>ERZ779866.4392-NODE-4392-length-10484-cov-7.235018_pt1 | contig 10484 bp, 9 predicted proteins | sample MGYA00511248_ERZ779866 | MGnify/ENA primary metagenome ERZ779866 (study PRJEB29588, sample SAMEA2155758) | human gut metagenome | biome: human gut; feature: human-associated habitat; material: faeces | place: Denmark | collected 2008/2010 ... | reverse complement strand
CGATGGTTTCGGTTCGCGGGGGCGGCTGCGCGCCGTCGTCCGGCTCCCCGAACGAGGAGTCGCAGCAGCCCGCCGCCAGCGACAGCAGCGCTCCGAGAACCGTTGCACGCCGTATCATTGCTCGATGCGCGAATCCTTGAGTCCGAGGAAATAGAGGATGCCGTCCAGTCCGATCGTCGAGATCGACTGCCGAGCCGTGGCCTTCACCTTGGGCTTGGCGTGGAAGGCGATCCCCAGTCCCGCGAGGCTGAGCATCGGCAGGTCGTTGGCCCCGTCGCCCACGGCCACCGCCTGCGCGAGGTTGATCTCCTCGAACTGACACAGCAGACGCAGCAGCTCGGCCTTGCGGCGTCCGTCCACGATTTCGCCCGCGTAACGGCCCGTCAGGCGTCCGTTCTCGACCTCCAGCTCGTTGGCGTAAACGTAGTCGAAGCCGTACCTCTGCCGCAGGTAGTTGCCGAAATAGGTGAATCCGCCCGAAAGGATCGCCGTCTTGTAGCCCACGCGCTTGAGAATGGTCATCATGCGTTCCAGTCCCTCGGTGATGGGCAGCGAGCGGGCGATCTCCTCCATTACCGCGACGTCCAGCCCCCTGAGCAGCGCCACACGCTGGGTGAAACTCTCGCGGAAGTCGATTTCGCCCCGCATGGCGCGTTCGGTGATTTCGCGCACCTCGGTTCCGACGCCGGCCCGGTCGGCCAGCTCGTCGATCACTTCGGTCTCGATGAGCGTCGAATCCATGTCGAAGCAGATCAGCCTCCGGCTGCGGCGGTAGATGTCGTCGCGCTGGAACGAGACGTCGAGCCCCAGCTCCGAGAGGTTCATGAACCGCTCCTGCATCGCGGCGCGCTCCTCGTCGGTGAGCGATCCGCGCACCGAAAGCTCGATGCACGACCGCGCCGTGCGGTCGTCCTCGCGCAGGGGTACGCGCCCCGTCAGGCGTTTGATGGCGTCGATGTTGAGCCCGTGTTCGGCCACGGTTTTCGTCACCTCGGCGATGTGGCGCGCCGTCACGGTGCGTCCCAGCAGCGTGATGATGTAGCGGTTCTTGCCCTGCCGGCTCACCCAGTCCTCGTAGCGGCGTTCGGCGATCGGGGCGAATCGGATCATCACGCCCAGCTCCGAGGCTTTGAACAGCAACTCCTTCATGATGTTGCCCGACTTGTCGGCCGTGGTCCGTATCAGGATGCCGAGCGTCAGCGACTGGTGGATGTTGGCCTGGCCGATGTCGAGGATGAAGGCGTCGTAGCGCGCCAGAATCTCGGTCAGCGACGAGGTCATGCCGGGCTTGTCCTCCCCGGATATGTTGATCTGAATGATTTCTACGTCGTTTCGCATCTTCGGTGGTGTATTTCGGTCCTCTTCTGCAAGAATATGGACAAAGTTAATAAACTTCTCTTTTTTTTGGCTATTTTTGCATGGCAAACTTTTAAGGAACGGAATTATGAATTTTCTCGACGGCATCCTGTTCGCCCTTTTCGCCGAGGCGGACAAGTCGGCTCCCCTGATGGTCCCCGACAGCGTGCAGAAGGCCAATTTCGCCGAAACGGTCCGCAAGCTGGCCAACCTCGACGTGGACCAGCTGCTGCAAAACCTGCTCTCCGAGTCGGTGTGGATTCTCATCAAAGTCCTCATCGCGCTGGCTATCTACTTCGTCGGACGCTGGATCGTGCGGCGGATCATACACCTTCTCGATGCCGTCTGCGAGCGGCGCAGGGTGGACGTGTCGCTGCGTTCGTTCCTCCGCAATACGGTCCGCGTGGTCTTCACGCTGTTGCTGGTGCTCATCGTGGTCTCCACGCTGGGCGTGAACGTCACGTCGCTCATCGCCGTCTTCTCGGCCGCCACGCTGGCTATCGGCATGGCCCTGAGCGGTACGGCGCAGAACTTCGCCGGCGGGGTGATGATCCTGCTGATGAAGCCCTACCGCATCGGCGACTACATTTCGGCGCAGGGACAGTCGGGCACGGTCCGCGAGATCAAGCTCTTCTCGACGGTCATCACGACCGTGGACAACCAGACGATCTACATTCCCAACAACTCCATCGCCACGGCCATCATCGACAACTATTCGACGGCCGACGTGCGCCGCGTGGACTGGACCGTGGGCATTTCCTACGGCGACGACGTGGACACGGCCCGCAGGACCATCCTCGGCATGCTTGCGGCCGATCCCCGCGTGTTGCGCGAACCGGCCGAGCCGGTGGTGTGGGTCTCGGCGCTGGCCGACAGCTCGGTGAATCTCACCGTGCGCGTGTGGACGAAGAACACCGATTTCTGGGACGTCTTTTTCGAGTACAACGAGCGGTTCTACAAGGAGCTGCCAGCCGCGGGAATCAACTTCCCCTTCCCGCAGATGGACGTGCATGTGAAGAACGAATAACCTTAACCCAAAGATATTCATACGATTATGGAACTGAAAGAGATTCTGGCCATTTCGGGGCAGCCCGGACTTTATAAATATGTGGCGCAGTCCACGCGCGGCGTGATCGTCGAGTCGCTGCTCGACGGCCGGCGCATGAACGCCGCGGCGAACGCCCGTGTGAGCGCCCTCTCGGAGATTTCGATGTTCACCGAGGGCGACGACATTCCGCTCGCCGAGGTGTTCACCCGCCTCTACGCCCATACGGGCGGGAAGGAGGCCGTCAGCCCCAAGGAGGCTCCCGAGAAGCTCAGGGCCTTCTTCGCCGAGGTACTCCCCGAGTACGACCGCGACAGGGTGCATGTCTCGGACATGAAGAAGTGCTTCGCGTGGTTCAACATCCTCATTGGAGCCGGTTTCACGGAATTCCGTCTTCCCGCCGAGGAGGAGTAGCGGACCTATGCCCGGCCTCTCGTAAGGGGGCCGGTTTTTTACGGAAACGGGAGGGTCCGCGGACCCTTTCATGAAGAAACGACGATATGGAACAGAAGATCAAAGCGCTGGCTCTGGTGGCCCACGACAACATGAAGCGCGACCTGGCCGAATGGGTCGATTGGAACTGCGCGAAACTCAGTCCGCACCATCTGATATGCACCGGTACGACGGGCAAGATGGTCGAGAAGACGCTCCGCGATCACCGCAGGGAGCACGACAAGGCCGACGGACCGCATCCCGACCTGCGCATTACGCTGCTCAAGTCGGGCCCGCTGGGCGGCGATCAGCAGCTCGGATCGCTCATCGCCGACGGCAGGATCAACGCGCTGATTTTTTTCTGGGACCCCATGTCGGCTCAGCCGCACGATGTCGATGTCAAGGCGCTGCTGCGCCTGGCGACGCTCTACAACGTTCCCACGGCCATCAACCGCTCTTCGGCCGACTTCCTGATCTCCTCGCCGCTGTTCGAGGATGACGGCTACGAGCCGGTGGTCAAAGATTACAAGGCTTATATCGAGCGCGTGCTGAAGTAGCGGCATGAATACGGCCGTTACCGCCGCCTCTCCCTGTCTGGCTGCGGTTCCCCGCTGTCAGAGGTCGTGCGACAGCGGCGCGGGGACCGTGCCCGAGAGGTCGAAGTCTCCCCAGCGCTCGGCGATGAAGTCGAGCGTGGAGTAGAGTTCGTCGGGATCGAGCGACGTCACGAGTTTGAGGCGCGTGGCCTTGAAATCGGGCAGCCCCTTGAAGTAGTTGGTCAGGTGGCGGCGCATTTCCAGAATCCCCACGTGCGGGCCTTTGACCTCGAGCGACTTGCCTAGGTGCTCCCGGGCGATCTCCACCCGCTCCGCGACCGACGGCTGGGGCAGCACCTCGCCCGTCCGGAGGAAGTGCTTCACCTCGCGGAAGATCCACGGCCGGCCGTAGGTCGCGCGGCCGATCATCACGCCGTCCACGCCGTAGCGTTCGAACATTTCGGCCGCCTTCGGTCCCGAATCCACGTCGCCGTTGCCGATGATCGGAATGCGTATCTGCGGGTTGTTCTTCACCCGGCCGATCAGCGTCCAGTCCGCTTCGCCTCGGTACATCTGTGCGCGCGTGCGGCCGTGGATCGTCAGCGCGGCGATGCCCGTGTCCTGCAGGCGGAGGGCGATCTCCTCGATATTTTTCGACTCGTCGTCCCATCCGAGGCGTGTTTTCACCGTCACGGGCTTCTTCACCGCCCCGACGATTCGCCGCGTCATTTCGACCATCAGCGGCACGTCGCGCATCATGCCCGATCCGGCTCCCCGTCCGGCGATCTTCTTCACCGGGCAGCCGAAGTTGATGTCGATGATGTCCGGCCCGGCCGCTTCGGCCATCCGCGCCGCCTCGACCATCGGTTCGACGAGGTGGCCGTAAATCTGGATGCCCACGGGGCGTTCCGCCTCGTCGATCTCGAGCTTGCGGAGCGATTTGGCCGCGTCGCGGATCAGACCGTCCGAGGAGATGAACTCCGTGTAAACCACGTCGGCCCCGAACCGTTTGCACATGTAACGGAACGACGGGTCCGTCACGTCCTCCATCGGAGCCAGCAGAAGCGGCTTCTCGCCCAATTCGATGTCCGCTATTTTCATACCTCTTGTGCCGGGTCTTCCGGGATGCGCGTGATGAGTATTTTGTCGATGCGTGCGCCGTCCATGTCCACGATCTCGAATCCGAAACCGCCCCATTGCAGCCGCTCTCCGGTTGTCGGGATGTGCTTCAGTTGATCGAGGATCAGGCCGCTGACGGTGTTGTAGGCGTTGGTGGGGTGCTCCTCCTCGGCACCGAAGTGGAGCAGGAAGTCGTAGAACGGGCATTGCCCGTCCACCAGGCAACTGCCGTCCTCGCGCGGAACGATGTCCGGCTCCTCGCTCTGCTCGGGCAGCTCGCCCACGAGCGCCTCGAAGATGTCGCGCAGGGTGATGATGCCGCGCGTCACGCCGAATTCGTCGCAGATGATGCCGTATCCCAACTGTTCGTTGCGCAACTGTTCGAGGGCGTTGTAAACCTCGAAACCCTCGTGGAAGAACTTGGCCGGCTCGATCAGCGCGCGCAGGTCGAACCCTTCGTCGGGGAGGTGTACGAACAGGTCCTTGAGGTAAACCACGCCGAGCAGCCTGTCGAGCGTTCCGTCTCCCACCGGGTAGCGGTTGTGCGGCTCGGCGGCGACCTTCTCGCGGATCTGCTGCGCGCTCATCGCCGCGTCGAGCCACACCATTTCGCTGCGGTGGGTCATGATCGACTCCACCGTGCGGTCGCCCAGCGAGAAGACCCGGCCGACGATCTGCTGTTCGACCTGCTGCACCTCGCCGTCCTCGGCTCCCTCCTGGATGATCGAGCGGATTTCCGCCTCGGTGACCTTCGTCTCGGCCTCGCGCAGTCCGAGCAGGCGGGTCACGCCTGCCGTGCTCTTGGAGAGCAGCCAGACGAACGGCGAGGCCGCGGCCGCGAGCAGCCGCATCGGGCGGGCCATGATCTTGGCCATGCGTTCGGCGGCGTTCATGCCGATCCGTTTGGGAACCAGCTCGCCGAAGATGAGCGTGAGGTAGGTGACGACGATGACGATGGCGAACTGCGCCGCGAGGGTGGCCGTGGCGATCGGAATACCCAGCCGCGCCAGTTCCGCGCCCGCCTTGCCGGCCAGCGCATCGCCCGAGTAGATACCCGTGAGGATGCCGATCAGCGTGATGCCGATCTGGATGGTCGAGAGGAACCGGTCCGGGTCCCGGGCGAGTTTGAGCGCCTGCCGCGCCGACGCGCTGCCCTGCCGGGCCTGCATTTCGAGGTTCGAACGGCGCGCCGAGATGAAGGCGATTTCCGACATGGCGAACAGGCCGTTCAGCAGGATCAGTAACAGAATGATCAGTATTTCCATCTGACGAGTGTTGGTCGTTTTCCGGCGGCGGACGGCGGCGGTTCCGAAGGGACGGATACGGCCCGGCCGGGGCCTGCCGCCCGCATCGCGCGGGTTATTTTCCGCAAAGATAGGCAATGTTTTCCGATATTGGGGAGATTCCCGCCCCCGGGAATTGATTATTCGTCGAAAATCGCTAAATTTGCAGGCGAAAAATCGCAGAGCATACAATGAATATCGAAACCTTTATCTCGGATGCGGTCCGCCGTTCGGTGGAGGCGCTTTACGGCGAGCTTTCGGGCGAGCAGTTGCAGATTCAGAAAACCCGCAGGGAATTCGAGGGCGACTACACCCTCGTGACCTTTCCGCTGCTGCGCCGCAGCCGCAAGTCGCCCGAGGCCACTGCGACCGAGATAGGCGAATACATGACGGCCCACGTGCCGGAGATCGCGTCGTTCAACGTCATCAAGGGATTCCTGAACCTCTCGCTCGACGGCGCGTTCTGGGCGGCCCGCTTCGAGGAGATCGCCGCCGACGAACATTTCGGCCAGGCCGCGCCGACGGGCCGCACCGTGATGATCGAGTACTCGTCGCCCAACACCAACAAGCCGTTGCACCTGGGCCATATCCGCAATAACCTGCTGGGCTACTCCGTGGCGCAGATCCTCGCGGCCAACGGCCACACGGTCATCAAGGCCAACCTGGTGAACGACCGCGGCATCCATATCTGCAAGTCGATGCTGGCGTGGAAACTCTACGGCAACGGCGAAACGCCCGCCACGTCGGGCATGAAGGGCGACCACCTCGTAGGCAAGTACTACGTCGAGTTCGACAAGCACTACAAGGAGCAGGTCAGGGAACTCGTGGCCGCCGGGCAGTCGGAGGACGAGGCCAAGCGGAACGCGCCGATCATGCGCGAGGCGCAGGAGATGCTGCGCCGCTGGGAGGCGAAGGATCCGGAGGTCTATTCGCTCTGGGAGACGATGAACGGTTGGGTTTACGAGGGCTTCGACGTGACCTACAAGGCATTGGGTGTCGATTTCGACAAGGTTTACTACGAGTCGCAGACCTACCTGCTGGGCAAGTCGCTCGTCGAGGAGGGCCTTGCCAAGGGCGTCTTCTACCGCCGCCCGGACAATTCGGTGTGGATCGACCTCACGGGCGACGGGCTGGACGAGAAGCTGCTGCTGCGCGGCGACGGCACGTCGGTTTACATGACGCAGGACCTCGGTACGGCCTACCGTCGTTTCGAGGACAACCGGCTCGACGACATGATCTATGTCGTGGGCAACGAGCAGAACTACCACTTCCAGGTGTTGAAACTGGTTCTCAAGAAGCTGGGCTACGCCGAGTGGAGCGATCATATCACGCACCTCTCCTACGGCATGGTCGAGCTGCCCGAGGGCAAGATGAAGTCGCGCGAGGGCACGGTGGTCGATGCCGACGACCTGATCGCCGCGATGGTGCAGACCGCGCGCGAGATGTCGGCCGAACTGGGCAAGCTGGACGGCTGCACGGAGGAGGAGGCCGACGCCGTTTCGGCGATGGTGGGCCTCGGGGCGCTGAAGTACTTCATCCTCAAGGTCGATCCCAGGAAGACGATGCTCTTCGACCCGCGCGAGTCGATCGACTTCAACGGCAATACGGGCCCCTTCATCCAGTACACCCATGCACGCATCCGTTCCGTGCTGCGCAAGGCTGCCGAGGCGGGCATCGGTCTTGAGGGCGAGGGCGACGGAGCCGCCGCGGACTACCTGCCGGAGGAGATCGCCCTCGTCAAATCGCTGACGGAATACCCTGCCGTGGTGAAGGCCGCGGGCGACAGTTTCGCCCCTTCGATCGTCGGAGCCTATGTTTACGAACTGGCCAAGACCTTCAACGGCTACTACCACGATCATTCGATTCTCCGGGAGGAGACCCCCGCCGTGCGCCGGATGCGTCTGCGGCTGGCCGGGCAGGTCGCCCGCGTCATTCGCAGCGGCATGCGCCTGCTGGGCATCGACGTCCCCGAACGCATGTGATCGGACCGCGTCCGGGGACGCGAACGAACGCCCCTGCCGTGCTGCGGCAGGGGCGTTTTTCGTCCGGCTGCGGGCCTTTCCGGGGCCGTTTGGCGTTCGGGTCTTTCCGGTCCGTCCTTCCGGTTCCGGCGGGCGTTCTTCAGGCATGTCTGCGCGCCAGTTCCTTCTCGAGGTCCGCGATCGAGCACCCGGTGGCTTCGAGCAGCACGAGCAGGTGGTATATGAGGTCCGAGGCTTCGTAGATCATCGCCTCGCGGTTCTTCGCTACGGCCTCGATCACCGTCTCCACGGCCTCCTCGCCGACCTTCTGGGCGATTTTGTTCACACCGCGCGTGAAGAGTTTCGAGGTGTAGGAGCCTTCGGGCATTTCGGCGTGCCGGCCGCGGATGACGCTTTGCAGGTAGCGGATGAACCCTTCCGTTTCGGGCAGGGCCGCTCCGAAACAGCTTTTCGACCCCGTATGGCAGGTCGGGCCGTGGGGGATGACCCTTATGAGCAGCGTGTCGTTGTCGCAGTCCGCCGCCACGGAAACGATGTCGAGCCAGTTGCCGCTCGTCTCGCCCTTCGTCCAAAGGCGGCGGCGCGTGCGGCTGTAAAAGGTGACGCGTCCTTCGGCGAGGCTTTTCTCGTAGGCTTCGCGGTTCATGTAGCCCAGCATGAGCACCTGCAGGGTGCGGTCGTCCTGAATGACGGCGGGAACGAGCCCGTCGGGGAGCTTTTCGGCATCGAGTTCCGAAAAGGGTTTCGCTGTGATTTTCATGTTTTCTCTGTTTTGTTTATAGTCTGACGTTTATATTCATTTTCCTCAACTCGCGCTTGAGGACGGGAATCGGGATTTCCCCGTAGTGGAAGATGCTGGCTGCCAGATCGCTTTTTTCCGCACCCTGGTTGAGCAGCGGCTGGATGTCGGTCTTGGCAAAAACTCCACAGCGCGATGCAATCGGGTAGATGCGCTCGTGGCGCAGGCTCAGCCGGTCCAGCTGCTCGGGTGTCACATTCAGCAGTGTTGCCATCTGGTCGATGAAGGCGCCGGTGCCGCCGGCACAGCTGCCGTTCATCCGCTCCTCCAGTCCGCCGCTGAGGAAGATGATCTTGGCATCCTCTCCGCCCAGCTCGATGACCGCATCGGTGTCCGGTTCATACTCCATCACCGTTTTGTAGGTAGCAAATACCTCCTGTACAAAGTCGATGCCGGCATCCTCGGCAAGTCCCAGACCTGCCGAACCGGAGATGGCTACCTGAAACGGTCCGTCCAGAAACTGCTTTGCTCCCTCAAGCGCATTCAGGGTCGCCTGACGCACCTGCGACAGATGACGCTGGTAAACCCGGTAAAGGACTCGGTCGCCTTCCATAACAACCACCTTGACGGTGGTCGAGCCAATATCGATTCCTACGTTTTTTATCAATCTTCTCCCCTGTCCTTTCTGACAAGGCAAACCGAGCGAACACACGTCCGACCAATCCCAAAGCTGCCGCAACGCCTTCCTCGGTTATCCTTCCTCACGTTTCTCTTGCTGCACAAAGGTCTATCTATTCTCTGTGCAATCCACTCTTTTTTGATGATAATTTACCTATTTATTAGGGCACATCCATTTTAGTTCCACCATATTATAAGTCCTGTTTAAAAAAGTGTCAATTATCACAAAATAAAAATTAACATTCTATTCAGAATTACCTTTTGCCCTCGCTGCATTTATTCTATATCGACAGCTTACGGCAAAAGTTTTATGAAAAAACATCAATTTTTCAGTTTATCAGGTAAAAGTGCTTGACAAATATGAAAAATCATCGTATATTTTTTACATCATCATTTTCAAGCGCTCCAAAAAGCGCAGGAATTGGAGGATCTTATGAGCTGCAAACCCATGACATCTGCTTATTTTGCATATTTTTTCAGCTTTGCCTTTTATAGCGCAGGGCGATTTTATCATGCAAAAAAGAATACAGATGCCAAAAGGACAGCTCTGACAGCGAACGGACGATAATCGGTCTGATTCGTTCCTGTTAGGATACAGATGATTGCTATACCACGACCCAAATCTGTCGGTGCTTTTGACAAAAAAGCACCGACTTTTTTTATTTTTCAAAACAGAAAGGATTTGTTGTTATGATTATTATTTTAAAAAAAGGGACTTCCCCCGTTCAGGTCAATAAAATGGTCAGTCACTTCGAGCAGATGAATTTTCAGGTGCAGGAGATTCGCGGCGTACACGAAACCATCCTCGGATTGATTGGTGATACCTCCCGTTTGGACACCGATGACATCAAGTCGATGGACACCGTTGCCGAGGTCAAACGAATCCAGGAGCCTTATAAAAATGCCAACCGCAAATTCCACCCGGACGACACCGTCATCGATGTCTGCGGCAGAAGAATCGGCGGCGGACATTTTCAGGTCATCGCCGGTCCCTGCTCGGTAGAAAGCCGCGAGCAGATGATTTCGATAGCCAATTCGGTCAAAACTTCCGGTGCAGGACTGCTGCGCGGCGGCGCATTCAAGCCTCGCACCTCCCCATACTCCTTCCAGGGACTGCGCAAGGAAGGGCTGGATTACCTGCTGGAAGCCAAAAAAGCATCCGGTCTGCCCATCGTCACCGAAATCATGAGCATCGACCATCTGCCGCTGTTTGAACAGGTGGATGTCATCCAGGTCGGCGCACGCAATATGCAGAACTTTGAGCTGCTCAAGGAGCTGGGCAAAATCGACAAGCCCATCCTGCTCAAGCGCGGA
>ERZ779866.4390-NODE-4390-length-10492-cov-2.420427_pt1 | contig 10492 bp, 10 predicted proteins | sample MGYA00511248_ERZ779866 | MGnify/ENA primary metagenome ERZ779866 (study PRJEB29588, sample SAMEA2155758) | human gut metagenome | biome: human gut; feature: human-associated habitat; material: faeces | place: Denmark | collected 2008/2010 ... | reverse complement strand
GATAACGGTCTGAAAATAGGACAAAAAAGAGTGCCTATGGGCGTAATCGGAATAATATTCGAAGCGAGACCGAATGTTACGGCGGACGCTTTCGGTTTATGTCTGAAAGCAGGCAGCGCAACCATACTGAGAGGCGGAAAAGAGGCATTTAATTCAAATACAACGATAGTAAATATATTTAGGAATGCCCTCGAGCATATCGGACTTCCGAAAGACTGCGTACAGATGGTAGAGGATACAAGCAGAGAAACGGCTACGGAAATGATGAGACTTAACGGATATATAGACGTACTTATTCCCAGGGGAGGAGCGGGACTGATACAGTCTGTCGTACAAAACAGCACAGTGCCCGTAATAGAAACGGGAACCGGAAACTGCCATACATACGTTGATAAAAGCGCGGACCTTGACATGGCGGTAAGAATAGTGATAAATGCAAAAACACAAAGACCGGGAGTATGTAATGCCTGCGAAAGCCTGCTTGTACATGAGGACATTGCGGAAACGTTTATACCGATGGTTGTAAAAGCGCTTAAAAACAATGATGTTGAAATACGAGGAGACAAAAGATTTTCCGAAGAGGACGGCGTTAAACATGCGTCTGAAGAGGATTGGGGAACGGAGTACAACGACCTTATAATTTCAGCTAAAGTAGTAAAAAACATTGACGAGGCCATAGATCATATAAGAAAGTACAGCACTGGACATTCGGAGTGTATAGTTACGGAAAACTATACTAACGCCCAGAAATTCCTTGATGAAGTTGACGCTGCCGCCGTATATGTGAATGCATCAACCAGATTTACGGACGGAGGTCAGTTTGGATTCGGTGCGGAGATAGGAATAAGCACGCAGAAACTTCACGCAAGGGGGCCTATGGGACTTAAGGAAATAACAACAACAAAATATATTATTTACGGAAACGGGCAGATAAGATAATGAATAAGATTAATTATCAGAAGGAACTGGATAAAATAATAGAAAATAACAAAGAAAATAAACCGAGTCTAATGCTGCATAGCTGCTGCGCTCCTTGCAGCAGCTATGTTCTTGAATATTTAAGCAAGTATTTTGACATAACGGTATTTTACTTTAATCCCAATATTTCCCCTGAAAGCGAATACATAAAGAGGGTAAATGAAGTAAAACGTCTTATTGAAGAAATGCCCGATTGTGAGGACGTAAAGTTTTTAGAGGGAAGATATAATCCGAAAATTTGCTTTCTTATGGGAACACGATATATTTTGCTCATTTCCACCAGCTTCCCGTCAACCTGCTTCAACGCCGAAAAAATTCCCGAATAAAGAAGCGGAAACAGTGCAAGAAACGCCACGGCGACGGGAGCTTGAACGGGTGTCGTCCAAACGAGAATAATGAGAATGACGGCCATTGTGGGAAGACTTCTCATCACGGACACCAAAGGCGACAAAAAATGTCCCAGCGAAGGCAGCAGGTAAGCGGCCGTCGCCAAGACTGCCGCTCCGAAAAAGGAAATAAAAAATGCCGTTAATGTACGCAGAAACGTATTGAAAAACGCGTTCCAAAATGCTCCGTCTTTCAGATATTCCCCGACTTTTTTCATAGCCGACGAAAAGGACGGAACGAGATAGTCGTTCTTTACGAGAATGTGCGCCAACAGCCACGCCGCCCATAAAAAGGCGAGCGCGGCTACCGACCATAAAAGATTTCTCAAAAAGAATTTCTTTTCAGGCATGATAGTAGAAATTATCCGAAACAGCCTTTGCCGATTCGGGATTGACCTTGATCATCTTTTCGAGGAAGCCGTTTACCTCTTCTTTGCAATCCGATGCCTTCTCAAAGCGGATTCCCGAATGTTCGACGGCAGTCGCGGAAAGATTGTTTTCCGTCAGAGAGGGAGTCAAGCCTTCCGTGAGATGAGAGGATACGGCGGAAACGATCGTCTTTATCTCCGCCGTTTCCAGCCATTTTGCGGCGTTTGTCATAGATGTCATAAAGCTCTTTACCCAATCTTCGTGCGTCTGTATCAGACTCTTTTTCGCAACCAATACCGCTTGGGGATACCCCTTTTCACCGCCGTAAAGCTGCTGCAAATCTCCGATAAATTCCAAATCGGTCTTGGACACCTTCAAACTTGCCGCAGGCTCGGGCGCCACGTAACAATCCAATCCCGTGGCAGGACTTACCTCTTCGGGCGTCACCGCTTTCAGATTGACCTTGTCCGCCGCTGACTGAGTGCTGTTTCCCATTTCCTGCCAAGGAATTTCGTTTTGTCCGAGAATGACTTTGAAAGTAAGCCCGGGCACGTTTTGGAGTTGGACGACCCCGACGGTTTTTCCGATCAATTCGTCCAGATTTTCCGCCGTATATTGAACGGAAGTATCCGTCGAAAGCATATATAAATTGCCGTGCGTCACGGTTCCGAGCATTTGATAGGTCTCCCCCGTTCCCAAAAGTTTACTGGCGAGATTCAAGGGAAGAATACAGAGATCGGCTTTGGGATTTTCCCCCGTGACATAAGTCTGAATGGTGGAAGAATCGACGACATGATAGCTTTCCGTGTCCGATTCGGAAGCCATAAGCTGCGCCATAGCCAAGGCAGGCGCACCGTCGGGCATATAAATTTGTATTTTAGAGTCGACCTTCGTCGAACAAGCGGAACCGACAAAGATAAATGCGGCGGCGAGCGTTCCGCATATTGCGGATAAAATTTTTTTCATGAGTGTATATCTCCTTTTTGATATTTTCAAATTTTTCCGACAAAGAATTACGGCGCTTTGCCGATATTCTACTATTCGGAAAAGTTTCAAGCATTGGCCATATTCAAATTTTTCCAAACAGAGCTTTGACGGCAACATTGTCTATCTTCCCCAATTTTCCCGTCAAAGCATTGGTAATTTCTATCGGGGCGTCGAGTACGACGGACAGCACAGAAACGCTTTTTTCCCTATACGGTATCCCCATTCGGCCGAGAATATATTCACCGTATTCGGAGAGAAGCCCGTTTACCTTTTCGCTTTCCGAACGATCGGAAACGAGAATACTTACGACGGCTATACGTTTTTCAGTCATAAAAAAACTCCTTTGCCCGGACGGCAAAAGAGTTTTACGCTCCCCCGATACGAACGGAGCGCTTTTTCCTTATAAATATCAAACATTACGGTCGGAGAAAACCTTCCGTTTTGTTTTCAAAGTTTTCGGATTCTTCTTTTGCCGTCAGATAATTCTTTCGGTTTAAGTTTTGTCATTGTAAATTTCAGAGTTTCAATTTCTGAATTTTCTCATTCTCTTTAATTTTCTCCGCTCTTTGCGGGAAAGCGTTCTATGATAAGGCTCCGGAGAGTGTCCCGCAGAATTTTCTTTTGTTTCTTCGTTCAACTCTTCCTCATCGATGTCTTGTGAAGTCTCTTCCGGCTCCATAGCATCTGTATCGGACGAATTTACAATTTCGCTTTCTTCCGCAGTTATTTCTTCTGTTGTTTCTTCGACAGCAATTTCCGTATCTTCCGCCTTTTCCTCCGATTGTCCGACGCTATCTTCGGCACGGGGGGCTTCGGCTTCTTCGGGATCTTCTGTCTCTTGCGTCTCTTCCGCCGTATCTTCCGTAGCCGCAACTTCTTCCAAAATATCTTCAAGCGTATCTTTTTCGGATTCTGATTCTGCGTTTACAGACTCCTCCACGGAATTTCCCTGCTCCGTCAGGATTTCCTCGACGTTTTCTTCCTCGTCTTTTCCGTCTTCCGAAGCAGACTCGCTCGCGTCTTCTTCAAAGAGCTCCTCTAACGGTTCTTCTTCAATATCGTCTGTAATGTCGTCCGCCGCGGCGATTTCTCCTTCTCCCCGAGAAATTTCCTTAGGATCGTCCGTTATTTCTTCATTCGACGTTTCGATAACTTCTTCAGTCGGTTCCTCAGCGGGCTCCTCTTCTACCGTCTCAGCGGTTTCGACAGCCTCTTCGGTCGGTTCCTCAACGAATTCCTCTTCTACCGTCTCAACAGCTTCGGCTGTCTCTTCAATCGGTTCCTCGACGGGCTCCTCTTCTACTGGCCCGATATTTTCCGCCTGTTCTTTTTCAAGCCGTGACCTAAACCCTTCTGCGAATTCTGCCGTAAATTCGGGGGAAGCAAAATTCATAGCGGCTTCGTTTTGTTCGGGGGAACGCAAGGCGCAAGTCTTGTCCATATAATAGAGTCCCGCGGCACGAAGTTTTTCAGTCATTTCATCGGATGTAATTTGGCCGCCGCCCGAAACGCACCCGTCAGGGCAAACGGATACTTCTACAAAGTCATAAATACTTTCGCCCGCAACTATTTTTTCCGCCAATTCGTCCGCGGCTTTCAGACCACAAACCACCGCGGCCTTTATCGTCAATTCTCCGACCTGAATTTCAGCTTCTCTAAATTCCTTTCGACTGCGGATGCCGCTATATTCTATCTTTGCAAAGGCGTCTTCGGACTTATCCTCGCTGAGCGCGCGCACAATCGCTTCGGTAACGCCGCCCGCGGTTCCCGTCAAAATTCCGGCGCCGGTATAAGCAGTAAAAGGCTCATCCGCTTTCTCGTTTTTGAGAATACGCAGGCGGATCTTCTCTTCGGCGAACATTTCGGAAAGCTCGTCCGTCGTCAAGACCAAATCCACGGACGGAATTTCATCTTCGGAAACCTCCTCGCACTTTTCAGCAGCACAGGATACTACCGCGATGACCTTCGTTTCCCTGCCGTCATCCAAAGTCTCAAAGCATTTTTTCAGACCTTCTCCCAACGTCTGCATGGGGGAACGACAGGAAGAGAAATGTTCTTTTAAGTCGGGATACCGATTTTCCGCATAATGCACCCAAGCGGGACAAGACGCCGAAAACATAGGCAGTTTTCCGCCGTTTTTCATTCTTTCGGCGAGCTCTTCCGCTTCCTTAGCCCCGACGATATCGGCGGCAAAAGCGGCATCGACGACAAAATCCGCGCCGATTTTTTTAAGGGCCGCCACGATTTTTCCCATTGCGTCTTCGCCGCGCGCCAAACCGAATTTTTCACCCAAAGCCACTCTCACGGCAGGAGCTATCTGCACGACAACGCGCGTCGATTCTTTATCCCCCCGCAAAATTTCCCAAGCCTTGTCCGTTTCGTTTTTAATGGTCATCGCTCCCGTAGGGCAAACGGCCTCCCGTTCTTCGCCGTCGATAACTATGTAACTCACCTTTGAATCCTCCTTGTTTTCCCGACGGAATTGCAATATTTTTGCCGATTCCGTTTTCTGCAAATCTATATTGGTTTTATTATATCACAAATTCCGAGCTTTTTCAATAGTTAAGAAAAAATTTTTTTGGATTTTTTTGACTTTTTCTCCGTATAAATTTTCAAAGCGTCAAAATGGTCTTTTCGAGATCGGAGAAAGAATACAAAACCGCGTCGGGTTTTTCGGTTTTTCCGAATCCGTAAGCCGCCCATATAAAAGGAATCCCCGCATAGCGGCAAGCGACTTCGTCCATGCGGGTATCGCCTACATAGATACAATTTTTCAAATTTTCTTTCTCCATGAGAAGTTTTAAGTTTTCGCCTTTATTTTTCCCCGTCATTCCCGCGCATAAATAATCCTTGACGAATGGGCCGATTCCGGTAAAAGAAAATAATTTTTCGATATATCCGCACCCGCAATTGCTGACGATAAAAATTCCATAGCGACCGGACAGCCGCTTTAAGGTTTCAAATACGCCCGGGTATAACTTTCCGCCCTCTTTTTCGAGCAGTTTGAGCTGCGTGTCCATACAATCTTCCACAATATCGTTTCGTTCTTTTTTCGACAGGCCCCCGCAAAGCTCCTCCGCGATTTCGGAAGGAAGTTTCCCCATATACGAATTGACCTCTTCCACGGTAAACCTTCTCGAAAGTCCGCGGCGGCGATAGACTTCGTTCCAACTCTTTGTAATCGTCTCCGAACTGTCCCACAAGGTTCCGTCCACATCCAAAATAATATTTTCGACCATCTTATGCTTCCTTTACAATATCGCTTTTCAAATAAATGCGCAACAAGTCCTCTTTATCCCTGAAATAAGTCGTTCCTTTCAGTTTCGGACTGTCCGCCGCCTCTTCCGCATACCGAATCAACGCTTCGCGCGGATACCTGATATGCCCTTTCAACAGCAATTTCAAAACTCTTCCGAACTCTTCGGCGTCTTTCGTCCCCGCGGCGCGGAGAATCTTTTCCGTCCGTTCGGGAAGCCGCTCCTCTGCGAGCGCAAGCATTTCGCCGAGCAATACGCCGTTTGCCTCGCCGTGATCGGTTCCGTAATGATATGTAAGCGCGTATCCGAGCGTATGCACCGCCGTCGTCCCCGCCTGTGCAATGACCGTTCCCGCCAGCATGGAAGCATACAACAAAGTATCTCTTTCGGATAAAGACAGCGCCGAAGAGGCTTGCAGTTTCGGAAATATCCCGAACAGCAAGCGAATGCTTTCGAGCGCGGCCAAGTCTCCCTGCGGAGTAGATTTTGTCGTGAACATTCCCTCCACTGCGTGAGAGAGGGCGTCTATCGCCGTATGAATCGTTGTATTCCGGGGCAGGGAAAGCATGTATTTCCCGTCGAGGAAGGCGAGTTTCGGAAACATTTCGGGAGCAGACAAGCTCGTTTTCGTTCTCTTGAAATCGTTCGTGACGATCGCATACGGAGTGACTTCGCTGCCCGTGCCCGCCGTAGTCGGCACCGCGACGACGGGAAGAATATCCTCACTCCAACCGCCCGAAAAAATTTCCTCGTCCGTCCTCGGCTGTCTCGCGAGGGCGGCAATCGCCTTTGCGGCATCCATGGGAGAACCGCCTCCGATCCCTACGATAAAATCCGCACGCATTTCCCGCGCCTTCGCAGCACCCTTCTGTACGCAGGTGACAACGGGATTGGGCGTCACCTCGTCGAACACCTCAAATTCCTGTCCGTTTTCTCTCAGTGTCGCACACATATCCGCGAGAGAACCGTTCGCCGCGGAACTCTTTCCCGTCACGATCAACGCGCATTTTCCGAGCGGAGACAAAAGCATAGCGTTGTTTTTCACGCAATCCCGACCCGAAACGATTTTCGTCGGCATGTACCACGTGTATTCAAAAGAGGATTTTTCCATGCCCGTTCAATTCTCCTCCAACACCGCTTCGACCGCACAGATGGGTTGTCCCGACGAAATAAACTTCGCCTCGTATTCGGTGACGATATTTTCTTTGGGATTTCCGTCTTTATGCAAATCGTAAGTGACTTTTTCCAAGCGGAATCCGCAGGCGGTATATTCTTCGAGGGAAAATTCAAAAAAGTCCCTGTTGTCCGTCTTTTGAAGAATTCTTCCGCCCTTTTTCAAAAGTTTTTTATAAATCTCCAAAAAATTCCTATGCGTGAGTCTCTGCGTCGCATAGCCGAGCTTCGGCAGCGGCGTGGAAAAATTCAGATAAATTTTTCCGAGGGAATTTTCCGGAATATAGCAGGGCAGACATTCGGCGCGGATATTGAGAAAGCGGATATTTTCTATTCCTTGCCTTTTCGCTTCCTCCATGGGCGTCAAAATGACGTTGCTCATCTTTTCGAGTGCAAGATAGTTGATATCCGGATTTTTTTCGGCAAGAGCGCAAATAAAACCGCCTTTCCCGCAGCCGATTTCCAATTCTACGGGGAAATCGTTTCCGAACACGGCGGGAAAATCGACGAGCGCGCGGTAATTTTCCGCCGCTTCCTTCATGTTGAGAATTCCGCCCGCGCCGCGCGCGAGAAGAAGGTCTTTACAGGCCTCCATACGACTTTCGAAATTGCGCTTTTTTCTCATTCTCATGGACATGGCGTCTTTTCCTCATCCCCTGCCCGTGCTTCCGAATCCGCCCGCGCCGCGGACCGTATCGGAAAGCTCTTCCGCTTCCTGAAATTCCGCCTTCAAAAAGGGAGTGACGACGAGCTGCGCAATGCGTTCTCCGCACTCTATCGTCTGGACGGAATCCGAATGATTATAGAGAGCGACAAAAACCTCGCCCCGATAATCCGCGTCTATCACGCCCACTTTATTCGCGGGAGCAAGACCGCGCTTGCTTGCGAGCCCGCTTCTCGCATATACCAATCCCGCATATCCCTCGGGAATTTCCACCGCAATCCCCGTCCGAATCATCTTTGTTTCTCCGGGACGGAAGCTCACTTCTCCGTCGGTCACGGCATATAAATCCGCGCCAGCCGCGTAAGCGGAACCGTATTTGGGCAATACCGCGCGTTCGTCAAGTTTTTTCACCGATATCGTAGGCATATTTTTTCTCCCGACAATAAATTTTATCCGAAATTTATTATATCAGATAACAGACGAAAAAGCAAACGAAAGAAGGGGCCGCCGCAGGCGAAAAAAAGTTTTCTCCCGTCACTTGCCCCTTCTTTCATTTCCTTAGGTCTTTCGGCAAGTTTCGTCCTCTTCGTTTCCGTAAATCCACCCGATTGAAAAGCTCTTTTGCCTCTTTGTTCCCCTTTCGGGAATTTTTACTCTGCTCTTTTTCTCAGCCCAAAGCCGTATCCAAAAGCATCATTAGCGCAAAGCCTGCCAATAAACCGACGAGCGCCAAAGATTTGTTCTCCGAAAAGCTCTCGGGAATAAGTTCGGCGGCCGTTACGGCCACCATGGCCCCGGCGGCAAAAGCCAGCGCCCAGGGCATCAGACTTCCGATAACCGTAGCCGCCAAAGCGCCCAAAACGGCGGAGGGAATTTCCACCGCGCCCGAAAGCACGGAGAGAAAAAAACTTTTTTTACGGCTCATTCCGCGGGCGCGCAAAGGACAGGCGACGCAAAGCCCTTCGGGAAAATTCTGTACGCCGATTCCGAAAGCCAGCATGGCCGCCGGGACGAGACCGCCGCCGGCGAAAGCCACGCCTACCGCCATGCCTTCCGGAATATTGTGCAAAGTCACCGCGGTATATAAAAGGCCGCTTTTTCCGCCGTTCTCCGCCCTTTTCTCGGAACGGGAAAGGAGACGGTCGGTAAGGACGATAAAAGCGCCGCCGATACAAAAGCCCAAAGTCACGGCGACATAGGGAGGAACGGCACAGGGATAATCGAACGCGGGAGAGAGCAGAGAAAAGAAAGACGCCGCCAGCATGATCCCCGCCGCGGAGCTTTCCGCAATCACCGAAAATCCCTTTTTCGGTTTATCGGAAAAGAAAATCACGCTCGCTCCCGCCGCAGTCATGAAACAGGTATATAACGACGCGAACAACGCCTGCCATACAGGCGAAAGGTTTTCCAAAAAATTCATCGGTAAATACATTCCTTTTTTATCTTGACAGCGGCTCCGTATATGCGGAGTACCGCTTATAAGCAGTATATGCCCGATTGCGCCTTTTTGTCCGTAAATCGCCCTTCGTCCGCCGCAAAAAAACAGAGTCCTCGCGCATATCCGCAAGAACTCCGCAAAATTTTTCCGATTTTTCGATTCTGCCTCTTTCCTCTTTCGGCCGCTCATTACATGCCGGAGAAATAATCTATTTTCATCGCTTTTCTGACTTCAAAGAGCGTTTCCGCCGCCGCGGCGCGGGCCTCTTTGCAACCTTTGAAGAGAATGTCCCAAATTGCAGGGAGATCCTCCGCCAGCTTTTCTCTCTTTAAGCGAATGGGTTCCAAAGTCTCCTGCATGACCGCATTCAAAAACTTCTTTACCTTCATGTCGCCGAGACCTCCGCGTTCGTAATGCGCTTTCATCTCCGCAAGGTTCGCATACTCGGGCAGATACCGCTGAAAGTGCTCTTCCCTGCAAAATGCGTCGAGGTAGATAAACGTGGGATTGTGTTCCGTGTCGCCGGGATCGCTCACTTTCAAGTGATTGGGGTCGGTATACATTCCCATGACTTTCCGCTTGATTTCGTCCGCCGAATCGGAAAGATAGATACAATTTCCCAAGGATTTACTCATCTTTGCCATGCCGTCCGTTCCCGGCAGACGAAGACAGGATTTATTCTCGGGAAGAACCGCCTTCGGCTCCGTCAGGGTCTCTCCGTATAAGCCGTTAAAGCTCCTCACGATCTCCCGCGCCTGTTCCAGCATGGGGAGCTGATCCTCTCCGACGGGGACGGTATTGGCCTTAAACGCAGTGATGTCCGCCGTCTGAGATACGGGATAGGTCAAAAATCCCATAGGCAGGGAAGCGCCGAAATTCTTCTGTTTGATTTCCGCCTTTACGGTCGGATTGCGTTCCAACCGCGACAGGGTGACGAGATTCATGTAATAGAACGTAAGTTCCGTAAGTTCCGTCACATAGGATTGAATAAAGACGGTGGATTTTTCGGGATCGATCCCGCAGGCGAAATAATCGAGCGCCACTTCCGCGACGTTGGAACGCACCTTTTCGGGATTGTCGAAATTGTCGGTGAGGGCCTGCGCATCCGCAATCATGATATAAATTTTATCGTATTTTCCGCTGTTTTGCAGTTCTACTCGGCGCTTCAAGGACCCGACGTAATGCCCGATATGCAGTTTTCCCGTAGGTCTGTCGCCCGTCAGAATGATATTTTTCATAA
>ERZ779866.4388-NODE-4388-length-10492-cov-2.851586_pt1 | contig 10492 bp, 7 predicted proteins | sample MGYA00511248_ERZ779866 | MGnify/ENA primary metagenome ERZ779866 (study PRJEB29588, sample SAMEA2155758) | human gut metagenome | biome: human gut; feature: human-associated habitat; material: faeces | place: Denmark | collected 2008/2010 ... | reverse complement strand
ATATCCTTCTGCGAAGAATTAAGTATATTATTAATGTTTATATTGTTAAATCCACCAGAGCCAGTGTTATTATTAAAATTACTAAATTCAGAATTATCATTAGAATTATTATTGTTAAATTCATTAGAACTGGCATTGTTAAAACCGCTTGAATTAACATTATTAAAGCTGTTATCCCCTGAGGCATTATTAAACATATCCATCATGCCTAACATATCAGACATTTTGGAAAAGTTCCGGTAAGTGTTTATTAACTGTTCAATGTTGTCTGGGCAGTAAGCCATAATGGTTTTCATAATAGCTTCATTATTTAATATATCATTCAAGGAAGTGTTAGCATTTATTCCTGAGCTATTACTACATGTTTTAAATGTGTTACAGCTAGTTGTAGAAGCTTAATGTGTGTTTTAATTCATTTGCCCTTATAAGCATAGAGAGCTTTTTTTGCATACCGTATTCCATAAAAGGAATGAGGGCTTTAAATAATTGAAGGTAGTCGGGTAGGGTAAGAATATCAAATTCAGTAACAGGTAATTGTTTCGCCATTCAATCCTCGATTCCTGCGACAAACGCAATATATAATGTGTGTCTAATAGACTTGTTTTAGTATATTCATTAAAATACCAAGATATGAGGCTGTATCCGTAGAATTTAAAATGACGGAATACAGCCTCATTAAATAGACATAAAAGATAATATCAGCAACTGATGTTGATAATTGCTTTTATTCTGCAACTGTATATAAAATGTTATATTTTATAGCAGTTATTAGCAGATATAATCATTGCTGGGAGTCAGCCGCTATTAGCAGCCACAGCCGTTGTTGCAGCCACAGCCATTGTTACAGCCACCAAAGCCTAATGCATTACCGCCATCGCAGCCACATAAGCATAAAAGGCAGATGAGCCAGATGCAGTTATTGTTGCCACAGCCATTACCACAGCCGTAGCCATTTCCGTCAAATAGAAGTAAAAGAATTATGAGCCAGATGATGTTGTTGCCACATCCGCAATCTCCACATCCATTACATCCGCCACAGTTAGTTGCTGCTAAATCACTCATAAATAATCCTCCGATAAAACATTTACAATACAATAATATGTGGCAGGGCTTGTTTGTGTTACTTATTTTTTCGTGAATATTGCAATATTTTTAAAATTATTATATCATTAAGTTTGTGTTGTTATTTAACACATAAGTGGCTACGAAGTAGTCTGTTATATAAGAAAATAGTATGTGCCAGTGTACATACTAATCGTGCAGATATTGTCCTTGGTTTGGACATAAGAATGGAGATTATTATGAAAATATCAGTAATTATCCCATCACTTAACCCTGATGATAAGCTTGTAAGTGTTGTTGATTCACTTGTTAAGAAGGGATTCGAAGATATTATAATTGTTAATGATGGAAGTGATTCGGCACATTTATGGCCATTTGAGAAGGTTGGCAGTTACAGCCAGTGTACAATACTTACCCATGAGGTTAATAAGGGTAAGGGCAGAGGCTTAAAGACGGCATTTGAATACTGCCTTAAGAACAGACAGGGATATGATGGCGTTGTAACAGTAGATGGAGATAACCAGCATAGGGCAGATGATATATATAACTGTTGTGAGGCTATGGTAAAGAATGACAAGGTTGTTCTTGGAGTAAGACGTTTTGATGGAGAAGATGTTCCGTTTAAGAGCCGGTTTGGTAACAATATGACAAGTATGGTATTCAAAGTTATGTGTGGACTTAATATTTCAGATACACAGACTGGTTTGAGGGCTATTCCATACCGTTATCTTGATACATTTTGTAATATTGAGGGCGAGAGATTCGAGTATGAAACAACTATGCTGCTTGAATTTAAGAAGTCGGATATTCAATTTATGGAAGTGCCAATTGAGACAGTGTATATAGAAGATAATGCTTCAACGCATTTTAATCCGGTTAAAGACTCGATAAAGATATATAAGGTTATATTCAAGTATTCATTTTCACCAACAGTTGTTAAATATATATTAAGCTCATTGGCATCGTGGGTTATAGATAATTTAATATTTAATTTACTTGAATTTTTTCTTTTTGCGTTTACAATATCAATAAGACTGTTATTTAGTACGGTAGCCGCAAGAATTATATCGTCAATATTTAATTTTACGATGAACAGACGTCTTGTGTTTAAGTCAGACAAAGATGTCAAGTCATCTATGGTCAGATATTACATATTATGGGCGTGTCAGCTTATGGCATCATATCTTCTTGTATACATCTTTACAAGATTATTAGTGCTTGGCAGTGTGGCTGTCGCATTTACAAAGATAATTGTTGATTTATGCTTATTTGTAATAAGCTACAACATACAGAAAAAATGGGTGTTTAAATAATCAGACACGGATTACACCAATAGAAATGAGGATAATAATGAAGAATAACGTACTTAAGTGGCTTGGAAGAGTTGGAGCTACGCTTTTAACTACTATCGTAATTCTTGTAGTTGGTCTTTATCTTGTTATGGCTATGCTTGCGTGGGGACCTTCTACATTTGCTAAGAAGCAGTTTATATTATCGCTTCAGGAGACAGGAGAGCTTGGTTTTATGGCTAACTGGTTCTGTTCACAGGAAGAGATTGATATGATTAAAGAGGAGAATTCAGTTAAGGATACTACTGATATAACTGATTCAAGCCTTGTTGTAATCGGACAGGATTCATCTAGTGATGAAGAAGACCTTTATGTTGTTGATGTAAAGGCTGGAACATATAGCGGTAAGCTTATGATTGTCAAAGATCCTTCAAGATTATTTGTAGGAACAGTACCAGAATTCAAGCTTGAAAAGGGCTGGACAGTTGCTGAGATAGCACAGAGATATGATGCGGTAGCAGGTATCAATGGTGGAGAATTCGTTGACTCAACACCACAGACAGCTATGCCAATCGGACTTGTTATGGTAGATGGCAATATATTAAAGGGTGATTCATCTACAATGTACCACGTTACAGGAATAACATTTGATAATAAGCTTGTAATGGGTAATATGACATCAGCTAAGGCTGTAGAGCTTGGAATAAGAGATTGTGTCAATGTAAGCAGTGATATAGGTCCATTTCTTATAATTAACGGTGAACCACAGGACGTTGATGGTGTTGGTGGAGGACTTAATCCACGAACAGCAATAGGACAGAGAGCTGACGGAGCTATTCTTCTTCTTGTCGTAGACGGAAGACAGGCTACAAGCCTTGGTGCATCGTTCTCAGATTTACAGGATATTATGCTTCAGTACGGTGCTGTAAATGCATCAGCTATGGATGGTGGTACATCAACACAGATGTATTATAATGGTGAGGTTATTAATAAGCCATATTCACCAACAGGACCAAGAACACTTCCAACAGCATTTTTGATTAAATAATTACACGGAGATGAGAAGAATGTCAGAGAATAATAATAATGGAAAGAAGAATTTTTTTAAGAGATTATCAGGATTTAAGAAGTTTCTTGTGATATATGCCTCTGCACTGGTAGTGATTATTGCTGTTGCGTTAGTGCTTTTATACGGGTTATTAAAGGATTACGAGGCTGGCAGGCCAGCCAATACTATGGATAAGCTTGTATCACATATTGAAGCAGGGAATGTAGGCAAATGGATTAAGGATGCAGGTATCCTTGGAGAGTTCGAGACAGAAGATATTGTATCAGATTATTTTAAGGATACATTTGCTGATAAGGAAGTAAGCTATAAGAAGAAGGCAGGAGAATATACAGAGAACAATCCGGTATATATTCTTTATGCTGATGATAAGAAGATAGCCAATGTTACTCTTACAGAGAAGAAAAAGAACGCTCATAAGTTCACAGAGTGGAAGTTAGCTTCTATAGACTTTAATGTAGATTCTAAGACTAAGAATACAGAACATTCAGTTAAAATTACAGCACCTAAGAATAGTGAAGTGACAATTAACGGAGTTAAGGTATCATCTGATTATATTACAGGTGAGGCAGATGTAAGCCTTTGCAAGCACGTTGGAGATTATGTTACTACACCAGTTGATGATGTATACAATATTAACGGAATGTTTGCCAAGCCAGAGGTTAAGGTTACCTATAATGGCAAAGAGCTTGATACTGAATATGTTAAAGATGGATATGAGGCATATTATCCATCAGATGATGAGCTTCTTTCAAGCGAGAAGAGTCATATATTAACAGTTGCTGAGAATTACGGCAAATATATGATTAACAGAGGAAGCTTAAGTACTCTTTCAAGCTATATGATTGGTAATGCCAAGGAATATATGAGTGATATTCCGGCTATCGATGTATATCTGATAGGAAGAACTTTTACATATGATATTACTGACGAGAATGTAAGTAACTTTAGAAAATATTCAGATGACTGTTATTCGTGTGATGTAGATTACAATCTTAATGTAAAATGGTCATCAGGAAGCACAACATACAATATTTCTTTAACATATGTGTTTGTTAAGCAGAATGATAAGTGGATGTTAGCTGATTTTTCTATAAGATAATTATAAATAAGATAATTATAAACAACAGACATATATAGCAGGAAATAACAATGCGCTGTCAGCGCAGGAATGGAGAAAGTTATGTCACAGGATAATAAGCGCAATTTTATATTACATGGTTCCATACTTGCTATGGCTGGAATTTTTGTAAGAATAATTGGAATGGTTTATAGAATTCCGGTGCTTAATATAATTGGAAGTGAAGGTAATGGTATATATGTAACGGCATATAATGTATATAACATAATACTTGTGCTGTCATCATATGGACTTCCGATGGCTGTTTCAAAGCTGATTTCTGCAAGGTTTACTAAAAGAAGATATAAGAATGCGGCGAAGGTATTAAGATGTTCGCTGACAGTCGGTGCGTTTACTGGTGGTGTTGCGGCACTGCTTGTATACTTTGGTGCTGATTTTATAGAAAATGTTATATATGGCGGGGGTGTACCTGGTCTTGCAATACCATTAAGAGTATTAGCCCCAACCATATTTATAGTTGCATTATTAGGTGTATTAAGAGGTTTCTTTCAGGGACAGGGAACTATGATTCCAACGGCTGTTTCACAGATTATAGAACAGCTTGTCAATGCAGGTGTTAGTATAGCTGCAGGCTATATGCTTATGAAAGCATACAGTAGTGCTTCTAATGCTTCTGCTTATGGAGCGGCAGGAAGTACACTTGGTACAGCTATGGGTGCTCTTACGGCACTTGTATTCTTTATATTTCTGTATCTTATATACAGACCTACATTTATGCGTATGGTTGCTAAAGATAAGAGTGTTACAAGGCAGGATACTAACAGGTACATTTATAAGACAATTATAATTACAATGGTTCCTATTATATTAAGCCAGACATTTTATCAGATTAGTGCCTTAATAGATGATGTAATGTTTAGCAATATAATGATGACAAGAAATATATCTAAAAATATATCAATGGATCTTGGTAACTTTGGTTCAAGTTATACACTGCTTATAAGTATACCACAGGGTATAGCGACAGCGTTATCAGCCTCGATGCTTCCAAGTATTGTAGCATCTTATACAGAAGACGATTATGACAGTATATATTCAAAGATAACAAAGACTCTTAAGACTAATATGTTTATAGCGGTACCATCATTTGTTGGATTTTTTGTGATAGGTGAGCCTATTATTAAACTGCTATTTTCAAGATATGATAGTGTACAGGGCGGGCTTATGTTAAAAATAGGTGCTATAGCCATTGTGTTTTATACATTATCAACAGTTACAAGCTCAGCACTTCAGGCAGTAGACAGAGTTAAGACTCCTATGATTAATTCATTTATATCATTAGTTGTCCATATAATACTTGTGCTTGTATTGCTGGAATTTACTAATCTTGGCATATTCTCACTTGTAATAGGTAATGCTTCATTCCCTGTTATTATATTTGTGCTTAATCTTATAGCATTGTATAGAGATGAAGGATACAGGCTTCCTGTTATATCAATATTTGCAAAGCCGGTTATATGTTCAGCATTAATGGGTATATGTACACTTTTGACATATAATATAATTAATAATATTACAATGTCTAATACAATATCAGTGCTTGCGGCATTGTGTGTTGCAGCAATCACATATTTTGGACCATATGTTCTTCTTATGAAGAAGTTTAAAGATGTATTCTGATAAATGGTATTATTACAAAATAGTCTGGATATATCAGAGAGTGTTAAAATAAAATTTTGATACTCATATCATTATAGATTAATATAATCAGGAAAGAGAGGAAATAAAGTGCAGGATAAGTTTACAGATAAAGCCAAAAAAGTATTGGAACAGGCTGCATTTGCTGCTGCGGTTAATGGACACAGCTATATTGGGTCTGAACATTTGCTTTTAGGACTTATACAGGTTGAAGACAGCCTTGCATACAAGGTTTTACAGAACAATGATGTAACAGAAACTAAAGTGCTTAATCTTATATATCAGCTTATTGCACCGGATAATGCGGTAAGTGTTAAAGAACCGGCAGGCTATACTCCAAGAGTTCGTAAGATTCTTACTAACTCAATAGAGGAAGCTGCAAGATTTAAAGCTGATAAAGTAGGTACAGAACATATTCTTATTGCCATTATGAAGGAAACTGAAAGTGTTGCCTCAAGACTTCTTAATACAATGGGTGTATCAATTAAGAAGATATATACAGAGTTATTAGAGGGAATGGGCGAAGATGTATCACGTCTTAAAGAAGATTTTCAGAATGGCAGAATTAAGGCTAAGGATAAAAAGGCAACAACTATGTTAGACCAGTACAGCAGGGATTTAACAGAACTTGCCCGTAATAAAAAGCTTGACCCTGTTATAGGCAGGGAAGAGGAAATCCAGAGAGTTATCCAGATATTATCAAGAAGAACAAAGAATAATCCGTGCCTTATCGGCGAGCCCGGTGTAGGTAAGACCGCAGTTGTTGAGGGTCTTGCATTAAGAATAGTTGAAGGCGAAGTTCCATCAACTATTAAGGATAAGAGATTAGTAACACTTGATTTATCAGGTATGGTGGCTGGTTCTAAATACAGAGGTGAATTTGAAGAAAGAATTAAAAGGGTAATTGCAGAAGTAAGAAATGCAGGCAACATTTTATTATTCTTAGATGAAATTCACACAATTATTGGTGCTGGTGGTGCAGAAGGAGCTATAGATGCTTCTAATATTCTTAAGCCATCACTTGCAAGAGGAGAAATCCAGCTTATAGGTGCTACAACTCTAGAAGAATACAGAAAACATATAGAAAAAGATGCTGCATTAGAAAGAAGATTTCAGCCGGTTAAGGTGGAAGAGCCAACAGAAGATGAGGCGATTGACATACTTATGGGACTTAGACCTAAGTATGAGGAACACCATAATGTAGTTATTACAGATGATGCCGTAAGAGCGGCAGTTAAGCTTTCTAAGAGATATATCAATGACAGATTTCTTCCAGATAAGGCAATTGACCTTATAGATGAGGCTTCTTCAAGAACAAGGCTTGAAGCATTTGTTGTACCAAAGGATATTAAGAAGCTTGAAACACAGATAGATGAACTTTCAATTAAGAAAGAGCAGGCTATTAAGTCAGAGAAATATGATGAAGCGGCTGAGCTTAAGAAACAGCAGACAAGAAAGAAGAACAGGCTTGAAAAGCTTCGCACAAGCTGGCAGGAGAGCATAGACGGCAGTGACCTTACTGTTGATGAAGAACAGATAGCTAGGACTGTGTCAATGTGGACTAAGATTCCAGTTGCCAAGATAGCAGAGGCTGAGTCAGAGAAGCTTATGAATTTGGAAAAAATGCTTCATAACAGGGTTATAGGACAGGATGAGGCGGTTACAGCAGTTGCCAAGGCTATAAGACGAGGCAGGGTAGGTTTAAAAGATCCTAACAGACCAATAGGCTCATTCTTATTCTTAGGGCCTACAGGTGTAGGTAAGACAGAACTTTCAAAGGCACTTGCTGACTGTATGTTTGGAACAGATAATTCTCTTATAAGAGTTGATATGTCTGAGTATATGGAAAAGCATACGGTGTCTAAGCTTATCGGTTCACCTCCGGGATATGTAGGATATGATGAGGGCGGACAGCTAAGTGAGAAGGTAAGAAGAAACCCTTATTCAGTTGTACTTTTTGATGAGGTTGAAAAAGCTCACCCAGATGTATTCAATGTACTTTTACAGGTGCTTGATGACGGACATATAACAGATTCAACAGGAAGGGTTGTGGACTTTAAGAATACAGTTATTATTATGACTTCCAATGCAGGTGCGGAGAATATTGTAGCACCTAAATCTTTAGGATTTACTTCGGAAACATCAGAGGAAAAAGAGCACGAAGATATGAAGAGCAAAGTAATGGAAGAAGTTAAGAGAATATTCCGTCCGGAATTCATTAACAGAATTGATGACATAATTGTATTCCATATGCTTAAGAAAGAACAGATTGGACAGATTGTTGATATTATGATGAGAACCGTTAATAACAGAATTATGGAGCAGATGAGTCTTTCGGTTGAACTTGATGATGAGGCTAAGGCTTATATTGTTGATAAGGGCTACGATTCTAAATATGGAGCACGTCCATTAAGAAGAACAATACAGAATGAAATAGAAGATGTTATGGCAGAGAAGATACTTGAAGGCAGTATAAAGGCTGGCAACAAAGTATTGGTAACAGTTAAGGATGGTAAACTGAACTTTAGCTGCAAACGAGGTCATAATAGAAATATTCACAAATAATACTACTAAAATACTAGCGTCATTGTACATTATGTTGTATAATGTGTGTATAGATATTCGTAATAAAACATAGGAGGACAATAATATGCCAGTAATTAATGAGTTAATTCGTTCAGAGAAGGATGGAACTCTTAGCTTTGGTAATTATAAGCTGGATACTAAGTCAAAGTTATCAGATTTTGAACATTGTGGAGATTCTTACAAGGTAAAGACATTTAAGGAGATTACGAAGCTTGAACGCAATGGTTCATTTGTATATGAATCTGTTCCTGGAACAGCTGTTATGAATTTTAAGGCTGCAGATACAGGCTTATCATTTACGGTGGAAGGAAGCGATGATGCACAGATAACAGTTGAGCTTGAAGAAGGCGCTTCTTATAATGTAACAATCAATGGAGTATCTGAGGGAACTATGGCTACTAATATGGGTGGCAAGATTGTACTTTCAGTAAGCCTTGAAGAAGGTAAGAGTGTTAGTGTAGAAGTTGTTAAAGCATAATAATACTACAATCTTTAACATTAACAGGTGTCATAATTGTAAATTTTAATAAATGCTGTGCCTGGCATAAAGTCATATATAGACCAATGCGGGGTACAGCTTTTTTATATTTGGTATCAGAAAGAGAGGAGAAGAGAAGTGGCAAAAGCAAAAAATACGGCATTTTTTTGCAGTGAGTGTGGATATGAGTCAGCAAAATGGTTCGGGCAGTGTCCGGCGTGCAAGGCGTGGAATACATTTGTTGAAGAACCAATAGCATCTAAGTCATCGGTTAAGGGTATATCAGCAGTCAGGAAAGAAAGCACCTATAAGGATAACCATCCGGTGAGCTTAAAAGAGATTAATTCTGAAGAGAAGGAGAGAACATCAACAGGAATAGGCGAACTTGACAGAGTTCTTGGTGGTGGAATTGTGCAGGGTTCACTGGTGCTTGTAGGTGGAGATCCCGGTATTGGAAAGTCAACACTTTTGTTACAGATGTGCTATTACCTATCAGATGCAGGCAATAAGGTGCTGTATATATCCGGAGAGGAGTCGTTAAGACAGATTAAGCTAAGAGCTGAAAGGATAGGTGGATGTAACGATAACCTTAAGACGTTCTGCGAGACTAATCTTGATATTATAGAAGAGGTTCTAAAAAAAGAAATGCCACAGGTGGTTATAATTGACTCTATACAGACTATGTACAGGGAAGAAATATCTGCGGCACCTGGAAGTGTGTCACAGGTAAGGGAAAGTACATCTATTCTTATGCAGTTAGCCAAGGGACTTAATATAACGATATTTATTGTAGGACACGTTACCAAGGAAGGTGTTGTTGCAGGGCCAAGAGTGCTTGAGCATATGGTTGATACAGTGCTTTATTTTGAAGGGGACAGATATGCTTCATACAGAATATTAAGAAGTGTAAAGAACAGATTTGGGTCTACCAATGAAATTGGGGTGTTCGAGATGAGGCAGGACGGTTTAAGTGAGGTCGCCAATCCATCGGAGTATATGTTGTCTGGAAGACCAGAAGGGGCGTCAGGCTCAGTTGTAGTATGTCTTATTGAAGGTACGCGACCTCTTATGGTTGAGGTTCAGGCACTTGTGTGTGACTCTAACTTTGGTATGCCAAGGCGTACTGCTGCGGGAACGGATTATAACAGGGTTAATCTGTTGATGGCAGTCCTTGAAAAAAGGGCGGGAATGAGAATGTCCTCAAGCGATGCCTATCTTAATGTGGCAGGGGG
>ERZ779866.4387-NODE-4387-length-10492-cov-3.455112_pt1 | contig 10492 bp, 10 predicted proteins | sample MGYA00511248_ERZ779866 | MGnify/ENA primary metagenome ERZ779866 (study PRJEB29588, sample SAMEA2155758) | human gut metagenome | biome: human gut; feature: human-associated habitat; material: faeces | place: Denmark | collected 2008/2010 ... | reverse complement strand
GGAAGACGTTATCAGCCGAGGAACCGGAAAAAGAGCCCAAATACCCGGATTTGCAGCCGGCAAGACCGGAACCTCCCAAGACAACCGCGACGCATGGTTTGTCGGTTATACAGACGAACTTACTACCGCCGTCTGGCTCGGCAATGACGACAACTCGCCGATGAAAGGCGTATCCGGCGCCAACCTGCCGGCCGAAATATGGAAAAAAGTGATGCTCAGCGCAAAAAAATAAGACCGGAGCAGAATTAAAATAGTGCTTTTCGTTTGAGAATTATTATATATAATGACGGAAAGAAAATTGTTATGATAATAAGGACATAAAATAATGACACAAAAACCCGTAATGCTGCTGATCCTCGACGGATGGGGATACCGCGAAAAAATTACTCCCGACAACGCCATTGAACAGGGACACACGCCGAACTGGCACAGAATGCTTGATGAGAATCCGCATTGTTTTATCGAAACTTCAGGCTTGTGCGTCGGTCTGCCGGAAGGACAAATGGGCAACTCGGAAGTCGGGCACATGAATCTCGGCGCCGGCCGCGTCGTTATGCAGGATCTGCCGAGAATCGACCAGGCCATCAAAGACGGCAGTTTTGCAAAGAATCCGGTTTTGAACGAACTGATCGACACGCTGAAAAAGAACGGCAAAACCTGTCATGTGATGGGACTGATGAGCCCCGGCGGCGTTCATTCTTCCCAGGATCATATCGTCGCCGTCTGCAAAGTGCTGGACGACAACGGCATTAAGACCCGGGTACACGCCTTTTTGGACGGCCGCGATACGCCGCCGCAGTCTGCCGTCAATTTTCTGGCTGATTTTGAAAAATCCGTCGCCGGCATGAAAAACGTCAAAATAGCCACGATTGAGGGGCGTTTTTATGCCATGGACCGCGACAAACGCTGGGACCGCGTCGAGTTGGCTTATAACAATATGGCCTTTGCCGAAGGAAAACGCTATGCTACCGCCGACGAAGCAATCAAGGCTTCTTACGCCGCCGGCGTAAACGACGAATTTGTCGTTCCCTGCGTTATCGGCGATTATCAGGGTATGGAAGACGGCGACGCCGTTTTGATGATGAATTTCCGTGCCGATCGCGCCCGTGAAATATTGTATGCGTTGGCAGACAAAGAATTTAACGGCTTTGCCCGCAAAAAAACGCTTAGCACGTCCGTCAACGTCGGCCTGACCGAATATTCCGTCGACCATAACCGCTTTATGAAAACCATGTTCGGCCCCGAAGCCCTGAAAAATATTTTCGGCGAAGTGGTCGCAGAACACGGACTGACGCAACTGCGCATTGCCGAAACAGAAAAATATGCTCACGTCACCTTCTTTTTCAACGGCGGCGAAGAACGCGAATTTAAGGGCGAATCCAGAATTCTGGTTCCGAGCCCCAAGGTCGCAACTTATGATCTCAAACCCGAAATGAGCGTTTACGAAGTTACCGAGCATTTGGTCGACGCCATTGAAAATCAGAAGTTCGACGTCATTATCTGCAACTTTGCCAACGGCGACATGGTCGGGCACACCGGCATTATGGAAGCAGCGCTGAAAGCCGTGGCTGCCGTTGACGAGTGTCTGGGCAAAGTCGAAGCCGCAATCAAAAAAGTCGGCGGCGTTTTGTTTGTTACCGCTGACCACGGCAACGCGGAAAAAATGGTCGACGAAAAGACCGGCGCGCCTTATACGGCACATACGGTCGGCAAAGTCCGCGGCGTTCTGGTTAACGACGCAGAGCCGATCAAGGGTCTGCATGACGGCAAACTGGCCGACATTGCCCCGACCCTGCTGGAGCTTCTGCACATTCAGAAACCTGCTGAAATGAACGGCGAATCTTTGATTGAGAAATAAGCCCTATGCTTAAGACTGCCCTGAAAACTACCGTCTCAGCCATAATCGCTTTCGCTTTTATGGCTGAGGCCGTATCGGCGGCAGAAGTCTCGAAAAAAGAGCTGGAACGAATGGAAAAACAGGTCCAGCAGCAAAATATGGAACATAAAAAACTGCAGGCCCAAGCCACGCAGATTAATATGGAACTGGCCAACGTCAGCCAGGAAATGGTAAAAACCGCCAAACTCATCCAAAACAACGAAGACAAGATTTCGCGGATGGAAGCGGAACTGAAAAAACTCCGAGAAAATCTCAAAGAAGCGACCGAAGGCTTTTTAAGCGAAGACGAAAATTTGATTAAAACTCTGTCCGCCCTGCAAAACCTGGCACTAAAACCGACCGAGGCGCTGTTCGTTCAGCCTCTGACGCCGGTAGAGACCATCCGCAGCGCCATTTTGCTCCGGGAGGCGGTTCCCTATCTGGAGCAAAACGCAAAAAAAATTCGCGATGAACTTGAAAATATAGAAAAACAGAAAAACAAAGTCGAAAAACAGGTTGCGCAGATTACGGCCCAGAAACAAATTCTGGAGCAGGAGCACGAGCGGATGAAAACACTGGTGCAGAAAAAATCGCGGATACGCAACAGTCTGGAAATACAAACCGTCAAAGCCAAACAAAAAGTGGAAAAGCTGGCGTCTCAGGCCAATGACCTCCGTGACCTGCTCAACAAACTTGAAAAAGAACGACAGCTTAAAGCCAAACGGCAGAAAGAAGAGCGCAAAAGACTGGCCGAAGAAGAGAGAAAACGCGCCGAAGAGAAAAAAGTTGAGCAAACTCAAAGAGCTGACTTGATTAAATATCCGCCGGATATTATAACGGAAATAGGCAAAGGGTTTGTAAAGGCCAAGGGACAGCTGCCGATGCCCGCAAGAGGGCCGGTGGTTGCGACTTTCGGCGAAGAGAAGCTGAAGGGCGTGGTTTCCAAAGGCATTCAAATCAAAACCAGAAACATGGCTCAGGTGACTTCTCCGTTTGACGGTTCCGTCATTTTTGCCGGACCGTTCAGAGGATACGGCAATCTGATTATTATCGACCACGGTCAGGGCTATCTGACTTTGCTGGCCGGACTGGAGAGCATGGACGTCGACGTCGGACAGATGCTTTTGGCCGGCGAACCGGTCGGACAGATGCCGGACAGCAAAGAGGCGAAACTATATGTGGAACTGCGCCACAACAATCATCCGATTGACCCGATGGCATGGTTCACCAACTAAAAAAACGAAAGTGTGTTAGGGATTAAAGACATGATGAAAAAAACGACAATTTTTACAGCGTCACTGATGGCCGCTATGATTTGCTTCGCACCGGCATTTGCCGCCGAAAGCAAAAAAGCTCCCAAAGAAGAAGCTGCCGACACTTATGAAATGCTGAACCTGTTCGGCGAGGTCATGGAACGGGCAAAAATTTCTTATGTGGAAGACGTTTCCGACAAAAAATTGATCGAATCCGCAATCAACGGCATGCTGGTATCTTTAGACCCGCACTCCAGTTATCTGGACGCACAGAGTTTTAAATATATGAACGAGCAGACCAAAGGCAAGTTCGGCGGACTGGGAATCGAGGTTACCATGGAAAACGGCGTGGTTAAAGTCGTTTCTCCGATTGACGACACGCCGGCCTCCAGAGCCGGTCTCAAGCCCGGCGACTATATAACCAACATTGACGGCGAACAGGTGGTCGGCATGAGCCTGAACGATGCCGTTGACAAAATGCGCGGCAAGGTAGGGTCTAAAGTCAAACTGACCATCCGCCGCATTAATGAAAAACCGTTTGACGTTACGCTCAAAAGAGAAGAAATAAAAATTCAGTCGGTAAAATCCGGCGTGAAAGGCAAAGACGTTGCCTATATCCGCATTACCTCTTTCAGTGAAGATACCGACAAGATGATTGAAAAAGCCTTTAACAAAGCGCAAAAAGAACTTAAAGGCGACTTGAAAGGCATTGTCATTGACGTCCGCAACAATCCCGGCGGTCTTCTTGATCAGGCGGTCAGCGTTTCGGATTTGTTCCTCGATAAAGGAGAAATTGTTTCCACCCGCTCAAAAAATCCCGAAGATACGGTAAAATACAATGCCAAACCCGGCGACATTGCCAAAGGCCTGCCGATTGTGGTTTTGGTTAATGACGGTTCCGCCTCCGCTTCCGAAATTTTGGCCGGTGCCCTGCAAGACCATCAGAGAGCCGTTATCCTCGGTGAAAAAACTTTCGGCAAAGGTTCGGTTCAAACGGTTATTCCGCTCGGAAAATACGGCGCCATGAGACTGACGACGGCTCGTTATTATACGCCGTCCGGCCGTTCGATTCAGGCAACAGGCATTGTTCCCGACGTGGAAGTAAAACCGGCAAAGGTTGAAGAAATCGACAAAGGCGTTAACTTCAGCGAAGCAGAATTCGGAAATGCGTTGAAAAACGATGCGGCGATTGCCAAGAAAGAAGACAAGCAAACGGCTGTCGACGACGAACTCAAAAAAGACTATCAGCTGGCTCGTGCCGTCGATTTGGTCAAGGCACTGAGCATTTATCAGAAACCTGTGAAGTAACAAGCGGAGGGAAGCCTTTTGCAAAGCGTCAAAAAGAAAAAATATTTAGTTATTTTGATTTTGCTTACGGCTGCGGTCGTTTTGCTGGCCGGATATTTTTCCGCCTCACAGAAAAGCGCGCCGCAGTATCTTTCAAAAATCGACAAGATCATGTTTGATAAGAAAAATCAATCGCCCAAATTTATTTTGACGCTTCCCGACAAAAACACCAAAACATCTTCACGGCAGGAATCCGCAAAAGACATCCATAAGCCTGTAAAAGTCGAGAAAAAGATAGAAACGGTTGATGATTTGTTGGACATAATACCGATTGTTTCCAGACTGCCGGCGGTTAAAGGCCAAGCGCCTCTGCCGGTCATAGAACCGGACGGAAATCTGGTGGAGAAAGAAGACAGTCTGCTTTTGCCCCAAATCGGTTCAGACGGACAGAAACCATGGGTCAGATACGGCAGGCAAGCCGAAGTTCAGCCTAAATTTTATCGCGTTGCGGTGGTGCTGAAAAACATAGGACTGGATAAAGGAGTAACGGACGCAGCCATTACGGCCATGCCTTCCGAGGTTGCGCTGTCTTTTTCTCCTTATGCGGTTGACGCTGCCGCCAGAATAAAAGAAGCCCGCACGGCCGGACACGAAACATACACCGACTTGCTGCTGGCGTCCCGGGACGTGCTGAAATCGGACAACGGCCCGCTGGCCATGAGTCTGACGCTTGATTTTGCCGGTAACCTTGAACGGTTGAAAAAAGCGCTGGCTCCGGGAGGAGCCATCGGCGGAATGATCGTCAACGACGGCATTGCCGACCAAGATACGCGGGAACAGCTGGAAAAGATTTTGCAAGAGTTGAAAAACCGCGGCGTATTGATGGTTGACGCGACTTCCAACAATGAAATAAACACTATCAGCGTACCCGGACTGGCTCGTAAAAAAGCAGATATTGTCATTGACGACGGTTTTGACAGGGAAAGTCTTGCGCAGCGGCTGACGGCGGCAGAACGCATTGCTCAAAACAACGGGCTGGTCGTTATTGTGGCAACTCCGAAACCGGTGGTCATTACCGCATTGAGCGAATGGTTCAAAACCTTTTCACCGCAACTCAGCTATGAAGAAATGAAAGAACAAAACATAACAACCATTGAGCGGCCTTTTGCGTTGGTTCCTCTTTCCAATACCGTGGTAGAATAATGATCGAAAAGTTCAGAGAAAACGTCGCCATTATCGTTTGCAATTCCGAAGGAAAAGTTCTGTTGTGCGCCAGAGCCGATCAAAAGGGATATGACTGGCAGTTTCCTCAGGGCGGCATAGATTCCGGCGAAAGCGTTTTGGACGCCGCCGGCCGCGAACTCAGGGAAGAAACCGGCATTTGCGACGTTACGCTTGTTGCGGAAATGCCGGAAGGCGTCAAATATTATTTTCCGCGCGCGATTGCCACCCGTTTCAAAAACAGCGGCAATGTCGGGCAAAACCAGCATTACGTTTTGTTCAGACTAAACAACGACAATGTTAAAATCGACTTTAAAACGCATCCCGAAGAAATTGAATTTAAGGCTTACAAGTGGGCCGAACTTGAAGATGCGCCGCGGGAAATCGTATATTTCAAAAAAGAGGCCTATCAAAAAGCCGTCGAATACTTCAGGCCATATATCGAACAAATAAAAAAAGCATATACAGAATAAAGAAATGTTTTTCAATTCGTTGATATATTCAGATTTTTTAAATAATAATCAGTTTTTCAATTAGATCATTGCGACAACGGCGTTTTTGTGCTAAAAAAAGAAGAAAAGTCCATATATTGAAAAGCAATGACGGAAGAAGAAAAATTTGCAGAAGAACGCCGGGAAATACTGGCAATGGTCAAAAACGGAATAAAAACCAATATTCCGCTTAAACCGGCGCAGAAAAAATATCTGAAAAACCTGCTGCTTTTTTCCCTGATGAGGGCTTCAAAAAATCAGGTCGTTACCAAACCGAATTTTATAAAACTGGTTGTCCGGCAATTTAAAAAATATATCGTCAAAATCATTCACGGCAGCGTAAAAAAAATGCCGAATCACAATCCGGACGAGGATGAAGAGTTTTATGACGAAAACCTGGAAGTGGAAATCAACAACGTGCTGGCCAACGAGCAGTTGCTTGATTTGCAGCAGATACAGCAAAGCCTGACGCCCAAAAACATCGTCGACCAAATCAGAAACATGGTCGAAGGTCCCAATATGCAGGAGGTGATGAAAAAAATCATCGCTCTGCGCGAAGTTAACTCCAATCACAGGGAAACACCCGAAGAAGCCCGCGAACGGGAACGGCGCCAGCGCGAATATGAACGTCAGCGCCAGAGACAACGGGTGCGAATCCGACAATACGAGCGCGGCGGCCGTTCTTATTGACGACAACAGCGGTACCCATTATTTAACACCGGCTTTGTCTTCCTGTTTTTTTGATTTCAACTGACCGCAGGCGGCTAAAATGTCCTGTCCCCGAGCGACCCTGATCGGCGCCGCGAATCCAAACTTTTGCAGTTCTTTGGAAAAAGCGAAAGCACGATTGCGCGAAGACGGCCGATAATCACAGCCCGGCCACGGATTGAAAGGTATGAGGTTAAATTTGGCGTCAATTTTATATTTTTTCATCAGTTCAACCAGTTCCCGCGCATTTTCAAGAGAATCGTTCAGACCGTCGAGCAGCAGATATTCAAACGTGATGTACCGACAGTTTGCGGCCCGTTTCTGAAACTCCTGGCAGGCTTTCATTATTTCTTCAATCGGATACTTCTTGTTAATCGGCATAATCCGGGAACGGATTTCGTTATTGGAACCGTGCAGGCTGATGGCCAGACGACACCCGAGTTCACTGGCAACTTCGGGAATATGCGGTACGATGCCGGAAGTGGAAAGCGTTATTTTGCGGCGGGAAATGGCTATTCCCTCACCATCCGACAGAATTTTCAGAGCCTTAAACGTATTTTCAACATTATGCAGCGGTTCACCCATACCCATAACCACGATATTTGACAGATAACGAATTTCATCGGTCGGGGTCGGCCACTCGTTATACGCGTCTCTGGCAACCATAAACTGAGAAACGATTTCGGCCGCGGTCAGGTTGCGGGTAATTTTCTGCGAACCGGTATGACAGAAAGTGCAGCCGACGGCACAGCCGACCTGCGTGGAAATACAAACCGTCCCGCGATCCTCTTCAGGAATATAAACCGTTTCAACCCGCTGACCGTCCGAAAATTCCAGCAGCCATTTATGCGTTTTGTCGGCGGAAACCTGTTCGGCAACAATTTTGGGACGGGTAACGGTAAAGTTTTCCGCCAGTTTCTGCCGCAAGTCTTTGCTTAAATTGCTCATTTGCGAAAAATCGACCGCACCCTGATGATACAGCCAGTGCCAAACCTGTTTGGCTCGGAACGGTTTTTCGCCGATACGGGCGATTTCCGCTTCAAGTTCGGTTTTGGAAAGGCCAATGAGCTCCGTTTTCTCCGTCATTTTACTTCTTCTTGCATTTGTTGCTGATGGCTTTGTAAGCCTGAGAAAAACCGGCCAGAGAATAGGTGTCTTTGGTGGTTGTGCCCTTGCTTGAGGTTCCGTGAACAATCATGCGGCTGCCGCGTTTCATGGCTTCCACAATGTCCTTGTCGGTCTTATCGCTGGTCGCCCAGGCCTTGTCTCCGCTGGTAAACAGTTTGTCAAAAGTTTTGCTGCCGATTTTGACAACAACTTTTGACTCGGGTTTATAGGTATAGCCGGCATTGATGTTAATCACGTCGAAGCTCTTGTCGGCCGGGCGATGGGTGATAACCGTATAAATATCGCCGCGCTTGGTATATTTACCTTCGTCTTTTTTCGGGGTGGAGGCCATATAACAGGTTATGCCAGCGGAATCCTGATAATAGTAGGCAACCCAGTCGTCATATTCTCCCAGAAGCTTGGGAGCTAAGGCTCCCGCGGAATGGGCATTGGCCAGACAAAAAACGCCGACACATACAGCAGATAAGAAATTTTTCATGATTACATACTCACTTTCTCACATAAAAACCGATTTTTTATAATAATATTTGAAATATCTATAAAAACTGTTAATTTCTAAAAAAAACGGACCTTAGAGAAATGATTAGAGACAATTATCTGGATATAAACAAGCTCATTCTTAACAAAAAAATCTTAAAACTTTTCCGTGCCGTTGAAGAACACGGCGGCGTCCTGCGGTTCGTCGGCGGCGCCGTGCGCGACGCTTTGGCCGGGCTGAAAGGGTTTGACCTGGATCTGGCGACGGACCTGTCTCCCGAAGAACTGGTGGAAGCCTGTGACGAACACGGCCTGAAGACGGTGCCGATCGGCATCAAATTCGGAACGGTCGGCGTTTTGATAGACAACGACATTTTGGAAGTCACTTCCCTGCGGCGAGACGTAAAAACCGACGGCCGGCATGCGGAAGTCGAGTTTACGACCGACTGGGAAATTGACGCCTCCCGCCGCGACCTTACGATAAATGCCGTCTATGCCGACGAAAAAGGCAACGTTTTCGACTATTACAACGGCATTGACGACCTGGAAAAAGGCGTGGTTCGTTTTATCGGCTCTCCGTCGCAGCGCATTAAGGAAGACTATCTGCGCATTTTGCGTTTTTTTCGCTTTTATTCCGTCTTTTCCAAAACCGAAATCGACAGGAAAGCACTGGAAGCCTGCATTGAAAACAAAGACGGACTGAAAACGCTTTCAATGGAAAGAATCCGTGACGAACTTTTCAAAATTCTGCTGACTCCCAAAGCGGCCGAGACGGTCAAAATCATTTCCGACAACGATATTTTGGGGTATGTACTGCCAAACATCAGGAATGATGACAAACTCGATTTTCTGATTAAAAAGGTCAATTTGGGACTGGTAACCCCCTGTCCTCTGAGAAGAATTTTCGTTCTGTACGATCCGGATCCGGACTTGGCCGAAAACATGGCCAACCGCATGAAGTTCAGCAAAAAGCAGAAAGGCGACTTTATCAGCTGGGCTGAAAACAAGGTAAGTCTGCTTGATTTCGGCGACAGAAAAAAACTGGCCCGAATGATTTACAAGTTCGGCAAGGACTTTGCGCTCAACAAACTGCTGATTGAACAAGCCCTGCAAACGACTTTGCTTCCGAACAATCAGGAAATCATCAGCTCCATCGATACGACGGAAATTCCGGTGTTTCCGTTGCGGGGCAAAGACATTCTGGAAACAGGCAGTATCGAAGACAACCGGCTCATCGGCGACATTCTGGACAAGCTGGAAGAAAAATGGATGGACAGCAACTTTACCCTCGGCAGAGAAGAACTGCTCAGCCAAGTGCCTTTGGTCAAATCAGCATCGTAGAAATCCAAGCATTCGTCAAGTGCCGGATGTGAAAAGGAAATTCGACCAATACCGCATCAAAACGAATGTCAAAAGCGTCATAACGCGGGTGTTTTTTCAAAAAAGCTTCGGCACCGCGGATAATGCGCTGTTTCTGACGTTCGGAAATTGCATAGGCGGCCCGTTCCAGATTTCGTCTTTTTTTGACTTCGACAAAAACCAGCAACCGGCCGCGGCGGACAATCAAATCCACCTCGCCGGCACCGGTTCCGCGGCCGGTAACCACATTGCGGGCTACCGGAAAATAACCCTTAAACAAAAGATAAAGCATAGCGGCCGTTTCCGCCCAATATCCGCCGGAATTACCGTTGCTCATTTTTAATCCTCAATGCCAGTTCATAAACTTCGTTTTTATTCAGACCGTATGTTTCCACCAATGACTTTACGGCGCTTTTGAGACTGGTTTCCGCCATTTTTTCCCGCAGAAGCGCTTCAACGTCAATATCGACCGGCAGTTCCTCGCCTGAAGGCGCAATCATCAGCACCATTTCGCCTTTGGGTTCATTGGCCTCAAAATGGGCAATCAGTTCCGCCGCCGTACCGCTGCGGCAGTCTTCATACATTTTGGTGATTTCTCTGGCAACGGCCATGTCGCGGCCGCCGAAAACTTCTCCGGCCGCGACCAGCGTTTTGACAATGCGGGAAGCCGTTTCGTAAAAAATCAGCGTCGC
>ERZ779866.4386-NODE-4386-length-10494-cov-2.537887_pt1 | contig 10494 bp, 9 predicted proteins | sample MGYA00511248_ERZ779866 | MGnify/ENA primary metagenome ERZ779866 (study PRJEB29588, sample SAMEA2155758) | human gut metagenome | biome: human gut; feature: human-associated habitat; material: faeces | place: Denmark | collected 2008/2010 ... | reverse complement strand
TGAATCACTCTATCCTCGTTTTGAGGTCTTCGGCAGGGTTTTCCCTTTTATGGAGGGCGGTGCCGAGTGATCTATTCGGTGTGGTGCAGAGAACGGATCCGGTCGATCGGGGCACATCCTAATCTGAGGACGATGGTGGCTCCCCGAGTGATTTTTGCACCGGCGGGTATCGATTGAGACTCGACCCATCCACGTCCCGAGAAGGCTACGGTCAAACCCTTGCTTTCCAGCAGGTAGATGGCCTCTTTCAACCCCATGCCGATGACCGAAGGCACTTCGTCCTTCGAACGATCGTATTCGGAGTAGATGATACCGGTCGAATCGACAGCCTGTATGTCGTACCATCTGTCTCCTCCGCGGAAGGTGTTGTTGTGCAGGTCGAACCGGTAGGCAATCTCTCTCATCTCATCGGCACGTCCGGCTTTGAGATCGGGCTTCTCTTCGCTTTTCTCCATACGTTCCGAAAGCGGCCTTTGCCATGCGGTGTTCTTGGCGTAGACACGGTCGGCAATGGCGCGGAATACCGGTCCGGAGAGCGAGGCTCCGTAGTAGAACCGGCGATGTCCCGGGGCATTATAGGTTTTGATGGCGACCAGACAGCTGTATTTCGGGTTGTCTTCGGGGAAGTAGCCAACGATTGTTGCCAAATAGTGGCGTCCTCCGTTACGGTCCGTATAACGACCGTTAACCGCAATTTGGGCGGTTCCCGTTTTTCCGCCCACTTTATAGTAGGGGTTTTTCAGTAGGCGGCCGGTTCCCTCTTCGACCACTCCGCGCATGGCTTCACGAACCTGTTGCAATGTTTCGTCCGAGGCGATCGATGGAACCATGACCCGCGAACGGAACGAGCGGAGCGTCTGTCCGTATTGCCGCAACTCCTTGACAAAAAGCGGGCAGACCATCTTCCCGTTGTTGGCTACCGCGTTGTAGAAGGTCAGGGTTTTGAGTGGGGTGACCAGTAGGGCATACCCGTAGGCCATGTTGGTCAGCGTAGTGCCGTCCCACCAGCGGTCACCCGGTTTACGGATGACCGGATCCTGCTCGCCGGCAATTTGCAGACCCATGTGCTGATTGAGTCCCATTTTATAGAGGTGCTCGACGAATTTTTCAGGTTTATCTTTGTAGTATTTGTTTACGGCTTTGGCAAAACCGATGTTGGAGGACTTCTCGAACACGCCCTTGAGGGTCAGTTCTCCGTAACCGTGCGTGTCGGAAACGACCGTTTTCCCGATGACGGCCCGTCCGTTTCCGGTGTCGAACTTTTCGTCCATCGAGGCTCCTGCATCGTCGAGCAGGGTGATCAGCGAGGCCAGTTTCTGGGTCGATCCGGGCTCCATATTCATGCCGATGGCGTAGTTGTAATCCTCGACGATCTCTCCCTCTCCTTTGCGGGTGAGGTTGGTCATGGCCCGGATCTCTCCGGTGGAGACCTCCATCAGAATGGCGGTACCCCAATCTGCCTGCATGTTTTCGAGCTGTTCACGCAGGGCCCGTTCGGCGACATCCTGAATGTCGACGTCGAGCGTGGTAACCACGTCGATCCCATCCACCGGATCCACATTCATCTCGTCCGGAACAGGAATACAGAAAGATCCCGATATCCGTTGTCGGAGCTCATTTCCGTCGATGCCCTTGAGGATCGTATCGAAAGCTCCCTCGATGCCGACTTTTGTTCCCGAGAGGTTGACCATGCCGATGGTCCGTTTGGCCATCGATCCGTGGGGCAGTAGACGCCGGTTGGTCTGTTTGAGAATCAGTCCGCCTTTGTTTTGGCCTAACCGGAAGATGGGGAACTGCCGGATCGTTTTCACCTCCAGATGGTTGATCCTTCGGGGGGAGATCAGAACGTATCGGTTCTTTTTCTTGTTTTTGAAAGCGTTGAGGAGTTTGATTTTGTAATCGCTTTTGGATTTGTCCTTGAAGAAGTCAGCCAGATACCAAGCCAGCGAGTCGACGTCATGCAGAAAGACCGAATCGACCAGTCCGTTGGCAGCAAAGTCCATACGGACCTCATATTCTGGAACCGAAGTGGCCAGAATCCGTCCGTCGCAGGCCAGAATATCACCCCGATCGGCCTCGATAGCGACCCGTTCGTAGGTAATGGTAGCGCCTTTGCTGCGTAGCGTCTCACCCTTCGGACCGTATTGCAGGTAGATGATTTTTCCGGTGATCAGCAGACCGATCGTGAAAAACAGGATGTAGAGGACCTGCACACGCTGCAGGATTCCCTTTTTGATGTCGGATTTCCCCTTTTCCATCTTGCGTTATTTGTCGATTATTTTGGGAGAAGCCAACAACTCCTCGAGGGGAATGCCACGCTCTTCGACAGCACGGATGATTTCGCTCTGACGGGTGGCGATCATGCGTTGTGACGAGAGGGTCAGCGAACGGGCACGCAGCTCTTTGACCTGAGCCGAGAGTCGGTTGTGCTCCCTGTGGAGTTTCTGCATGTGGAAACCGTTGGCGATATAGAGAAAAGCCAGCAGCACCATAAAGAGAATGTACGGATAGTGCTTCTGTACCTCGGCATTCGTCAGTATGCTTCCCGACAGGATCTGCTTGACATGCCGTTCAAATCGGGAGGGCGTTTTGACAGCACGTTCGGGTTGCTGCTCCTCGGTCTCCGGGGAGAAGTGATTCGCTTCGGCAGAAGTCTGTGTCCGGGTCTCCTCTGTCTCGATCATTTCCGTACGCTTTTGGTTACAAAAATAGTTTTTTTTGATCGAAAGTCAACGTTTCGTAGGAAGGGATATTTTTTCTGAAAAAAGAATAAGCGAGAGGACGCAAAAAGGTCCTCTCGCTTATGGTTAATCCGAGATTCGGATTTTACAATACGTTGATCTCTTTCAGTACCGAGTTGGTCTTGCGGACAGCCTCTGCGCTCTTGGCAAAGAGAGCTTTCTCTTCGTCGTTCAGGTTGAGTTCGATCACTTTCTCCACACCGTTTTTGCCGAGAACGACAGGCACTCCGATACAGATATCGCTCTGACCGTATTCGCCTTCGAGGTATGCACAGCACGGAACGACCTTTTTCTGATCGCGGATGATCGATTCAACGACGTATGCTCCAGCAGCACCGGGGGCATACCATGCCGACGTACCGAGCAGCTTGGTCAAGGTTGCTCCACCTACCATCGTATCGGCAACGACTTTGTCGATCTGCTCTTTGCTCAGCAGCTCCGTTACGGGAATTCCTTTGTAAGCGGCTTTTGAGTAGAGCGGAATCATGGTCGTATCGCCGTGACCGCCGATTACCATGCCTTCGATCTCGTTCGAGTTGGCATTCAGGGCCTTGCTCAGGTAGCATTTGAAGCGGGCCGTATCCAGTGCGCCGCCCATACCGAAAATCTGGTTCTTCGGAAGACCGCTTTTTTTGAGGGCCAGGTAGGTCATCGTATCCATCGGGTTGCTGATGATCAGGATAATGGCCTTCGGCGAGTATTTCAGTACGTTCTCAACCACCGAGCTCACGATACCGGCATTCACGCCGATCAACTCTTCGCGGGTCATACCCGGTTTGCGGGGCATACCTGAGGTGATCACCACTACGTCCGAACCGGCGGTCGCGGCATAATCGTTGGTCACGCCGGTCAGTTTCGTATCGAAATCCATCAGCGTGGCGGTCTGGAAAATATCCAGCATTTTACCTTCGGCTACCCCTTCTTTAATATCCAGCAGCACCACTTCATCGGCGATCTCGCGGGTGGCGATCACATTTGCGCAGGTAGCGCCTACGTTGCCCGCACCCACGACAGTAACTTTACTCATAATTTCGTATTTTTTAAAATTAACCTATCAGTTTGGCATAATCCTCAGCGGAGAGCAGTGAATCGAGCTCTGCGGGATTCGTCATTTTAATTTTCACCATCCAACCTTCGCCGTAAGGATCTTTATTGACCTTGTCGGGAGCGTCGTTGAGCGATGCATTGAACTCGAGCACCTCGCCGCCCACAGGCAGGAAAGCATCCGAAACCGTCTTCACGGCCTCGATCGTGCCGAAAATTTCGTTCTGGGCAAGTGTCTCGCCCTCAGTGGTCACATCGACAAAAACGATATCGCCGAGTTGGCTCTGTGCAAAATCGGTAATGCCCACATAGGCCTCATCCCCTTCGACCCGGATCCATTCGTGATCCTTCGAATACTTCAAGTTAGCCGGAATATTCATCTGTAGTGTATTTTATTGAGTTTGTATGATCGTCTGTACCGGATGTTCGGAAAGCGGAACGGACTCCGGGGATATCTTCCCGGTCGGAACCGGGTGCCCTCCGTTTTCAGACGCTCAAAGGTAGTCGTTTTTCAGGGATTATAAAATTTAACTGTGATTTTTTTCACACTTAAATTCATCGCGAGAATACGATTTTCATCACCACCGGATTGTGGTCGCTGGAGTGGAAATCCAGTGGGAGCGTTTCGATGGAAAGTACTTCGATACCGGGCGAAACGAAAAAGAAATCGGTCAACGTCCGCACCGACGAATCGGCCCGGAAAGGCCGGTCCAGATAGCGTAGCGAAGGATGCTGCGCGTCATAGACGAAACGGCCGGCCCGGCGGAACAACCTGCCGTCGATCTGCTGCGGCACGAAATAAGGATTCGAAAGCTCCGCCGCAGAAGGAATGTAATCGGGCGGATATTGGTTCCAGTCACCGCCGGTTACCGAACGGACCCCGGCCGAATCGGCCCGTGCAATCAGTTCCGCGAGGAAAACGCACTCTTCAAACCGCATGTTACCCGTATCGTAAGCGGTATTGTGCGTATTGTCGATCATCACCGTATCGCCCGCAGCGGTCAGAAACCGGGCTGAAAGCAGCCCGCGTTTGAGGTTGAACATCCGTTCCGGGAACGGGAAGCGGGACGGGTACTGATACCGCACCGCATCGAGCGGCCTGTACCGCGGCAAGGTCAGCAGTCCGCTGGCCACACGTCCGATCGGATCGCGTAACGGAATCGGTACGAACCACGCCTTATAATTGAAGCCGAACGCCGCCGCATAACCCGGGAAAGCGGCACCGATCAATCCCGCTTCGTCGATGCGGTAGGTACGGTGAGACGAGCGGTCCACCTCCTGCAACAGCATGATGTCCGCATCGATCTTTTGCAGCGTCAGGACGATCTGCGCCAGGTTAGCCGCAGTCCGTGCACGGGTGTCGCGTACGCGCCTGCCGCCGTCGTAGAAAAAGTCCATGTTGTCGCCCAGCCCGGCATAACCGATATTCCAACTGACCAGGGTCAATGTGTCCGGAAGCGAATCGGGCTGCTGGCATCGGTACACCTCCTCAACCGGCGCGGGACGAAACTCCGCGAGCCAGGAAATCCCGAAAAAAACCGCCGCCACCGCCACCAGCGGGACGACGATCCGCACCGTCACGGCACGGAACCTGCGGTACTTTCTCATCTTTATTATATCGGGGTTGATACTGCGTCAGGATTCGGATACGGCGACCGAAGGGAGTCCCGCAGCCTTGCACACCTGCCCGACGATCCGTTCGGGAGCAATGCCCCGCATACAGGGATAGTCGCCATAGGCGCAAGGCCGGTTGCCGTAAATCGAACAGGGGCGGCAGGCCATATCGAGCTGTACGGCATTTTGCGGATCCTGCCCGATCCCGTAAAAACCGGCATAGGGATGCGTCGCCCCCCACACCGACACGACCGGCACACCGACCAGCGAAGCCATGTGCATCGCCGAGGAGTCCATGCTCAGCATCAGGTCGAGGTGGGAAATGAGCTCCATCTCGCGGGCCAGTTTGATCCGGCCGATGACCGACACCACGGAGCCGTACTTTTCCTCCATCCGTTCTCCGTATTCGCGTTCGGCGGCGCCGCCGCCGAAAACGAACAGCCGCACACCGGGCATCTGCGAAAGCATCGCGATCACCCGCTCCATCTGTTCGAGCGGATAGATTTTGCCCTGATGCTGCGCGAACGGCGCGATCCCGATCCATTTTTTCCCTTCGTGCGCCCCTGCAAGCGCTTCGGTTTCTGCATCCAACGAGTACCTCACGCGCGGCGGAACGGCTATCGGCGGCAGGTCGAACCCCAATGCGAGGAAAACTTCGCGGTAGCGTTCGACCGTCGTTTTGAGTTGTACCAGTTTTTTATTCTCCAACGCAACGAGCGCCTTTTTCTCTTCCCGGCCTTTATCGATATAAGCGACCTTTGCGCCGCGCAGCCGCAGGATGCGCCTCAGCATCTTCGTGCGAATCACATCGTGCAGGTCGGCCACCATATCGAAACGGCCGAGCTCCGAGCTGAGTTTCAGCACGCCTTTCAGCCCTTTATGCCGGCCCGTAAAATCGGGAGAGACGAACTCCAAAGCCTCGATTCCCCTGAAGAAAGGCTGTAAAAAAGCCGGCGTCAGCACTACGATCTGCGCTTCGGGATACTGTTTGCGCAATGCGCCCACCACGGGCACACTCATCGCGACATCCCCCATTGCAGAAAGGCGAATGACCAGAATACGCATCGGTGCGGACACGGAACGGGAAGCCATAAATCTATTTTGCCGCGTAGAGAACGGGATTCAGTTCGGGATCGTTGTACATCTTCATCTGCTTGTACACCTTCATGTATTTGTGCCCGGCAGCCATATCCGCGAGCAACTCCTCGATCGCGGTGGTCAGGTCTGTCCGCTGCTGCAGCAGGATATCGAGCTTACGCCGGCACTCTTCGACGTGTTTCGCGGACACGTCGGTCCGCTTCACCTCCTGGGCCATGTGATAAATTTTCAGCGCGAGAATCGAAAGCCGGTCGATCGCCCAGGCCGGGCTCTCGGTATTGATTTTCGCACCGGACTCGATCGCCACATCCTTGAACTTATCGAGAAAATAGCTGTCGATATATTCCACCATATCCGTGCGCTCCTGATTCGAGCGGTCGATCCGGCGTTTGAGCACGAGCGCTTCGACGGGGTCGATTTGCGGATCGCGGATCAGGTCCTCCAGATGCCACTGCACCGTGTCGATCCAGTTCTTCAGGTACAGCAGGTGCTCGATAGAGCCCTCCCGGTAAGGGTTGGCAATGGGATGGTCCACATCGTCATAGCGGTGATACTCGTCGATCACGGCCGGAAAAATCTGGTGGCAAAGGGCAGTAAAACTCATAGGGTTGAAATTTGGAAAGAGAGTCAAACGTTATTTTACAAAGCTAAAGAATTTTGCTCAAATTCCAATAAAATATTATTTTTGTCGCTATGCCTGCCAAACCTCATAAAGGTACCCGTATGAAACCGAATTCCATTGCCTTGCTGACGCTGGGCGTGTCGCTGCTCGCCCTCTCCGCAAACGGACAGGACCGCCTCACCCGCGAAGAATACATCCAGAAATATAAGTCGCTGGCCGTCGAAGAGATGGAAGTATACGGCATCCCCGCCAGCATCACGATGGCCCAGGCGTTGCTCGAATCGGACAACGGCAACGGGCGCTTGGCGCGCGAAGGCAACAACCACTTCGGCATCAAATGCAAAAGCACCTGGACCGGTGCCACGATCTCGCACGACGACGATGCGAAAGGCGAATGTTTCCGCAAATACCCGTCCGTCGAGGCCTCGTTCAACGACCATTCGGAATTCCTCGACAAATCGGCCCGTTACCAGGACCTGTTCAAACTGGACCCGATGGATTACAAAGGGTGGGCTTACGGACTCAAACAGGCTGGCTATGCGACCAATCCGGCTTATGCCGAATTGCTCATCAAAATTATCGAAGACAACCAGCTCTACCACCTCGACCGGGGCGAAGAGATCGCCCCGCCGATCATGGGTACGCCTGCGACCGAAGAACCGCAGCAATTGGTAGCCGAGACCGAACAAAAACCCAAAGAGGTGGTCGATGTGGACAATTACAGCGTAGCAGTGACCGGTCAGGGGGGACAGCACACCGTCTACCACAACAACGGCAGCGAATTTACCACCGCGCGTCCGGGCGACACCTATGCAACCATCGCTTCGGAATTCGGGCTCACGGTCAAGAAACTGCTCAAATACAACGACGAAACCACCGTACCTGCTCTGCGTCCCGGCGAGATGGTCTACTTGCGCCCGAAGGGCAAGCGCAGTGAAAACGGCAAGCTGATTCACGTGGCCAAAGAGGGCGAAACGCTGCACAGCATTTCGCAAACGTACGGCATCCGCCTGAAGAACCTTTGCAACATGAACCGGCGCACGCCCGACAGCGAAGTAAAAGCGGGCCAGCAGATCCGGTTGATGTAACCTTATTCAGCCCTCGACACCATTGGCAACGCCGTTACAATACCCTGACAACTCAAAACACCGGAATTAACCTCATTACAAACCTTTAAATACGATCAATCAAAACCTATGGACGGTGATCCTGGTGCGGCGGTGAACGCCGCCATCCTCAGCAAAATCAGCGGCAAGTCCGCCCTCAACCAACAGGTATTCGACAACACGTTCTCCGTATTCAACGCGCTCAAAGAGACGCTTCACGAAATGTCCTCGGAACTGGACGACCGACTCGAAGAGATGGGGCACGAAGTGAAAATCGAATACCGCGACCGCGGCAAATTCGAAGCCCAGCTTCAGGTAGCCGACGACATCCTGATCTTCAGCATGCATTCCAACGTATTCGAATTCAACCGCGAGCATATCATCTGGCAAAATTCGTACGTGCGCGACAACAAGGCGAACTCCTATTGCGGAATGATCAACATCTACAATTTCCTCTCCGACTCGTTCAAGTACAACCGCAGCGCCGACGAGGGCTACCTGATCGGAAGGCTGTTCGTGAACCGCGAGAAGCAATATTTCGTCGAGGGAAAGCGGCAAATCAGCATGCGCCACAACAACTTCGGCACGCAAACCATCAGCAAGGAGTCACTGATCAACATCATCGAAACAGCGATGGACTATGCGGTGGACTTCGACCTGCTGGTTCCCCCGTACGATACGGTAAAGGTCGTTACAGTCGATCAGCTCAACACGAAAATCGAGAACTCGAAGATGCAGACCGGCAAACGCCTCGGTTACAAATTCAATTCCGACGACATTTAACAGGCCGGGGCCATTAGGAAACATTTGGTCCCAGCACCCCGGGCCACAATATTAAAATCACACGGCGCTGCCGGAATGCCGTCGACCCGCACCACAAAACAGCGGGGGAGTCAATAAATGACTCCCCCGCTGTTTTTATACGGTCGTTTACCGGCTTCCGGCAAACCCTATTTCCGGATATTGGGCTGCTGCAAACCGTAACCCATTTTCTTATTTTCGCGCAACAACAGGAAGGCGAACAGGATCGACAGCACGCCGAGTCCCGCAAAAATCAGCATCGGCACCGTATAATCGTACGCTACCCGCGTAACCGTTTCAGGAGCCACCACTCCGGTAATCTCTTCGGCCACTGTCGTTGCATTGTCCACCACGCAATAATTGTCGAGTACCTTGCCGATCAAGTAAGGCACACCCATCAGGCCCCAGTTCTGAATCCAGAAGATCAGCGCATACGCGGTACCCAGCTTATTCTCGGGAATGATCTTGGGCACCGAAGGCCACATGGCCGAAGGCACCAGCGAGAAGGCGATCCCCAACGTGATGATCAGTACGAGCGCCAGCAGCCAGTTCGTGAAAGCCGGAACGGCAAAGAGCAGGTGCACCGCCACGATCATGAACGAACCCACCAGCATAATCGTCGCCCCTTTACCCCTACGGTCGTAGAGGTTTCCGAAGAAAGGCGTGAGCAGGATCGTCCCGAACGGCAACAATGCAGGGATAATGCCCGAAAGTTTTTCGGAAATACCGAATTTATTGAACATCAGATCCGGCGCATATTTTAAAAACGGGAAAACCGCCGAATAGAACAGCACGCACAGGATCGCAATGTACCAGAATCCTTTGATCCGGACAATCTCGAAAATATCGCGGAAGCGGAACGGCTCTTCGGGTTCGGCGGAATCTTTCAGCTCCCGGTCCCGTTTGGTATCCATCACGACGAAAACCACGAACGAGATCATGCCGATACACAGCAGCAGCAACCCCAACAGGATCGGCATACTCACCGAACCGAATTCTTCCGCCAGCAGCGGCGTAATGCTCAGGGCGAGCGCCGTACCGATGCGGGCGCAGGCCATCTCGAGGCCCATCGCCAACGCCAGTTCCTTGCCTTTGAACCATTTGACGATAATTTTCGAGACGGTGATTCCGGCGATCTCGATCCCGACGCCGAAGATGGCATAGCCGATAGCCGCCCAAAGCACCTGCGACGAAATAACGGAACCGAAAATGGTCACGCTCGCACCGCCGAAATCGCTTGCGATCGCCCAATACTTGATACCTACGCCGATCACCATGATCACCGTGGACATCAGCCCGGTGAAGCGGACGCCCATCTTGTCGAGGATCATCCCGCCGAAGATGAGCATCAGCAGGAAGACGTTGAACCAACCGTAGGCACTGGTAAAAAATCCGTAATCGCTGCTGCTCCAGCCCATTTGCTGTTCGAGCATCGGCTTGAGCGGAGCCATCACGTCGGTGATGAAAT
>ERZ779866.4384-NODE-4384-length-10495-cov-4.063602_pt1 | contig 10495 bp, 13 predicted proteins | sample MGYA00511248_ERZ779866 | MGnify/ENA primary metagenome ERZ779866 (study PRJEB29588, sample SAMEA2155758) | human gut metagenome | biome: human gut; feature: human-associated habitat; material: faeces | place: Denmark | collected 2008/2010 ... | reverse complement strand
TCAGGGTATCTTGACTGTTCGTGGTGGTATGACAAGCCACGCTGCCGTAGTTGCACGTGGTATGGGTACATGCTGTGTATCTGGATGCGGAGACATCACAATGGATGAAGCAAACAAGAAATTCACATTAGCAGGAAAAGAGTTCCACGAGGGAGACAGCATTTCTCTTGACGGATCTACAGGAGCTATTTATGACGGAATCATCCCGACAGTAGATGCTACGATCGCAGGTGAGTTCGGAAGAATCATGGGATGGGCTGATAAATACAGAACAATGAAAGTTCGTACAAACGCAGATACTCCTGCAGATGCTAAGAAAGCTGTAGAGCTTGGTGCAGAAGGTATCGGTCTTTGCCGTACAGAGCATATGTTCTTCGGTGAGGGACGTATCGATGCATTCCGTGAAATGATCTGCTCCGAAACAGCAGAAGAGAGAGAGAAAGCACTTGCAAAAGTTCTTCCATATCAGCAGGATGACTTCAAAGGTCTCTTTGAAGCTCTGGAAGGTAACCCTGTTACTATCCGTTTCCTGGATCCGCCTCTTCATGAGTTCGTTCCTACAGATGAAGCTGACATCAAGAAACTTGCAGATGCTCAGGGCAAAACTGTAGAGCAGATCAAGACTATCATCGCTTCTCTTCATGAGTTCAACCCGATGATGGGACATCGTGGATGCCGTCTTGCTGTTACTTATCCTGAAATCGCTAAGATGCAGACAACAGCAGTTATCCGCGCAGCAATCGAAGTTAAGAAAGCTCATCCGGACTGGACAATCAAACCGGAAATCATGATCCCACTTGTTGGCGATGTAAAAGAGCTTAAATATGTTAAGAAATTCGTAGTTGAGACAGCTGATGCTGAGATCAAAGCCGCTGGTTCTGACCTTCAGTATGAAGTTGGTACAATGATCGAAATCCCGAGAGCAGCTCTTACAGCTGATGAGATCGCTAAAGAAGCAGACTTCTTCTGCTTCGGTACAAACGACCTTACTCAGATGACATATGGCTTCTCCCGTGATGATGCAGGTAAATTCCTCAACGCATACTATGACGCTAAGATCTTCGAGAACGATCCATTTGCAAAACTGGATCAGGTTGGCGTTGGCAAGCTGATGAAGATGGCTATCGAACTCGGCAAACCGGTTAACCCGAACCTTCACGTAGGTATCTGCGGCGAGCATGGTGGAGATCCGTCTTCTGTAGAATTCTGCCACAAGATCGGTCTTAACTATGTATCCTGCTCACCATTCCGTGTACCGATCGCTCGTCTTGCAGCAGCACAGGCAGCTATCGCTGAGAAGAATGCATAATTAACATAATGTTAAGGGGCAAAGCGAAATATCCTCTAAAGAGGTAAAATAGTTAACCAGCCCCAAAGTGTCCAAACGTAAAATTTGACCTTGGAGAATTGTAGAAATACAGTTCTATTTTTTTACTGTGGGCAAAGCCACTTTTCTTGTCGAAAAGTTCTAAAAAAACGACAAAACTTCTTAATTTTTACTCTTGGAAAATAATGTAATTAATACTATAATACATCAAGAAGGAAAAAGGTTTATAGGTATAACCATAAAACCTAAATACAAATGATATAAGGAGTAATTATGGAAGCAAATTTTTATTCAGAGGACAAGCTGTTAGTCTTAAAAATAACAGATGAAATCGATGACCATAATGTACAAAATATAAGGAGGAAAGCAGATTATGAAATGGAGAGATACATGCCTAAAAGAGTTATATTTGATTTTGATCGTGTTACTTTTATGGATAGTGCCGGAATCGGCCTAATTATAGGAAGATATAAACTAGCCAATATGATAGGTGCAAAGTTAGAAATTACTAACTTAACTAAAAGTATAAGAAGAATTTTTGATATGAGTGGGATTTTAAAATTAATTCCAACAGTAGAAAGTCCTTTTTAAAAATATATTATCAAAACATTCGAAAGGAAAGAGAGTAAAGATGAATAATAAAAATATCGATAATGAGATGAAATTAGAATTTGTTAGTAAATCAGCAAACGAAGCGTTTGCAAGATTAACAGTTGCAGCATTTGCCGCTCAATTAGACCCTACGATAGAAGAACTTGCAGATATAAAAACTGCTGTATCAGAAGCAGTTACTAATGCTATTATACATGGATACGAGAAAAAAACAGGAATTGTGAAAATATCAGCATGGATAGTAGAAAATGAAATTATCATAGAAATTTCAGATAAAGGAAAAGGAATTGAGGATGTAGAACAAGCCAAAGAGCCATTATATACAACTAAGCCTAATTTAGAAAGATCAGGAATGGGATTTACTATAATAGAAAGTTTTATGGATACAATGGAAGTAAAATCTGTTGTAGGATTAGGAACTAAAATTACTATGTCAAAAAGTATAAAACCTAAAACAGACAAAGAAGAAAACGAATTTCTTATGCTATCAACAAAAGATTAAAGAGAAAGGAGAATAAGTACATAAAATGTACTTATAAAATTTTATGTATGATAATAATAAAGAAAGCATAATAAAAGCTCAAGAGGGAGATAAATATGAATTAGAAAGATTAATAAAAGACAATAATCGGACTGATTTGGAGTATAGTGAAAAGATTTCAAGGTAGAGGATATGAGCTAGAAGATTTGTATCAAATTGGTTGTATCGGTTTTATAAAATCTATAAAAAGATTTGATACAAATTTTGAAGTAAAGTTATCTACATATGCGGTGCCATATATGATTGGAGAAATAAAAAGATTTATAAGAGATGATGGGCCAATAAAAATAAGTAGAAGTATAAAAGAATTAAATATAAAAATAAAAGAATTACAGAAGGAGTATTTGAATAAATATGGAAAAGAAATAACTTTAGAACAATTAGCTAAAGAATTAAAAACATCAAAAGAAGATATTGCAATGGCTTTAGATTCAGCAAGACCAGTAAATTCTATAGAAGATAGTCAATATAGAGACAATAAAACAGATAAAACAATTAGTTTAATAGACCAGCTATCTTCTGGAAAAGATGAAGAAAATGAAATTACTAATAGAATTACAATAAAAAAGTTAATAAGTGAGTTGAAAGATAACGAAAAAGAAGTAATACTTCTAAGATATTACAAAGGAAAAACACAAATGCAAGTTGCAAAAATCCTTGGAATAACACAAGTACAAGTTTCAAGGATTGAAAGAAAAGTATTAGATAATATGAAAAGAAAATTAACAGTGTAAAAAAGTTTAACTTAAAAAATAAAGAAATAAGGTTGGAAAATTTAGTTCTTTTCAAGCCATGGTTTGTGCTGTGAGAAAGGAATGTGATTGAAAATGAAAAAAGCGATATTTTATATAATTGGGTTTATAATTATTGTTTTTATTTTGCCCGTAATATTTACAACAAGTCCAAAAAGCCAAGAAACTATTGCACAAGAAGAAAATCAAAAACAAGATACTGAAGAAAAAAATATTAAAACAGAAGATATGAATCCATATTATTTAAAATATCAAAAAATAAAATTACTTCATACTGAAAGTGGAGAAATAGAAGAACTTGATATGAATGAATATTTATATGGAGTTGTATCAGCTGAGATGCCAGCAAGTTATGAAAAAGAAGCATTAAAAGCACAAGCAATAGTTGCAAGAACATATACAATATATCAAGCAATGAATAATGGAAGTAAACATGAAAATGCAGATATATGTGATGATTATGCTTGTTGCCAGGCATGGATAAGTAAAAAAGATAGATTTGCAAAATGGAACGAAAATGAGGCTGAATCAAACTGGCAAAAAATTGTGGAATGTGTAGATGATACTACAGGAAAAATCATTTTATATGATGAAAAGCCAATAAATGCTTTTTTCCACTCAAACAGTGGAGGGATAACAGAAACATCATTAAATATTTGGGGTGGAATTGATTATCCATATTTAAAATCTGTAGAAACAAGTGGTGAAGATGGTTATAATCAATATAGTTCAGAAGTAGTATTATCTAAAGAAGAATTGATAAATAAAATGAAAGAAAAATATTCTGATTTTGAAATAGATTTTAATACAGAAGAATGTATAAAAATATTAGAGCTTACTTCAAGCAATAGAGTAAAAACTATAAAGATTGGCAATAAAGAGATTGCAGGAACAGAGGCAAGAAGTATATTTGGATTAAAATCAACAAATTTTACATTTGAAATAAATGGAGAAAATATAAAATTTAGTGTAAAAGGATATGGTCATGGAGTTGGAATGAGTCAAACAGGAGCAGATAGCATGGCAAAGACAGGAGCTAATTATGAAGAAATTATAAAACATTTTTATACTGATGTAGAAATTAAATAATAATTTCCTTAAAATGAATAATCTTCTGAAAAAAGTAAATACTTCTAATAATAAAATATTAAGGAGGAATTTATGAAAAAAGGAAGAAAATTTTATGAAAATGAGAATTTAATAATATATGTTGGAACTGCAATATTTTTCATATTAGCAATATCTGTTGGAATTGTTATGTATATGACAACAAAAGCTAATTCAAAGGTTGGAAATGAAACAGGTAAATCTATAACAGAAAATATTGAAAATGTAGAAGATGCGAGCTCAAATATGGGAAAAACAGTTGAAGAACAAGAGAGAATTGCTGATCAAAAAAATGATGAAATTAGTAATAGAACAGAAAGTACAACTACAGAAATTATAGAAAATACAAAAAATACAAAAAAAGATGAAAATAAAGCAGAGGCAGAGAAAAAAGAAAACACAGTTAAAACAGAAACAACAGCTAATGCTACAGAAAATACACAAGTAACAGAAGAAAAGAAGCCATTAACATTTACTAAACCAACAGATGGAGAAATAATTGCTGAATTTGCACAAGAAAATTTAATATATTCAGATACATTAAAAGAATGGATTACACATACAGGAATAGATATAAAAGCTGATAAAACAAGTGTAATAAAAGCATCTGCAGATGGTGTAGTAACATCTATATTAAATGATCCAAGATATGGCTTAACAGTAGTAATTTCACATGATGAAGGATATGAAACCATATATTCAAATTTATTAACTGCTGAATTTGTTGTTGAAGGAGAAGAAGTAAAACAAGGGCAAACGATAGGAACAGCAGGTAATACTGCATCATTTGAAAGTGGAATGGAGAGCCACTTACATTTTGAAATTATGCAAGATGGTAAATATTTGAATCCAAGTATTTATTTAAAATAACAAAAATTGACATCGACATAATATTGTGCTATAATGCTAATGTTTATATTGTATATCATAGTTATACTTTTAGATTATTGAATAATAAATTTTCTGAAAGTTACTATGAAACTTTCAGAGCTAATTAAGCTGGAGGTGCTTGGCATGTATGTAGTTCCTAAAACCATGTTCCCATTTATGTGGAAGAAGAACAATCCACCGAAGACATTGCATTTGAAGCGTAAGGGTGAAGGGGTATATGGAGATCTTTTTACTTTGACATCTTTTCCAAGTGGAAGTGGAATCGAACTCATTTTGAGCTATCACGACAAAGAAAATGCTTATTATGAAGGTGCAGAAGGGTATCCAGAGTTTGATATTCTTTCAGATAAACGCAGAGCTTTTAAAATCCAATGGCTTGAGAGTATGGGAGGATTAGTTGTTTAAATGATTGAGGAATAGAACTAAAATAAAAACGGAGTTTTTGAAATTATTCAAAAGCTCCGTTTTTATTTTAGAATCTGCAATGAGAAAGTTCGTGGTGAATTCCATCATTAGCAGATGTGGGCTGGCTAAAGAAGAAAGGACTCGTAGATTCTACAATATTACGACAATTGGCTCCTTCTCCTTTGCAAATACCAGTATTCTTGTCATACAAATTCAGAGTGTAGTCAGAAAAAGATTTAGAAGAAATATTTGCCAAGGAAGAATAATCAGCCTCAGAAATAAAATCTGTGATAGTCGTGTCATAGGCTTTAGCGTAAGTCCAATAGGCAATTAATTGCCGCCTAATATGAAGAACTTCGTGCAAGGCATCTGCCGTACAATATTCATCAAAAGATGAAGGTCCATTGTCAGATTCCCTACATACATTAAGCTGAGGAACAATAACAACCTCAGTAGGTGTTACTTCAATGACTTTACCAAGCTTGTAAAGTGGGGTCGCAAAACCAAAAATACCAAGTTTTACAATAGCTCCAATGTTGAAATCAAAATTCATAGTAAATCCTCCTAGTGTTTGTTATGTTTTTGAGTGAATTTTGTTTTGTATAGCCTTTCTTCTATACATCATACCGATAAATGAGTTGCCAATTTGCAACAATAAATATATCATAACACAAATTTACATAAAAGTCAAATTAAAACATAAGCTTAAGTTTTATAACAAAATTTATTATATCGTATGATAATTACTTGTACTTTTTTTTTATTTGTGATATTATAATCACGAAATTTAAACTCAGTATAAATGGAGGTTTCAAATGAAAATATTAGTAACAGGAGCTAACGGAATGTTAGCCAAAGAAGTAAAAGAAAAATTTGCAAAAGAAAATGAAGTAATAGCCACAGATGTATCAGAATTAGATATAACAAATGAAAAAAAAGTTATGGAATATGTAGAAAATACAAAGCCAGAATATATAATAAATTGTGCAGCATATACAGCTGTAGACAAAGCAGAAGAAAACTATGATTTAGCAGATAAAATAAATGGAGATGGACCAACAAATTTAGCTAAAGCAGCAAAAAAAGTTGGTGCAAAATTAGTACATATATCTACAGATTATGTATTTGGAGGAGACTTAGATATATCAAAAGATTACAAAGAAAACGATGAAAAACATCCAGTAACAGCATATGGAAAAACAAAATTACATGGTGAAGAAGGAATAACAGCAAACATGGATGAATATTACATCTTCAGAACAGCATGGTTATATGGAGTTGGAGGAAACAATTTTGTAAAAACAATGACAAAATTAGGATCAACAAGAGATGAAATAAATGTAGTATCAGATCAACATGGAAGTCCAACATATGCAAAAGACTTAACAGAAATAATATATCAAGCAATAGAGAAAAAAATACCTTATGGAATATATAATGCTACAAATGAAGGATATACAACATGGTATGATTTTACAAAAGAAATATTAGAAGAACAAGGAATTACATGTAAAGTAAATCCTGTAACAACAGAACAATATATAGAAATGATGAAAGTTACACAAGCAAAAAGACCATTTAATTCACAAATGTCAAAAGCCAAACTTGAAGCATGTGGAATAAAAGTTCCTGAATGGAAAGATGGATTAAAAAGATACTTAGAAGAAGCTAAAAGTATAGAACAATAGAAAGGATGTAGTATTATGAAAAATAGAAAAGGAATTATATTAGCAGGAGGAAGTGGAACAAGATTATATCCATTAACACTTGCAATATCAAAACAAATAATGCCTGTATATGATAAGCCAATGATTTATTATCCATTATCAATATTAATGCAAGCAGATATAAGAGAAGTTTTAATAATAACAACACCAAGAGATTTAGAAACATTTAAAAGTTTACTTGGAGATGGAAGCCAATGGGGAATGAAATTTGAATATAAAGTTCAAGAAAAGCCAAATGGTTTAGCAGAAGCATTTATTATAGGAGAAGACTTTATAGGACAAGATAATGTTGCAATGATATTAGGTGATAATATGTTTTATGGAGAACATTTAGCACAAAAATTAAAAGAAGCAAATGAAAGAGAAAATGAAGCAACAATATTTGGGTATTATGTAAAAGATCCAAGGGCATACGGAGTGGTAGAAATTGATGAAAATGGAAAAGCTGTGTCAATTGAAGAAAAACCAGCAAATCCAAAATCAAATTATGCTGTACCAGGATTATATTTCTATACAAATGAAGTAATAGAAATAGCAAAAAATGTAAAACCATCTGCAAGAGGAGAATTAGAAATAACATCAATAAATGAAGAATATATGAAAAGAGGACAATTAAAAGTTGAAAAATTAGGAAGAGGAATGACATGGTTTGATACAGGCACACATGATGCATTAATAGAAACAGCAAGTTTTGTTCAAACAATTCAAAAACGCCAAGGTCTACAAATATGTTGTCCAGAAGAAATAGCATTTGATAAAGGATGGATAAATTCAGAACAATTATCAAATTTAGCTCAAAAATATATGAAAACAGATTATGGAAAATATTTAAAAGATGTAGCAGACAATGTATTTGGTGAAGAATAGAAAAAATATTTAATTCAAAAGAAAGGAGAGATATCTAGCTAAAAACTGGATATCTAGTATAACATGGGAAAATTTAAAAAAACAGAAACAACAATAGATGGTGTATATATAATAGAACCAACAGTATTTGGAGACAATAGAGGATACTTTATGGAAACATATAGCAAAAAAGATTTTGAAGAAATAGGACTAAATTACGATTTTGTACAAGACAACCAATCAAAATCAAAAAAAGGTGTGCTAAGAGGATTACATTTTCAAAAAGAAAATACACAAGCAAAATTAGTTAGATGTATAAAAGGTGAAGTATTTGATGTTGCTGTTGATTTAAGACCTGGAAGTAAAACATATGGTAAATGGGAAGGTGTTATATTAACAGAAGAAAATAAAAAAATGTTTATGATACCAAAAGGATTTGCACATGGATTTTTAGTATTATCAGAAGAAGCTGAATTTACATATAAATGTGATGATATATATAATCATGAAGCAGAAGGTGGATTAAAATTTGATGATCCAGATGTTGGAATTGAATGGCCAATGGGAGATTTAAAGAAAGAAGATTTAATAACATCAGAAAAAGATGCAAAATGGCCATCTTTACAAGAATTAAAACAAACAGACTTATTTAAAAATATAAAAGGAGAAATTTAATTATGAAAAATATATTAGTAACAGGTGCAGCAGGATTTATAGGAGCAAATTTTGTCGAATATTTTGTAAATAAACATCCAGACTACAAAGTAGTTGTAGTAGATAAATTAACATATGCAGGAAATATGGCAAATTTAGATAAAGTAAAAGATAAAATATCATTTGAAAAAGCAGATATATGTGATTTTGAAAAAATGAAAGAAATATTTGATAAATATGACATAAATGGTGTAATACATTTTGCTGCTGAATCACATGTAGACAACAGTATAAAAAATCCATTTGTATTTACACATACAAATGTAATAGGAACACATACATTATTAGAAACAGCAAAACAAAAATGGGGAGAAGGTTCAGAAAATAAATTTGTACATATATCAACAGATGAAGTATATGGTGCATTAGGAGAAGATGGATATTTTACAGAAAAATCACCAATACAACCAAGTAGCCCATATTCAGCATCAAAAGCAAGTTCAGATTTAATTGCATTTGCATATCATACAACATATAAAATGAATGTAAATGTAACAAATTGTTCAAACAATTATGGACCATATCAACATAATGAAAAATTAATTCCACACATGATTAAACTTGCAATGAATAATGAAAAATTACCAGTTTATGGTACAGGAAAAAATATAAGAGATTGGTTATATGTAGAAGATCACTGTAAAGCAATAGATATGGTATTCCATAAAGGTGTTGCCGGTGAAAGATATAATATAGGTGGACACAATGAAAAGAGAAATATAGATATTGTAAAACTTATATTAAAAAGATTAGGAAAATCAGAAGACTTAATTCAATATGTAGAAGATAGAAAAGGTCATGATTATAGATATGCAATAGATCCAAGTAAAATAAAAGCAGAACTTGGATGGGAACCAGAAACAAAATTTGAAGATGGAATTGTAAAAACAATAGATTGGTATATAGCAAATCCAGATTGGCTTAAATAAGAAAGGAGATAAGTGTTAGCTTCATAGAAGCTAACACTTTAACTGACAAAATGGAAAAAATAGATATAATAAAAGAAGAATTAAAACAAATATTATCAGAAAAAAGATATATTCATTCTATAGGTGTAATGGAAATGGCAATGGAACTTGCCCAAATTTATAATATTGATATAGAAACAGCACAAATTGCAGGACTTCTTCATGACAATGCAAAAGAGATGACAGATGATGAAATGTTACAATATGTAAAAGAAAATAATATCCAGATTTCAGAGACTGAAAAAAATAGTGTTAAATTATTACACGGTAAAATTGGTGCAGATATAGCTAAGAAAAAATATGGTGTTAGTGAAGAAATTGCTAAAGCAATTGAATATCATACAACAACAAATCCTAATATGGATACGTTAGCCAAAATAATTTATGTTTCAGATAAAATTGAATTAAATAGAAAAACAGAAAAATATGATATTGAAGCAGAAAGAAAACTGGCAAAAGAAGATTTAGATAAAGCAATGTTATTAATAATAAATGATGTGACAAAATATCTAATAGAACAAGATAAATTAATTGCAATAGAAAGTATTGAAACAAGAAATAAATTATTATTAAATATAAAAGGAGAAAATTAATGCCACGATTTT
>ERZ779866.4382-NODE-4382-length-10499-cov-4.948200_pt1 | contig 10499 bp, 12 predicted proteins | sample MGYA00511248_ERZ779866 | MGnify/ENA primary metagenome ERZ779866 (study PRJEB29588, sample SAMEA2155758) | human gut metagenome | biome: human gut; feature: human-associated habitat; material: faeces | place: Denmark | collected 2008/2010 ... | reverse complement strand
AGCGCACCGGCGTGTAATCGGGCGTTGCTTCTTCGTCCGCGGCTTCCAGTTTGAAGATGACCGGGCGCAGGCCGTCGTTGCAGCAGGTTATGGCCACGCCGGGCGTTCGCGTCCGGCCGTCGTAGCAGAAGAGTTCGTTTCCCGTACCGTGGGCCGGCGCGAGCACATGCTGCTAGACGGCCTTCCAAGCCTCGTTGAAGAACTGATCGGAGCTGGCGTGGTCGGCATAAAAGACCTGCCCCGCCTTCATCTTGGGGCAGGGCCCGAGAACTTCCACTCCGTATTCGGCGGAGAGCTGTTCGTCGAAGGTGTTTTTCAGGACGGCGAGCTTTACGCGTTTCATGCCGGAATCCTTCAGAGCTGGAGCAGGGCGCAGGTACACGAACGGCCGGTTTTTAAGCCGGCCTGAAAAGAACGTGCAGGAGAAAGGAAGGCCGCGGGAAGCGGCCCTCCTCTGCATCAGCTGTTGCGGTTGCCGAGAAGGCGGAGCAGCATGAGGAACATGTTGATGAAGTCGAGGTACAGCGTGAGCGCGCCGAGCAGAGCGCCGCGGCGCATGGCGAGGCTGTCGTCCACGGGAGCGCTTTCGCCCATCATGCGGAGCTTCTGGGTGTCGAAGGCGGTGAGGCCGGTGAAGATGATGACGCCGAGCACGCTGATGGTGAGATCCACGGCGGAGTTGCCGATGAAGGCGTTCACGATGCTGGCGAGCAGAATGCCCCACAGACCCATGATCATGAAGCTGCCCATGCCGGAGAGATCACGCTTGGTGACCATGCCGAACACGCTCATGCCGCCGAACATGCCCGCAGTGACGATGAAGGCCTGAGCCACGGAAGAGCCGGTGTACACCAGAAGAACCGGACCGAGGAACACGCCCATGAGCACGGAATACAGCAGGAACAGGCCTGTGGCCGTGCCTGCGGAGAGCACGTGCATTCTGGCGGTGATGAACATGGAAAGGCCGATGACGGCCACCATGAGCAGAACCATCATGATGGTGTTGGTGAACAGAAACTGCATGATGGCCATGTTGGAAGCCGTGAACACGGCCGCAAGGGCGGTGACGCCGAGGGCCACCGTCATCCAGAGATAGACCTGCTGCATGTAGACGGCAACGCTGGAGCGCGCGTAGCTCTGCACCTGGTCGCGAGAAGTGTTATTCATGAAATTTTCCTCCCGAAGGGGTCGATGGCAAGGTTGGCCGCAATACTTCTGCGGATTCAGTATGACGATAAGGCTTCTTTCGCCATAATGCAAGGTTGGGAGAAAAGGAAAATATGTGCGCTTGACGGACGGGGCGCTTTTCTCTATTTTCGCTGGCGGAGGCGTCTCGTAACCGGTGTTGCGCCTGGTCTTCAAAACCAGTGTCAGGCTGAGAGGTCTGAGGTAGGTTCGACTCCTATACGCTTCCGCCATAGATAATCTAAGAAAGTCCTGCAAAGCACATAACACCTTGCAGGACTTTACTTTTTTGATTTTTGAAGTTCTCGGGTAATCTGGGATAGGTTATAGACGTACCAACAATTTGTTGGTAGATTTGTTGGTATATTGCCTACGGAGGCAGGTCAGCCATCGAAAATACCAACAAGGAGAGACTATGCCATTAACAGATACCAAAGTGCGCGCTCTGCATGGGCGTATGTTGAAAGGTGAGAAGGTGGGAAAAGAAGCTGATGGCGGCGGTCTCACCCTGCAAGAAGGGAAGTATTGGCGATTTTATTATCGTTTTGATGGAAAACAGAAAACGCTTGCACTTGGCGTGTATCCAGACGTGTCCTTGAAAAATGCGCGAAAATTAAGGGATAAGGCACGTGAACTTGTGGCTCAGGGGATAGATCCATGTGAACAGAAAAAGGCGGATAAGCTAAAGTCGAAGAAGCAGAAACAAGAAAAAGCTCTTACTTTTGAAGTGGTTGCTCGGGATTGGTTTGAAAAAAAAACGCTAGAGCTTACGACAGGTTATAGGAAGCAGATTCTTTCAAGATTGGAAAATCATCTCTTCCCATATATCGGCGCAATACCTATGAATATTCTGGCACCGGCTGAGATTTTGGCGGCGGTCCAAGTGACCGAACAGCGGGGTTCCATAGAACAGGCTCATAGGCTTGCCCAGCTTGCCGGAAAGATATGTAGGTTTGCCCGTGTGTCTGGGTATTGCACGTTTGATGCTGCATCAGGTTTGACGGAAGCTCTTACCACCATCCCAAAAGAAAAACACCGGGCGACTATTGTGGACCCTTCAAAGATCGGGGGACTTCTACGCGCTATAGATGATTATTCAGGCGATATTTCCACGCGGTATGCTCTACGCATACTTCCTTATGTCTTTGTGCGTTCTCAGGAGATACGGGGGGCTAAATGGGAAGAAATCAACTTCGATAAGGCGATATGGGTTATTCCAGCGGGGCGTATGAAGATGAAGATACCGCACATAGTTCCCCTTGCCCGGCAGGTAGTGGAGCTGTTTGTGGAATTGAAAGGATGGACGGGACACGGGGAGCTTATGTTTCCTTCTCCCTTCTCCGCAACTCGTTGCATCTCCAATATGGCGCTTTTGAACGCGATCCGCCGTCTGGGATACAAAAAGGATGAGATGTGTGTGCATGGTTTCCGAGGAATGGCTTCCACTTTGCTTAATGAGAGTGGAAGGTATCGGCATGATGTGATAGAAGCACAGCTTGCCCACGGAGAACGGAACAAAGTGCGAGGTGCGTACAACCATGCGCAATACCTTTCGGAGCGAAGGGTCATGATGCAGGAGTGGGCAGACTGGCTTGACCAAATAAGGGTGAGCGTTTGATAATTTATTAGGAATAATGTGGATTGCCTGATGTTGAGCTAAAAATCTCCCCATACCATATAGGCATGGGGAGGAAATACATATCAAAAGCCAAGTCTTACATATTTAATAATATAGAAACTTCTTGAAAAGAAACACTTTATATAAAGTGTAGTAAATTCTTGTTATTTCAATATATTATCGCATGTATTCAATGCATTTTATGTAACTGAAGGTTTTACGGAGACTTTTTATGGACATTGGTCCATCATATATATCATGTATTTTTTGCTATAATATTATGAATAAAAAGTATCCGCACGCCCCCATAAACTAAATTGATCTTTATTATCTTTAATATATTTTTGTGTTTCTTCACGAGAAAGAAGATAACAATTTTTATCCTCTGCTGCGAAGTCAGCAGTGGATAATTTTTGTTTGGAATTTTTCTTGCTGAATATTCCACCACGTGTAGTATACTTAATGTTTGAAATTTTATTTATAAATGTTTTTAGTGATTGAATATCAAGTGATAAAATAATGTATTCTAGATTTTTAGATTTTGTTATATAATTTATCTTTTTTTCAAGAGTTGATTTGTTTGTTATTGATTGTATATTAGTTTGTATTTCATAGTCCTTCTTATAATCGCTATTTTTACTTAGTAATTTATCTATTGAATATGGTAAGAATTTTTCTTCTTCAAGGATATTGTAAAATATATCACAAGCGAATTCACTAAACTCATTATTAGAGATAAAATTTCTACCTTTCACGCTTCCAGATACTGATATAATGGCATGAAGATGAACATGTATATATTTTTCTGAAGTTACACTTCCAAATTCTATACTTGTAATATAACCTTTAATTCTTTTTGAGAAAAATTTACTATTTTTTATTCTTGTAAAAAGTTCTCGTAGAAATCTTATCATATCCTTAATATATTCTACTTTAATTCTACAAGGAGACAAAGTAATAAATACAGCATTAATTTTTTCCATATTTTTTACTATACCTATTGCTTCTTTTCTCATATTATACATTTTTAAATCGTTGCATATTGGACATACGCATTCTTTACATCTGTAAAACCCAGATGGCTTTATTAAAGTTTCACCTGTTAATTTGTTTATATGTTCAATAACATAAAGAAGTGATGAGCAATTGGATACCTTTTCATATCTTTCAAAGCAACCTCTTTTCAGCCTATTAACAAACTTTTCTTTATTTCTACGAATAAAAAAACTCATATCTTCCTCTATTTGTATTTTAATACAAAATCTTAATAGGTTTTTCTAAACAATTTCAAATTAACTTATTTTATTTTTTAAATAAAAAGGCGGCGTAATGTATGCCGCCTTTTTCTTGAATTATACTATACTATTTATTAACGTTGTCATTATTATATACTAATGTTTGATATTCATTTTCATTATACATTTTTATTAATTCAATAATTTCTTCTGCCACTTCATACACATCACTCAGATCTTCATCCGCCAGATTCGGATTTTTCCTCAAATAGTCTCGAAGATTACAGATGTCACGATAGGACTTACTTTTTGGATCTACAGTCTTTTTCATAGGCTTATGCTCCTTTTTATTTATATAGTTACTGAACGATTCCATTTGCTTATCAGCTTTCTTTCTTGCGATAACCAACATGTCTCGCTTTGGAATATCGTCTCTTTTTCTGACTTCATTACGTATTTTTTCATCGAGATTCATCAATGTTCTATAATCTGATACGGTCTGTTTCGATATGTTAAGCGTTTCTGTAAGATACTTTGTTGTTAACTTGTACTTGTCGATATACTCAGCCATATCGATGTAATGAATATCAGATCTGACGATATTATCTTCCAGGCAGACATTCTTGAAATTACAATAAATGAATCTGGCCCGGATGGTTTTAAAGCCAAGTTCCTTACAGGCACGCAACCGACGCTGACCGGAAATGAGGTATATCCGTTTCTCAGCTTGCTCCGGTTTTGCCTCACCGTTGACTGTCGCTTCCGTAAGGATAATGCTGCTGTTCTGACCGGAGGCTCTGATGCTGTTCTTCAGGGTCTCAAGCTCTTCCTGATCTATGTGCTTGCGAATTTCACACGGGTTGTCGAAAATAAGATCAACGGGAATTTCGTATTCCTTATTCTCCTCATATTCCCTGATGCTCTTATCCACTGGAACAAGTGGGAACGTATTGATGTTAAGATTTTCAAAAATTTGATTACTAAGTTCACTAATCTGATCTTTAAAAGAATCCATAATAAACTCCATTGTTAAATGTTAAACAAAAAATAATCTACTCATACCATTTCTATATAAAAATATAAAAAAATTATGACACAAAAAGAAGCCCTCTTCTTATGTAAAAGAGGGCTTTTGTTTTAGTCTGTCGAAGCTATTGCCTGATGGGGTGTGGTTTTCTGTAGGTGTTGAGGGTTTTGAGCAATCCCCGCAAAACTACGGGGTTTGACTCGCATTCTCTAAGAATTTCAGCCTGTTCTTGATACTGGTCACTATTCATCCTCTCCACCGGACAGCCATAGGTCTGCTCCAGGTATTGCCGGTAATGAGGAATGTAATCGGCCAAATTCAAGGCGGAAAGCATCTGACTCAGCGGTATCTTCTTCTGTGTGGTCGAAGACTGCGACCGGGAAGTCCGTCGTGATGGGCTCTTTTCCTGCCGAAGCGATGCGGCATTGCCGTCATCATCTTCTTCCGTGACTATGCCGAGCATGGCGGAAAGCGCATAGCGCCGTCCATAGGTACAGGCTGAACCAAGCCCCTGAGCATCATTTTTTGCCAGCGGGATCATGGCCAGACTCGCCTGATACTGGCCAGTCTCCGCATGAACAAGCTTGGTGACAAGGCCGAAGTATCCGGGCTCGGCTGGAACCGGGTACTGAGTCAGCAAAATGCCGTTTTCAATCAGTACGGAACGACAGCAGTCCATAACACTGTTCAGTGTCGCGTACTTGTTTTTGACAAAAGGATTGACGGCATCTTTAACAGCAGGTTGAAGCTGCCTCTGCACATTCAGAAGCGCTTTTGCCAATTCACGTATATCATCTGATGCATAGGAAAATTCCATGTGATAACCTCATATTATGGATTTGAATGGAAGCATATGTCCTGATGTTGACACCAGGAGCAGTGCATTCCGATATTTTTATAAAAATTACCCTGCAGGATAGCCTGGGATATGGACAGCAGCATGGAGTATGTCTGCTGGAAATCCTTTCGGCTCCGTGCAGAGTTGAGCCATACGACTTTGGGATTCTTAGTTCTGACAAGGTACAGATAAGAAACCGGAATACAGCTGTTCCATCCGAACCGGCTGGCCAGAAGGTACGCATAGGTACTGAGTTCCAGAGAACGATCTGCCTGCCAGTCAAACGGAGTTCGTGCCGAAGTCTTGATATCTATGACTCGGTAAATTCCGTCATCTGGGCAGTCGATGAGATCCATGTATCCGCGAAGCAGTATGTTCTCATGGACCTCACCTGTCTCAGGATTGAACAACGGATACTCAAAGTACGTTTCCATATCCACGGGATTAAGAGGATCAATCTGCGTGAGAAATGTCTCGGCTTCCTTGAGTATGCTGTCCTGAGCGTTCTTCATGGCTTCCGGGCTTTCATATTCTGTGCCCGTCAGCTCGATGTCCTTCCAGAATTCGTCGGATGCCACTCTGGAAATTTCTGCAATCTTGTCACCGTACACAATGGTGTTCTCGATGACATGATGAAGGGCAGAGCCTTCCAGCATGGCCTTCGGCGTTTTTTCAGGAATGATCTTATCGACGTATGTATACTGGTACTTCTGAGGGCACAGGGTAAACGTGCCGATTTTGGACTTGGAGAGTCTCAGAGTGGTCATGATTCCTCCGAAAAGGAGGGCGGCGAGAAATCCCGCCACCCTTTTGAATTGTGACGGGAACAAGCCTGTGCCTTAATCGCTCATGCGGATTTTTCTTCGGGGAAGATTCTCCAGCGACTGATCAATGGCAGCAAGCAGCTCGCTCATTTTTCCGTGCATTTCCGTTTTGAAGGAAACGTTGGTACGAAGCCGTGCGGGAGATACGCCGTCCACAATGCTTTTGCATTGCTGCACCAGCGACTCCAGCTGTTCATCCTGAAAGATGTTCCTGTCGTCGAAATGAGACAGAAACTCATGCAGATTCTCCACAGCAGAAGATCGGAGGCGTTTTGGCGTTCCGTCGGTTCCGTTCAACTTGTTGGTCAGATTGGATACCAGATCGACAAACTCCATTCTCAGCGCCTCTTCGGCTTCCTGACGTGCCTGCGCCATGAGTTCCTTGAACTTGGTCATTTCCTCCTGATACAGAGAGGCAGGGAGTATTCGTGATGTGGACGGGCCGACCGTGAGGTAACGCCATTCAAAGCGAAAGCGTCCCTTCAGCTGATCGGCAGAAGGATAGTCCAATTGATCGAAGAGCTCTCCCAGTTTCTCCGCTGCTTCCGTGATGGCGGAAGGATACCAGTAGAGAAAACTTTCCACGGAACAATCGTAATCGTTCTTAAACGTTGAAAGCTGATCCTGTATTGTTGGGATCAGCTTCCGTGGTACGAGGACACAGCCTCGAATGGGAAATGGCAAAGCCAGCTTTCGGATGTAATTTCTGGCCTTGCCGGTTATTTGTTTGATGGGAGCCGTGGATTCCGGATCAAGGAGAAGTTTTCGCCCTTTCAGATAGTCCACGTTTCCGACCTCAGCCAGAAGTGCGGGCGGCAGTTTTCTGTCAATGCTCCAGCAGGTTGCCGTAAGCTGAAGAAGCGCCGCATCCTTGAAGATATCAGAATACGACACGTCGGACTCCTAATGGATGGAATAACCGCCGTTCCTGCACACGGGAACATGACGGGTCACTTCTTTCCCTTCCCTATTGATATAGGAAAGAGGCGTCAGTTCACGGGAGATTTCCTCCCCGAGAACCTGCTTGATGAATTCCGAAGCTTCCAGGCAGGTTTTGCCCTTGAAGCCGGAAGTTTCCAAAGTGACTTCGCCTGTGGCGTCGATGGAAATGGTGATGGTCTTCATGCTGTTCTCCTACACTGCGGTCAGGGTTATTTTCAGGGTATTGTCGACCTTCTTTTCCGAGTAGAAATAGTTATGGCGTTTTGCCTGGGCCTTCACGACTTCCGCCGTGTATGCCTGCTTGAGCAGTTCGCCATGATGGCCGACAGCCTTTCTGAGTCCCTGATCCCAGTCGTCAAAGAGCAGGATGTATTCATCTCCACGTCTGATGACGCCGATCTCATAGCCGAGTTTGGCCGTGGGAACCTGTATGGCATGGTCACATTTGCCGAGTTGTTCCTCGGTAATATCCGTGTGGATCTTCAAGTCTTCGGGATGCACCACTCGCCCATACCACGTATAGGTTTTCTGGTTTTCCACGAAGCGAAGATTGAGCCGCTCGCAGGTTCTCTTGAGAATGTTCAGATCCTTAATCTGAAGTTTAATTTTAGCGATGTGTGACATGGTTGCCTCACTTGGCTGAGGTAAGAGGTTTTCTGGCTACGGAACGGATTTTTCTCACTTCCTGTGGAGCCGCATCAGGAGTATTGGCTATTCTTGCTCTGGACATGGCCCAGGAACGCAAGGCGTCAATCTCTTCCTTCATGGTTCGGGAAAGCGGAATCAGGTTCTTTCTGGCTTCTTCCAGACCGTCAAAGAGAGAATCTCTGATGATCTGTTCCAGTTCAGAACCGGTGTATCCGTTCAGCTGCTCTGCCCATTCAAGGGGCATGGCAGTTCCGTATTTTCTGTTCATGATAGCAATGATCTCCCTTCGCTCCTCAAGAGCAGGCAGGTCGACAAACCAGATGGAATCAAATCTGCCGGAGCGCAAAAACTCCGCAGGCAATTCCCTGATGTTGTTTGCCGTGGCCATGATGAACGCCTTGTTCTGATCATTCATCCATGTGAGGAAATGAGAGAACATGCCGCTGGTGGTTCCGCCGTCGCTGCTTCCGTTGCCCTTGACTCCTCCGAACATTTTTTCGAGTTCATCGAGGAAAAGGACACAGTTGCCGAAGGCGTCTATGATCTTGGTTGCTTCTCTGATTCTCCGTTCCGATTCGCCAACAAGGGAATTTTTGAGCTGCCCTATGTCTAGGCGAAGCAGAGGAAAATCCAGCATGGAAGCGACGGCACGGGCAGACAGTGATTTGCCTGTTCCCGGAATGCCCACAAGAAGGATTCCTTTGGGCCTGGGAAGCGACGAATCAGGGGCGTAGGCCTGTGCGCGGTTCTGGATGTAGCTTTTCAGTCTTTTCAGACCCCCTACGTTTTGCATGTCGGCAGAGGGATAAAGCTCCAGCAGACCAGATTTCTTAATCATCTGCGCTTTGGCTTCAGTGATGACCTTGGAACTGAAATAGCCCTTTTTCACCAGCGATAAGCTGAAGGCAGTTTCTGCCTGAAATTCAGTCAAACCAGTGGCGAGCCTTGAGGCTTTGCGGTTTGTCCTGATGTTGGTGGTTTCGCCGATCTCGGCCTGCAGGCGCATCAACGCCTCTTCATCGGGCAGCTTCATCTCGATGAGATGAAAAAACGGTTGGAGTTGAATCGGAAGAGTCGGCAATGGGGAGACCATGACCAGACAGTTACCGACACTTTTCCAGAGAAGAATTCCGTTCAGAATGGACTGGCAGACAACGGGATCGTCAAGAAAGTGCTGGAGTCCATGGGCGATGAGCACCGTATCCTTCACGGTGGAAAGCCATTGGACAGCTTCGACAGGGTTTTGGATTTCGTTGAGAGTGAAGGATGACGGGGTCATGCCGTGAACACCGGAAACACAATCCCAACGACAGATCTGCCATTCGGGAATCTTCCTCATGAGTTCATCCGCTCGATGCGGTTCCTGAGTCTGTAACAGGATGGCGGGGAAACCGGCTTTCAGATAGTCAGTAATCATAATAAAACCTCCTATCTGATACTATTTCTATATGAAAAATGAAAAAGCCCCATGACATGATCACGAGGATCGATGGACTATTGGCGGGAACCGTAGCTTCCATGCAATCGGTTTAATAGAACGAATAAATCTTCTGGTTGCTTTTTCCGGGTAAAATACGCTTCTACTTTTACCTCTATCATTTCTTTATTTATCAATTGCTTATTATGACCGTATATTTTTTCAATATAGTACTTGCTTATAGTCTTCTTATTATTCTTTTTATGGATTCCTGCAAGGCGTAAAGGCCGTCATCAAGAGGCTACAAGGTATACTTGCGGAAGGCAGCAATCGAAGCTTCTTCGGCTTTGGTCAAAACCGTAGATGCAGACTCTTTGGGTTCCATGGGAGCATCATGTACCGTTGTACGCTTTGTCCAGTTGACCATTTTTAGGGCTAATGGAATACTTGGCAGCCAACGTTTTTATGCTCTTTTGGCTATTTTGTATTGCTCGACGCACTGCCTCATTCGTATGGGCGCAACAGTGTAGTATTTGACCCATATTCCTCTTTGAATAAAACTTGTGTTTCCATACTATTACAATGAAGAACTGTACAATTACCACCATGATCAGAAAATGTATTTTGTATATAAAAAAGAGGATCGCCTTTTACCAGTCGGTCCTCTTTAGTGAGTATAAAAAATTGCTTACAAATGGTTCTTGATCTATTGCATAAAAAATACTTCATGATATAAATAAACCATTAACGGTTTATTTATATATT
>ERZ779866.4377-NODE-4377-length-10506-cov-11.643670_pt1 | contig 10506 bp, 12 predicted proteins | sample MGYA00511248_ERZ779866 | MGnify/ENA primary metagenome ERZ779866 (study PRJEB29588, sample SAMEA2155758) | human gut metagenome | biome: human gut; feature: human-associated habitat; material: faeces | place: Denmark | collected 2008/2010 ... | reverse complement strand
AAAGGCAGGGCGGTAACGTTTGAGGATGCGGGCAGCCACGATATCAATGGCTTCCGCTTCGGTCAATTCCAGCTCAAGGTTCTGCTCCAAATCGATCAAACGGTATTTGGATCGGCCGTCCTCAAAAATGATCCGCTTAACTGTACGTGGTAGTACATTCCCGTGTCTAATACTACGAGCATATTTGATAATATTGTCTGATAGCGATATTCAATCGTCTCTGCTCTTCTCTCAAATTTAAGCATTTTCTTTTTTTGGAAATGCATAGCAACAATATTTATTATTGAGAGAATAATAGAACTTAGCCCTATTGTTGATATAATCATTTGGAGCGTCATAATTATACCTCCGTATATTATTTCTTAGAAACAAATCAAAACAAGGATACTTATATTATTCTATAAATTACTATGATGCGATAAACTGAAAAGACTGGAGGTATTAGCTCTATGGATATTTACGGATATGTACGGGTTTCGAGCGCTGATCAAAACGAGGATAGGCAAGTAATAGCCTTAAAAGGGGCAGGCGTTGATAGTTGCGTCCGGCATATTTCCTAGGAGAGGCTGATGGGGATGCCTGAATGGGCTACGATATCCTCGATATCGTAGCCCATGATACATAGGGGCTTGCGCTCATCTACTCCAATTCTTAATTCGTCGTTAAATGAAGATAATCCAAATATACATACCCTCGCTGGCTGCCTGTCCAAGTGATCTGCGCCCAGTTTCCGTCTATAGCCCAAACTGCTACTCGCTGCCCACGGCGAAGCTGCCCTAGCTTTGCGTACCCTTTGCCCGGGCCAGAGCGGACATTTACCCGGCCGGTGGCCTGCGCCTCGCCCAGAGTACCGGGGTCTGTAGAGGGGACATCCAGGCGCGTTAGCTCCTCATCTATCGCCAAAACGATGTAGTTTCTGTGAACATAGCCAATGGAGCCCTTTTCCAGAGCGAAAGAGAAAGATGCCCAGTCCCCTTCGGTTTTTTCCAGGGAAAGGATAGTCCCAAGGGATAGTTTCCCCAGGCTCTTATACTTCGTGCCGGGGCCGGAGCGGATATTGACTCCCTCGCCTGTGACGATGCAAAGCTGGTTTCCCTCAAAAAGATCCGCCTGCCTTTCCTAGGGCCGGGCAAAAAGCTGCACTACGTAATAATACTTGGAGCGGGGAGGCTGATAGATGAACACTCCCGTATGCGTATAGGCGGAGGAAGTGGCATTCTCTCGGAAGCCAGGGGTATCCATCCAGTATGCTACGATGTCCTTTGCCGTTGGCTTTTCCTTTACCCGTAGCCAATTGCAGCCCGCATAGGATTTATCCACTGCATAGCCGTATTCCGCCATTATGCTGCTCCAATGCTCTCCATTGGGGCGGTAGGCTCCGGCCTACCCCTCTCTGCCCTGTTCCACGGCAAGGGCTCCCGCAAGGGCACAGAGCCAGGCATCCAGATCTAGGGCCGCACCCTTATGCTGCGTATTGCTTTCCTCTAAAACTTCCTGCTGGAGGCTTGCGGATTTGGCCTGGGCCACAGGGCAGATGCCCAGGGCTAGCAGCAGAGCAAGGATAAAACAAGCTGTCCGTTTTTTCATCTGCCATTTCCTCCTTATTGTTTATTCTGGCCTATATGGAGGATGAACTGCCCCCATATAGACCAAAGCAGTTCAGGCAGCATTAAAACCATCCACCAACTTCGAGGTTATACTCCCGAACTGTCCCTAAAATGCCGTAAACGGGTATGGTAAGCTTGGAAAAAGCTCCTCTGCTTCCAGCTCCGTTTGTCGATACAGCACGTATGCCGGGCAGCATCTCCCATGTATGGCCATACCTATAGACTTGTGGACGGCCTAAATAATCCACATACTTGCTGCTTGGGACACCAGTCGTCGTAATGATTTGCGAGTCAGGCGTAAATGTCCATGACGTACCGCCGGACAGCCCGCCTCCGCTCAACTGGATGCTGGATGAGGTGCTAGTATTCGACGGAAGAACGGAGTAATCGATCAATGTATGCCCGTTGATATTGCAGTGCATCCTGCCTTGATATGTTTGCAAATAGGTGGATGCATTTGGCGCGCCTTTAAAGGAGGTGATGACGTCAAATATATACATTTGCTGCCCGTTTACCGTTCCGTATCCTTTTTTATATAAGTATTGTGTAGCGAGGCCGTCCCCTAGCAGGGCTCCAGAGCTGGAGTAAATTTTTACTACATCTGAATAAGTTGCATCGGCACCAGAAGGCAATGCTCTTGCTCCAGCTATCAATAGCGGGGCCTGGTTTGCTGCATTGTATAGATCCAGCGCACTTGCAAGGGCATCGTCCATATCCACCAGTTCGTCCAGAGATAATGCTTCCGCAGCAGATGAGGAGATCGTGCTGCTTTCAGCATCCGCAGCATAGGGCCCAGGGTCTATTTGTACATAGATATAGCTGAATACATAGTGGTTGCCCGCTTTATATATTACGGCAGCGATATGCGGCATGTTGTTGTAAACGGACGTTGTGCTATTGGGAATGGAAAGATATTCCGCAAGGGCTTCCTTGTTCCGTGAAGTGTCCGCAATATACAATATTTTATCGCTATCTACAAGAGACTTGGCATAACCCGCTATAGTAGCTAGCTGGCCTTCTGGAACAACAACGATCGTTGCATCTTCGCAATCTGCAAAGGCCGTATCTGCGTCAATGTATATAACTGCTTCATCCGAGATGCCGCTCCCTTGATTTGTAGCGGATGCAGGGAAAGCGCTAAGCAGCATAAGCAACGCAAGGAAAATATATAGCATTCTCTTTATTCTCACTTCCTTCTCATAGCGCCCCTGTTTATCCCCCTCCCTATAAATAGATGGTTTCAGAAGGGAAAAAGTCACGTATATTTCGAGGAAATTGCCATTCGATTTCATTATAGCAAAGGCCCCTCTGCGGGCGCCCCATTGCCATTTTCTGGGGCAGCGTCACCTTGTAAAGGGATTTAAGCGTTTTCCGGTTGCGGCATCTACGCATAGGATAAATGGCCCGGATGTACGGCCGTCTGCTGTTTCATTCCCATAGAGCACCCAAGCTGGCATGAATGCCGCAAGTTGCGGCTCATTTTTTACAGGTGTCAAAACATTCGTCAGCCGGAGCTGGTAAAAGTCATAGGATAGGTCCTGGATCTGGGATTCTTCCGTCCACCGCAGGCAATCTGCTATATATTGCTTGAATGCCTGCTGTATTTGCGCCAATGGCAGCAGGTTGTCCGCCTGTGATTGGGCGGTGACCCGCATTCTATCGTACCAAGCGAATTGGCGCACGCCGCTTTCATCGATAAACAAAAACGCAGTCTCTGCAAACCATGGGGCGCTATAATCCGCTTCCCGGTTATTGGCCAGGCTACCGCAGCCATACAGATCAAAAGGGAGGCTATTTTGCGTGGCCATGGAAAAGGTAAGGTACCAGCCTGTGGTTATGGTCTCGTTCAAACTGTTTTTTATCGCCGCCGGCACCCCATTGGCATATGTTAAATGGATCTGTAAGTCCTTTAGCACACCCGTCGCTTCCTCCAAGGCCTCCTGTTCGCTGATGGAGGGCTGCGGCACATCGAAGGCATCTCCCCTGGCCAGGATGTTGTTGTGCCCGATGTTCACCTGAAACCCGCTGGAATTCGCCCCAAGGTAGATCCGCCGGTCGTCCCGGGTCTGAAACACATAGGTGCAAGGAAGCGATGGAATGTCGCGTGGGGTAGAAAATGTTTCCTCGGGGGCCGCCGCCAGCTCTTCTCTAAGCTCGTCCATATATACCTGGCCTTCGACGGGATCTATTTCGCCCCGTTGCATTAGGATCTCAAGGATCTTCATATCCTCTAAAACATCCCGTTTTGTGCGCAACAATTCCGCCATCCCGATGGCGTCCGCCGTGAAATAATCCACCACAGCGTCCACACGGGCTGCGTCAAAGGGCGCTCGTTCACATGTATAGATCTCCGGCGCATAGTCTGGTTTTATGGTTATCTCGGCATCGATGCGGCAGGTTACATTGTTGAAGGACATGTGCTCCTCCCATCGCACCGGCCAATCCGCAACGGAGCTTGGCGCTACAGAAGGCGCCGCTTCTTTTGCGCACCCGGATAAACATAGGGAAACAACCAGAAATAAATTTAAAATGTGTAATCGCTTCATAATAGAACCGCCTCCGAACCATAACATTTGGTAAAAGCCTTGCCGAGCAAGGCTTTTTTGCATGATCGCTGGCTGTATGAAGTGTGCCAGGGACACGTCTCTAAAAAATCATATTATTTTTCAACAGTCAAATTCCATATGTTTATCTAGCAGTTTCTGGATTTATTTCAAAACTTACTCGCATTTGGTTGGGATGAGCAACATTTGATTTTGTGAATCGAGTCTTCATTCTAGTATTAACAGGAAGTCCAGTAAAACGGTGATATCCAGAAAAGGTATTACTATTTCCTGTTTCAAATACTGCGTATGCTGAAGGTCCAAAAGTTTTATTTTCTATTATTTTGATTATAAGCTTACAATCGTGGTATGCAGGGGTTGTATAAGCTGAATAACTTACGCCTACATTGCCGTTATTTGCTCCGTGGGAAGTAGAATCATAGGAAGCCTTTTCACCATTCAATTCCCGTTTAGACAGGCGCAGCAGATATTCCGCATACTTATCCCGATCAGCAGCGGCAAGTGTGGCATGGGTGCGAATATCGCCAAGCAACAGTTCCCGAACCTGCTCTAAGGTAATGTAATGATTGGAACACTCGGTCCCTCCATAGCGGCGGTGCTTGTTACAGCAGAAATGGCCGAGAGATTTTCGTCCAGTTCTTGCGGAAAAGACCATCCGGGTATTACAGCCGCCGCATATCATCAATCCGCGGAAAATGTTGTTGCTGTTTGCCCATGTCGCAGGCTGCTTGATTTTGATGCGCTCTTGCACAGTATCAAAAGTTGCTTGATCGACCAGTGGTTCATGGGTATTCTCAACGGTAATCCAATCTTATTCTGGCCTCGGTACAATTCGCTTATCCTTAAAGGATTTCGTCTGATACCTTTGGCTTACTAAGTTTCCCAGATATATCGGATTGCGCAAAATCCGATATACAGTACCTTTTACCCAAGCATACGGGTGCTTCACACGCTCGTTTGCTACATATTTCCCGAACTCATTCATCAGATAAGCTCTCGGCGTTGGAATCCGTTCGGCTTCTAATGCTTTCGCAATATGAAAGCAGCTTACACCTTCTAAAGCCATACGGAACATCCGTTGCACGATAGGCGCATGTTCGTCCGGGATTAGGTGATGGCGATCATTGGGATCCTTTTGATACCCATAGGCTGGATAACCACCTGTGTACTCGCCATTAAGCGCCTTTGTCCGAAATGCCGATCTAACTTTTCGGCTACAATCCTTCGCATACCATTCGTTAGTTCACTTCGCATAAAGCATGACAAGTTCAGACTTCGATGTACCCGACAAAATTGTAGTAGATGTGGATGTCCCGTTCCTCATGGTCGTCCACCGTATATTTCTCGCTGATCTCAATTTTCTGGATGAGCCGCATGAGGGTGGGGCGGTCCAGTTCCTGCAAATCGTAGTAGTCCTGCACCATGTCCAGCCATGCGTCTACGGACTGTTCGTTTTCTCGGCTGGCTGCAAGCTGCTCCGTCAACTCCCGGCGGCGCTCCTGCTTTGCTTTTCGCTCGGCCTCATAACCATTGAGAAGCTGGACACAGAGGTTTTCCGGGATTTTTCCCAGCACCTTATCCTCGTAGGCGGACTGCACCAGCCGGTCAAGCTCCGGCAGCCGCCGGTCGATGGCGCTCAACTCCGCTTGGAGCGTCCTGAGCTTTTCCCGTCCGGCAGACTCCTTCTGCGCAAGGATTTTTTCACGCAGCTTTTCTCGGCTGTTCTGCGCCCACATCGCCTTGCAGCGGATGTCCGTCAGCACGATTTGTGTCAATACCTTCTGATTGATGTAGTGGGATGAACAGGCGTTTTTGCCGCCAGAAGCGTACCGGTTGCAGACATACGCCTTGTACTCCGGTTCCTTGTCCGACACCTTTTTGCGGTAATCCCGCATATACCGCATGGAGGAACCGCAGTCCATGCACCGGAGCAGACCGCCGAATAAAGAGACGGTGCCGCTTTTGCCACTGCGCCCTCTGGCGGGGTGGTTGTCCATCCGCTGCACTGCGTCCCATACCTCCTGAGAAATCAGCGGCTCGTGTGTATTCTCCACCCGAATCCACTCGCTCTCCGGCTTGCTGACCTGCTTGTGGTTTTTGTAGGAGACGGTTCCCGTCTTGTTCTGTACCATGTGGCCGAGATAGACCTCGTTGCGGAGGATGGTTTTCACCGTCACATCGTTCCAGAATGGCGTTTCGCCCCGATGATTCTCCCGGCCCTCCGCCATATAGTAAAAGGTTCTGGGGGCAGGGACTTTTTCGGCATTGAGAATCAGGGCAATTTTGCGGAAACCGTTGCCCTGCAACCGCAGGTCGAAGATGTGCCGCACCACCGGAGCGGTCACCGGGTCGATCTCCAAAATATGTTTGTCCGCAGCGCTTTTTCGGTAGCCGAGGGGCGCATAGCAGCCAACATATTTCCCGGCCTTGAAGGTGGACAGCTTCACCGCCTTGATTTTGTTGCTGGTGTCCCGGGCATAGAGGTCATTCATGACATTTTTCAGAATGACCAGCATTTCATTGTTCTTGCGGATGGTGTCTACCCCATCATTGAGGGCGATGAAGCGGCAGCCAAGAGACGGAAAAATGAAGTCGGTATATTTGCCTGCTTCAATGTAATCACGGCCGAGCCTGCTGAGGTCTTTGGTCAGGACCAAGTTGATTTTCCGGTCGGTCACGTCCTGCACCAGCCGGTTGAACCCCGGACGGTCGAAGGTCGTCCCGGAGACCCCATCATCGCAGTAGTAATCGTAGAGCGTCCAACCCTGTTCCCGCACATACCGGGCGAGCATTTCCTTTTGATTTTCGATTGACACAGACTCACCGGCGCGCTCATCGTCCCGGCTCAGTCTGGCGTAGATTCCAACACTGTATTGTTCCTGCATTTTCTTCTTTAACCTCCCGAAATGCAGTGCATATCACAATCAGCAATCCTGATTGTATTATACCACCGCGCCGCTGTTGATTCCACCGGGCAAAGTGCCGGGATTCACTGTGCCCTTTCCAACTTTTCCATCGTCAGGGCATCCAGCACATCGCCCATCATCAAATCCCCGGTAAAGAAGCTACGGACATGGTAGATGGTGCCGTCCTCCATGTAGAGGTCGATCTGGTCGGGAATCCGTAATTTCCTGGGTTCTTTCGGGCAGATATTATCCATGCGGCTGTATTGATTTTTCATATTCCAATTTCCTCCGTATTTGTCGGTGCAGCACAGCAGCCCACCGCAGTCAAGGAATCGGCTTCGCCTCGCTGCGCGTCCTTGACAGCGGTGTTCTGCCGTGCAGATAGGTAACCAAGGCGGCAAAGCCGCCCTTTGCAAAGGGCTTTGACTGGTTATGATTCTGTTTACATGGCTCGCTCCTTCCCGCTGGCAGGAGGACGGACGGAGGGAAAAGAAAAGAGCCGCATGACGGTAAAAATCTTCCCATACCGACATCACAGAAACCCGTGCGGATTTCTGCGTTCATGCGGCATTAGGAAGACTTCGCTTCGTCAGCGGCTCCACAGCACAGCTACTTTTTTTGGTTGATTTCAGTATATCGGGAACGGGTGTTCGAGTCAAGATTCACGGCGAAAAAAGTGTTCGTGTTGGCGTAAAAAACGCACTCCAAAAGGGCTGGGGACTGAGATTTGAGAGAATAGCAAGCATTGAATCCTGCCAGCATGATTCCCTTGTTAGGGGCTCCGCCCCTAAAACCCCGGCCCGGTTAGCAAAAAAGAAAAGCCCTCCCGTGGGAAAGCTTTTGTCCTTGTTTCTGCAAACCATCCGTTATTGGGTGCAGATGCTTTCTTCGTACAACTCATGCGGCGCAATATCTTGCCCATTTCCCCACTCGATTCCCGTGCCGCCGGGTAATATCCGCACGGTTTTGAAATAGGAAGGGTCTTTCAATTCCCCATACCACGAACCCTTAATATACGGCGCTACATCAAAGAGCTTTACTTCTCCGGTTTCATAAAACAAACGGAGTTTATTCGGCTCTACGGGTTCTATCTTTACTAATTTCGGCTGTAGCATCCTAATTCCCCCCTTATTTCAAAGGATCAATGCGAAAAAACTGCTCACCATTGGAAAGGAGTTTCCAATTTGCTTCAAGATCCTCCCTGTGTATCTCCATCCAGGCTTCTAATAGTTTCATCTTGGATTTCGGGATAGCGCCTTCAAGGACCGTTCCGTCCAGAGCAACTACGACCTCATCTCCAGAATATTCGGCATGGATATGGGGTACATTATGCTTTCGGCCTGCTTCTTGATACATGCGGACAATGATACCAAAAAACATACTTAATACTGGCATAATGCGCACCTTCCTATTCTTTCTTGGCTTCTAGGGCTATTTTATCCTAACAAATCATGAGCGTCAAGCCGCGCACAATTGTAATGAAACGATGGCCCTTGCCCTTTCCTGGCGTATTCTGTTACTATCTCAGCATATAACACAGCATCCTACAAGCGGTATATGGGGCGAATTGTCGATATTTGGGGAGAACCTAATTCTCTAACAGCTTCAAGGAAAAACCTATTATTCCGAATAGGCCAAAGAACACGTTGCTATTGTTCCGATAAGTGGGTATACTATCCATAAAAAGAAATGGTGGTGTATTGCCGTGGAATATAAATCCGTTATGCAAATGGCGGCGCAATGGGGAATTTCGGATCGCCGTGTCCGCGCTTTGTGCCAGCAAGGAAAGATCCGTGGCGCGGTTCGCAAAGGCCGCGCTTGGCTGATTCCCGGGAATGCCGAGAAGCCGGTTGACGGCCGCGCTACCCGCTATCATCGGAAGGATAGCCCTTATGCGGAACGCTTTGCTGAAATTGATGCCCTCAAGGCAGAATTGGACCAACGACGCCCGCTTACAAAGGGGGAGCTCAAACGGCTTCAAGAGGAATTTCTGGTGGAATACACCTATCATTCCAATGCAATAGAAGGCAATACGCTGACCCTTCAAGAAACCGCCCTGGTGCTGGAAGGCATCACAATAGACAAAAAGCCGCTAAAAGACCACCTGGAAGCCATCGGGCACAAAGATGCTTTTCTTTATGTGCAGGATTTGGTAAAGAAGCAAATTCCCTTTTCCGAAAGCATTATTAAGCAGATTCACACCCTTGTATTGATGGACAGGCCGGAGGATCGGGGCATATACCGGCATATTCCTGTGCGCATCATGGGCGCTTACCATGTGCCGCCCGACCCGGTTCTTATACCGGAACAGATGGAAAATCTAATTGCTGCATTTACAGGCAACACAAACCTGCATCCCATTGGGCGCGCAGCATGGTTTCATCTTAATTTTGAGGGTATCCATCCCTTTGTAGATGGCAACGGTCGAACGGGGCGGCTGATTCTGAACCTTATGCTGATGCAGAGCGGCTACCCGCCAATCAATGTGAAGTATTCGGACAGAAAGCGCTACTATGAGGCATTCGATACCTATTTCAGAGATAACAGCGAAGATGGACTCGTCTACTTGATCAGCGAGCTCCTTAGAGAACGGCTGTTCATGTATCTATGCCTGTCTCGCTAAAATCCTAAGGAGGACCTATGCTCAAACGCAATAGAAAAGTCACCTTCCGTCTCAACGAAGGGGAGTGGCGGCAGCTGAAAGGGCATGTGCAAAAATCCGGCCTTTCCCAGGAGGCATATCTGCGCCTGCTGATCAGCGGGCAGCGGCCCAAGGAGCTGCCGCCCATCGAATACCATGCACTCTTACGCCAACTGTACGCCATTGGCGTAAATATGAACCAAATCGCAGCCCGCGCCAATAGCACGGGCTTTTTTCTTGCGGAGGAATACCATGAAAACGCAAACGCATTGCGCAAGGCTATTTTGGAGATACAAGCGGCTTTTACCATACCGGAAAAAACATAGCAGAGGAACATAGGAATCTGGCAGGAAGCAACAAAATTTGCCTTCTGAAAAGCCATAGTAGCTATGATATAATAGGAAGCATAAAACGGGTAAAGAAGGGAATGCGCATGGACGAATACGCACAGATTGTAAGGCTATGGCAACAATATGCCATTGGGACGGAAGCGGATATTGATCTTAGGCTGGATTCGTTTCGCGTTTTGTTTGCCTATCATTCCGGGAAGATAGAGAATCCGGAAATTTCCTATCATGACACCCGCGAGATCTTTGAAAATGGGCGGGTGGTCAATTTTACAGGCAGCCCGCGGACCATATTCGAGCAGCGGAACCAGAAGCTCTGCTATGATTTCTTAAAGCCACGTATCATTGCCCGGAAGCCCATTACCATAGCGCTTATCAAAGAAACGCATGCCATCTTAACGGCGGGAACCTACGACGAGAATCGCTATATCCAACAAGGGG
>ERZ779866.4370-NODE-4370-length-10520-cov-23.136264_pt1 | contig 10520 bp, 10 predicted proteins | sample MGYA00511248_ERZ779866 | MGnify/ENA primary metagenome ERZ779866 (study PRJEB29588, sample SAMEA2155758) | human gut metagenome | biome: human gut; feature: human-associated habitat; material: faeces | place: Denmark | collected 2008/2010 ... | reverse complement strand
CCCCCTCATCCGTCACGGCTTCGCCGTGCCACCTTCCCCCCAGGGGGAAGGCTTATGATGGCAGGCGGCGAAATCCCCTAGAAACCCACAGATATGACTACAAATTGGAATACAAGCAGAGGATATGACTGAAAGGAGGCGGCTCCATGGCCGTGATTTTAGCCTCCCAATCCCCCCGGCGGCGGGAGCTGCTGGAGCGGATGGGCGTTTCAGACTTTTTGATCCGCCCTGCCCAGGGGGAGGAGATCTTTGACCCGTCCCTCACGCCGGCGCAGCTGGTGGAGGCCCTCTCCTGCCAGAAGGCGGAGGAAATTTCCGCCGGCGCCGGGCCGGAGGACGTCGTCATCGCGGCGGACACGGTGGTGTCCGTGGACGGCCGGGTGCTGGGCAAGCCCGGGGACGAGGCGGAGGCCGCCGAGATGCTCGCCGCCGCCATCGCTGTGCGGGACAGCCGCGAATAAAAAAACGCCGCCGCTCCAAAGAGCGGCGGCGTTTTGCCGTTTTTTACGCAAGCTCGCGTCCCATCAGGACGCCCATGGCGGAGGCCATCATCAGGCCGCGCGTCCAGCCGGAGCTGTCGCCCAGAGCGTGCAGGCCCGGGACGTTGGTGTTGAAGCTCGTATCCATCTTGACCTTATTGGAATAGAACTTCAGCTCAGGAGAATAGAGCAGCGTCTCATAACTGGCAAAGCCGGGGACTACCTCGTCCATCGACTTTATGAAGTTTATGATGTTGATCATGGCCCTGTAGGGCATGGCGGCGGTGATGTCTCCCGCTACGGCGTCCACCAGGGTGGGCCGGACGTTGGAATGGGCCAGCTCCTTCTCCCAGGTACGCTTGCCGTCCAGGATGTCGCCGAAGCGCTGGACGAGGATGTGGCCGTTGGCCAGCATATTCGTCAGCTCGCCGACCTTCTGCGCGTAGGCGATGGGCTGGTTGAAGGGCACGGAGAAGTTATGCGAGCAGAGGATGGCGACGTTGGTGTTCGGGCTCTTGAGGTCTGCGCCCTTGAAGGCGTGGCCGTTCACGACGGCGAGGTCGTTATCGTAGTTCTCCTGGCTCACGACTCCGCCGGGGTTCTGGCAGAAGGTACGGACCTTGTTCTTGAAGGGCGCAGGATAGCCGATGAGCTTGGACTCATAGAGGACGTCGTTTATCTCCTCCATTATCTCGTTGCGCACCTCTACGCGCACGCCGATATCGACCGTGCTGGGCTGGTGCTCAACGCCGTGCTCGGTGCATATCTTCTCCAGCCAGTCCGCGCCGCGGCGGCCCGTGGCGACCACGGTGTGCTCCGCGCGGATTTCAAATTCCTTCTTCCCGTCTGAGAGGTACACGCCGCGGCAGGTGTCGCCCTCCATGATGAGGTCGCGGCACTCGGTGTCGAAATACATCTCCACGCCGTGGTCCATGAGGTAGTGCTCTATGCCAAGGTAGACGTCGTGCGCCTTCTCGGTGCCCATGTGGCGGATGGGGCAGTCCACGAGCTTCAGGCCCGCCTTGATGGCCCGGGCGCGGATGCGCCGGACCTTCTCGTCGTTGCCGACGCCCTCGATATGCTCGTCTGCGCCGAACTCAAGGTAGATCTTATCCGCGTAGTCTATCGTCTCCTGCGCCAGGCGCTCGCCTATGAGCGTGGGCAGGTCGCCGCCGACTTCGCAGGCCAGCGAGAGCTTGCCGTCCGAGAACGCGCCCGCGCCGGAAAAGCCGGTGGTGATATGGCAGCTCGGGCGGCAGTTCATGCACACGCCCGTCTTGACCTTCGGACAGCTGCGCTTCTCCAGCGCGCGGCCCTTTTCGACCATAACTATCTTCTTGCTGCTCCCCCTGCGGAGCATTTCGAGCGCCGTGAATATACCGGCAGGGCCAGCGCCGACTATCACTACATCCGCGTTCATCAAAATAACCTCCAAACACAAAAACAGCACGCCGTAAAAGCGTGCCAAAAAATGTACATCGTTTGGGCTGCTCCCGGCTCGGAGCCGGGAACAGCCTGGAGCGGGCAACGAGATTCGAACTCGCTACCTCCACCTTGGCAAGGTGGCGCTCTGCCAAATGAGCTATGCCCGCAAAACGCTTGTTATTTTAGCACGTTTATTTTATTTGTCAAGGGCTTTGCGAATTTTCTGTCTCCGGTTCCTGGCTGGGACTGACCTCCGGGCTTGCGCTGGCTTCCGGCGCCTCCGTCTCGACGCTGTCAGGCTCCTCGGTCAGCGCGGCGTAGGACAGGGCGCCGTCGCACTGGGGGTAGTTCTCGTTGTCCCACCAGTAGTGGCCCCACATGTCGGCATCGCTTATGAAAAAGGTCGCCGCAAGGCCGCGCTCCGCCGCGGCGCTCACGTCCACGTGGTAGCTCGCGCCGTCTACGGTTACGATATTCCAATAGTGCTCCGCCCTGTCGAGCCTCCCGGCGACGACGGTGCAGTCCACCTCAACGATGTCGCACAGCGCCTTGAAGGCCAGGGCCATACCCCGGCTGTCCGCCGCGCCGAGATGCACGGCGTCCCAGAGCGTGTCGCCAGTCTCGGCATTGGAGGCGCAGGTCTCCATCACGACTGTCGCCGCCTGGAGCGCGCGGTAGGCCTCTCCGCGCGAGGTGACGCGCCCTGCCAGCTCTGTGAGTTCGGCGCTCAGGATCTCCTTGCGCGAGGCGAGGCTCGCCACGCTCGCGCCGTAGTCGAGGTTTATCTCGTATATGCGCTGGAGCCCGCCGCCGGTATACATGGTGACCTCCGTCGTAGGCAGGTTCACGCAGGAGAGCGGGTTTTCAAAATACGCCTCAGTGACGTAGCCCGCGACCTCCGCCTCGCTCGCTCCGGAGGCGGTGACCATGACGACAAGGCCGGGGCTCATCTGCTCCAGCGCGGCGCTGACGGCGTCATAGAGACCGCTGACCGTGCCCACGCTGACGATGGCTTCGACTTCCTCCTGCGTATGCAGGTAGTAGACGTAGACCTCGGCCTCGTAATAGCTGACGAGCCTGTCCAGGTCGTAGGAGATGTAGTCCACGACATAGGCGGCCAGCGCCGTCTCGGAACGGACCTCGTTGCAGGCGGCGGCAAGGTCGTCGCTGATGTTCTCGCCCTTGTAGCTGCTGAAATCAAGGGAGCCGGATTCCTCATGCGCGGTTATGAGCTTGTTTATGGCCAGCTTCAGCTCCAGGTAGTTCTCCACCTGCACCGTCCCCTCCTGCTGGGGCGGGGTCGAGGCGTCCACGTAGTCGGTTATAGCGATGTATTCCTTGTCAAAAATTGAGGCGCAGCCTGAAAGCGACGCCGCGAGGGCGGCCGCCGCAAAAAGTGCGATGATTTTCTTTTTCACGGCGGCGCCTCCCTTTTGGGCTCAGTAGCCCAGCTCCTCGTTGATGATGACGACCTCGGCAGCCATGCCCATCATGGGCTCCATGAGCATAGACACGCCGCGGCAGATGCGCTCCGGGCTGCGGCAGTCGTAGCACCTCAGCTCGCCCTTGACGCAGGGCGTGTCCTTGCCGAAACGGCGGGCGTTAAGCGGGGCTGCAACGTTGCGCGCGCGGTGGAAAGCAGCCTCCGCGTTGGGACATACCTTGTTCATGCCTGCGACGATGTATACCTTCTCATGGCCATAGAGGGTCGAGGCAACGCGGTTGCCCGCGCCGTCTATGTTGATTATCTCGCCCGTCTCCGCGATGCCGTTGGCGCTGGAGACGTAGACCTGGGCCTTCGCCGCACGGGCACGGGCCTCGTTGGGCTCGGTCTTCCAGTGCCAGGCCACATCCGCAGCCTTGCCCTGGAGCTTCTCATACAGACCGATGGCCTCTACGGTCTTGCTGCCGCCTATGCCGACAGTCTTGCCCGCCAGCTGCTCCGCGAGATAGTCCGCAGCCTCCGCGCCGGTCTCGAAATACCGGAAGGCAAAACCGTGGCCCTCAAGGCTCTTTTTCAGTTTTTCAATGTCCATGCTCTTCTCCTTTCTCAGCTCTCGTTCGTTATATCTCCGAAGCCGTTGCCGTAGACGTCCTTGGCCTCGGTCACTATCAGGAAGGCGTGGGTATCAATGGATTTGATGATGCGGCGCACGTCCATGATCTGCTGCTTCTTGATGACGCAGAGGATGACGTTCTTCGCGCGGCCGGTGTAGGCGCCCTCGCCCTTCAGCAGCGTGACGCCTCGGCCAAGAGTTGCGGTTATGGCGTTTTTGAGCTTCTCGCTCTCGTCGCTGATGATGTAGCAGACCTTCGAGGTGCCCAGGCCATAGAGCACGAGGTCGATGACCCGCGTGACGACGAACATGGCGATGACGGCGTACATGGCCGCCTCGAACTCGTTGAAGATGATGGCGAAGGCCGCGTAAATGATGATGTCGAGGATGAGGATGATGGTGCCGAAGTTCATGTAGGGGTACTTCCTGCGCACAAACTTGGCGACGATGTCTATGCCGCCCGTGGTGTCGCCCGCGCGGTAGACCAGGCCGAGGCCGAGGCCGTTGAGCACGCCGCCGTAGATCGCCGCCAGCAGCATGTTCTCCGTCGCCACGATGCCGAAATAGGCGTAAAGGTCCACAAACACGGAGGAAAGCACCGTCGCCACAAACGAGCCGACAATGAACTTCAGGCCGAAACCCTTCCAGGCCCAGATGAACAGCGGTATGTTGATGATGAGGTTCATCACGCCGACGGGGATATCCGTCAGGTAGTTGATTATCATCGCAATACCGGTCACGCCGCCGGCGATTATGTCGTTGGGGTAGAAGAAAAAGCGCAGTCCCGCGGCATAGAGCACCGAGCCGACGATTATCAGGAAGTACTCCCAGAGATAATCCTTAACTGTCTTCGTGTGATGCATAGCGGCTATTCCTCCAACAGCGAAAGTTGTTGCTCCCCCCTGTCCTCCTCACGGAGCAGGGCTCCGGCGGCGGGGAGGCTGCGGACGCGGTAGCGCGAGAGGTTCTTGATGCCCGTCTCATGCAGGGGGCGGGCGGCGCGGAGCTTGTATTTCGGCTTCATCGTCATGACGCCCACGCCCTGGGTCGAGCGCGAGGTCTTCGGCGCCAGCAGCGCCGTGCTGAATATTATCGCCCTGCCCTCAGTGGAGAAGGCCGCAAGCTCCAGCTCCTCCGTCAACTGTACTATGCAGACGAGCGGGCTCTTGTCGGAATAGGCGTTCAGCAGCTTTTTGCGGTTGGTCTTCGTCTCGTAGGCCGAGAGCATGAGGCGCGCGGCCTTGCCGTTTTCAAAGAAGAGCAGCAGCTGGCCGGAGTAGTCGCCCGGGTCTATGACCTGCACGACCCGCTCTCCCTCGTCCATGCCCAACTTGCCGGGCAGGTATACGCCGAGGACCGAGGCCTTCGTGTCCTCGAAGTCCGCCAGCCGGGTCTTGTAGACCTGCTGCCTGTCCGTGAACACCAAAAGCTCCGCGCGATTCGAGGAGTCGAACTCCGCGGCCGGGCCGTCGCCCTCCTTATATTTCTGCTCCGAGGCCATTCGCAGGGACTGGGGAGTTATCTTCTTGAGGTAGCCCTCGCGGGAGACGAAGACGCGGACGGGGTAATCCTCGACCTGCTCCTCCTCCGCATCCTCGGGCAGCTCGTCGGCATAGACGATGCCGGTCCTGCGGGGCGAGGGGTAGTCCTTAATTATCCGCTCCAGCTCTTTTATTATGATGTTCTGGAGCTTCCGGCGGCTTTGGAGGGTGGCTTCAAGCTCTGCGATGTCGCGCTCCAGGTCCTCCGTCTCCGCCGTGCGCTTTAGGATATACTCGCGGTTTATATTGCGGAGCTTTATCTCCGCGACAAACTCCGCCTGGACCTTGTCTATGCCGAAGCCCGACATGAGGTTCGGCACGACGTCGGCCTCGCGCTCGGTGTTTCTTATGATGGCGATGGCCTTGTCTATGTCCAAAAGTATCTTGCCGAGGCCGAGCAGCAGGTGCAGCTTCTCCTTCTTACGGCCGAGGTCGAAGTATATGCGGCGCTTCACGCAGTCGAGCCGCCAGGCCGTCCACTCGGAGAGTATCTCCCGCACGCCCATGACGCGCGGTGTGCCCGCGATAAGGATGTTGAAGTTGCAGGCGAAGCTGTCCATGAGCGGCGTGGACTTGAAGAGCTTTGCCATGAGCTTTTCCGGGTCCGCGCCGCGCTTGAGGTCGATGGCGAGCTTCAGGCCGCCCAGATCCGTCTCGTCGCGCATGTCGGAGATCTCCTTCGCCTTGCCCGCCTTCACGAGCTCCGCGACCTTGTCCATGACAGCCTCGGCCGTGGCGGTGTAGGGTATCTCATAGATCTCTATGACGTTTTCCTTCGCGTCATAGCGCCAGCGGGAGCGGACCTTGAAGCTTCCGCGGCCCGTGCGGTATATCTCCTCCATGACGCCCGGCTCCATGATTATCTCGCCGCCCGTGGGAAAATCCGGGGCCGGGAGAGTGGCCATGATGTCGCAATCCGGGTCGCGTATGCAGCTTATGGCAGTCTCGCAGACCTCCGCGAGATTGAAGCCGCAGATCTGGCTCGCCATGCCGACGGCTATGCCGGTGTTGGCGGAAACAAGGACGTTCGGGAAAGCCGTGGGCAGCAGCGCCGGCTCCTTCATGCTGCCGTCGTAGTTGTCCACGAAGTCCACGGTATCCTTGTCTATGTCGCGGAATACCTCGCTGCAGATGGCGGAGAGCTTCGCCTCCGTATACCTCGATGCGGCATAGGACATGTCGCGCGAATACACCTTGCCAAAGTTGCCCTTCGAGTCCACGAAGGGGGTATTCAGCGCCTCGCAGCCTTTTGCCAGACGCACCATCGTCTCGTAGATGGCCGCGTCGCCGTGCGGGTTCAGGCGCATGGTCTGGCCGACGATGTTGGCGGACTTGGTGCGCGAGCCCGTCAGCAGACCCATCTTGTACATCGTGTAGAGCAGCTTGCGGTGCGAGGGCTTGAAGCCGTCTATCTCCGGTATGGCGCGGGAGACGATGACGCTCATGGCGTAGGGCATATAGTTCGTCTCCAGCGTCTCGGTTATGGGCTGCTCCAGTACCTCGGCGCGCAGGCCCATGACGTTTTCGTTGGTTTTTTTCCTGTTTTCCGGCTCCTGCGCCGGTTTTTTACGAGCCATTTATTTTCTTCCGCCCTTGCCTTTTTTCTTCTTGCCGGTCTCGAGATCGCGCCCGCAGCTGGGGCACTCCTTGATGCTGAACAGCTTTTTGATGATGAGCTCCCCGCACCAGGGACAGCGGCTCCACTTGAGCACGATCGCCATTGTGAACATCAGCACCACCACCGCCCAGATGGCCATGCTGCCCGACTCCGGCGTCCCCGGCTCCATGCCGAACACGCCTATGAGGCACAGCAGCAGCGAGAGCAGCAGCCCCGCCATGGCTGCCTTCTTGACTGTCTTGAATCTCATTCCCAGACCCCCTCAGGATATGTCGGCAAGGTCGAGATACTGACTGCCGAACTCGGATATATGCTGCTTCCTGCCCGCGAGATTGTCGCCCAGCAGCAAATCGAAGATCTCGCCGGTGCGCTCTGCGTCCTCAGGCATGACCCGGATGAGCCGGCGCGTCTCGGGGTTCATCGTCGTCAGCCACATCATGTCCGGGTCGTTCTCACCCAGGCCCTTGGAACGGTTTATCGTGACCTTGGCGCGGCCTATGCCCTCCAGTATCTCCGCCTTCTCGCGCTCGGAATAAGCAAACCAGGTCTTGCCGCCCGATTCTATCTCGTACAGCGGCGACTCCGCGATGTAGACGTAGCCCTCGCGGATGAGAGTCGGCGCCAGGCGGTAGAGCATCGTCAGGATGAGCGTGCGTATCTGGAAGCCGTCCACGTCCGCATCCGTGCAGATGATGACCTTGCTCCAGCGCAGGCTCTCCAGCTCGAAGGCGGGCAGCTCCTTGATATGCTTCTGCACCTCCACACCGCAGCCCAGGACCTTGATGAGGTCCGTTATTATCTCGCTTTTGAAAATGCGCCCGTAATCGGCCTTCAGGCAGTTGAGGATCTTGCCGCGCACGGGCATTATGCCCTGGAACTCCGCGTCGCGCGAGAGCTTGCAGGCGCCCAGGGCGCTGTCGCCCTCCACGATGTAGATTTCGCGCTTAGAGACGTCCCGGCTGCGGCAGTCCACGAACTTCTGCACGCGGTTTGAGATGTCCATGCTGCCCGTCAGCTTTTTTCTTATGTTCAGCCGGGCCTTCTCGGCCTGCTCGCGGCTGCGCTTGTTTATGAGCACCTGGTCTGCGACCCTGTCCGCCTCGGCCTTGTGCTCGATGAAATACACCTCCAGCTGTGAGCGGAGGAAGTCTGTCATGGCCTCCTGAATGAAGCGGTTGGTGATGGCCTTCTTCGTCTGGTTCTCGTAGGAGGTCTGGGTGGAAAAGCAGTTTGTGACGAGGACCAGGCAGTCCTGGACGTCCTGGAAGCTGATTTTCGACTCGTTTTTCTGGTATTTCCCGACCTTCTTAATGTAGGCGTCCACGGCGCTGACGAAGGCGCTGCGCGCGGCCTTCTCCGGCGCGCCGCCGTGCTCCAGGAAGGAACTGTTGTGGTAATACTCTATGGCGTTTACCTTGTTCGAGAAGCAGAAAGCTGCCGAGAGCTTGACCTTGTACTCCGGTTTATCCGCCCTGTCGCGGCCTTTCCGCTCGGCCTGAATGAAACAGGGCGTCGAGAGCGTCTCCTCCCCCGCTATCTCGGACACGTAGTCGAGGATGCCGTTCTCATATAGGAAGTCCGTGGTGTCAAACTTGCCCTGGGCTATCTCGTTGCGCAGGCGGAAGGTCACGCCCGCGTTCACGACGGCCTGGCGCTTCAGCGTCGCCGTATAGTAGTCAAGGGGGATGTCTATGTCCGTGAACACCTCAAGGTCAGGCCTCCAGCGGATGTCCGTGCCGGTCTTTTTGCGGTCCGCCGGCTCCTCCTCGAGCTTGCCCTTGATGCGGCCCTTTTCAAAGTGGAGCGTGTATTTCTTCCCGTCGCGCCGGACGGTGACGTCCATGTACTCGGATGAATACTGCGTGGCGCAGGTGCCGAGGCCGTTGAGGCCGAGGGAATATTCATAGTCGCCGCCCTCGTTGTTGCGGTATTTGCCGCCGGCGTAGAGCTCGCAGAACACGAGCTCCCAGTTATACTTCTTCTCAGCCGGATTCCAGTCCACGGGGCAGCCGCGGCCGAAGTCCTCACATTCTATACTCTTGTCGAGATAGCGCGTCAGTGTTATAATGCTGCCGTTGCCCGCGCGGGCCTCGTCTATCGAGTTCGACAATATTTCGAACACCGCGTGCTCGCAGCCCTCCAGCCCATCGGAGCCGAAAATGACCGCGGGGCGCTTTCTGACCCTGTCCTCGCCCTTGAGCTGGGAGATGCTCTCGTTGCCGTAGGACTCGGGAGTGTTTCTTGCCATTTGCAGTTTTTCCCCCACCAAATCAATATGTTGTAGCGCAAAATTGCATAATTTTACTTATATAGTATAGACCAGCCGCCCCTAAATTGCAAGAAAAAAAGCGGGGCCGCACTCTCGTGCGCACCCCGCCGCACCGCATAAAGACATGGCGTTCGCCTCGTCCCGCGGCACTTGACTTCATTCTCTCGCGTGTGGGGCCTGCGCTTATCCCTCGCGGAACAAGGCTTGCGGCTCCTTTCCGGCAGCCCGCGTTCAGGCGGACGGCCATTCGCCTTTTCCGGCGCTTTAGCGCGCCAGGCACCGGCCTTGGGCTTTTCTCTCTTGCCCTGCCGGACTTGCTTCTCTTTTGAAGTCCGAGTGTAGTATGGCTCCGGAGCGCGCGCGTATTACAAGAAGTTTTTGCTTTTTTCGGTTAAAACAGGCTGGGTCTGAATACAATATGGACAAGGGAGTGTGATCACCTTGTCCAAAAACCGAAGAGAAGCCAAGGCGCACAAGGCCGAGGTCAAAAAGGCCGTCGAAGAGCTGGACAGCATCAGGAACCAGCTCGGCGAAGTCTACGTCAAATTCAACAACATGACCGACCCCTCAGCGCTAGACACCTGCATCTATGAGATGAGCGCCCTCAAGGCGAAATACAACTACGCGGTGAGGAACCTCAAATCGTATTTTTTGTGATAAGGAGGGCATAAAATGCCGCCCATAGGCACCATCATCACCATTGTCGTCTGCGTACTGCTGTTATATCTGCTGCTGAAGATAATCCGGCTTCCGATAAAGCTCCTCTTCAAGCTGCTGCTGAATATGCTCTCGGGGCTGGTGCTGCTCTTTGTTTTCAACTTCATCGGCGGCTTTTTCGACTTCTCGCTCGGCATCAACGCCACCAACGCCCTGGTGGCGGGGGTGCTGGGCATACCAGGCATCGTGCTGCTGGTGCTTATCCAGAACTTCATGTGAGTACATAAAGACGGCGGACACCGCAAAAAGTGTCCGCCGTTTTTCATTTTTCAAAACAGCGTCATCTGGCTCTCTTCGGGCATTTCGCCGAGGGCGCCTACGGATTTCAGCTGTTCTATGTGGGCTTGGCTCACTTTGGGGCAGGCCAGGGAGAGCTCTTCCACCGAGATGAAGCGGCGGCCGCCGGTGCGGCAG
>ERZ779866.4369-NODE-4369-length-10523-cov-3.142052_pt1 | contig 10523 bp, 11 predicted proteins | sample MGYA00511248_ERZ779866 | MGnify/ENA primary metagenome ERZ779866 (study PRJEB29588, sample SAMEA2155758) | human gut metagenome | biome: human gut; feature: human-associated habitat; material: faeces | place: Denmark | collected 2008/2010 ... | reverse complement strand
GCCCGAACGGAAGCCGGAAAAAAAGAAGAAGCGTCGCCTGTCTCAGGCGAGGAAGATAACCTATTCCGCGACCGCCGCCGCGATAGCCATGGTCATGATGATACTGACCTGCTATCTGCCGCTGACCGTCGCGCCGCTCGTCATGATCTCGCTGTGCTACAACGTGGTCATCGACCGCTGCGGCTTCGGCTACGGCATCATGACGATGCTTGTCAGCGTGGGGCTGGGCTTCCTGTGCTGCGCCGCGAACGTGGGCGTGCTGCTTATCGTCGCCGTCGTGTTCGTGCCCTATTCGTTCGTATGCGTGCCGCTGAAAAAGCTCGACTATTCCGGTCTGAAAAAAGCGCTCGTGCGCATCGCGGTCATTACGGTGTTCGCCGCGCTCGAAGTGCTGTTCGTGTTCCTGCTCGGCAATCTCGTCACGGACTACATAGACATTGCCGGCATGATCGAGAGCATAGGCAACTTCGCCGCCGGCTACATCGTCGTGACGATAGTCGCCGTGATACTGTTCGTATGCGTGGACGTGCTGTTCGTCATGCTGGGCAAACAGGCCGCGCGCGTGCTGAAATAATTATGTGATAAAATTTTCACAAACTTTATAAAATTGCGGACAGACTGTTGTCCGCAATTTTTTGTTATAATATAATCAAACATATATTCGATAAAGGAGGCGCAGAGTGAAGTACGTGAATTGTCCCGTGTGCGGCGGGAAACTGCTGGAAGGGGAGGAGGGCAGCCGCGTCGTAGTCAAGTGCGCGAAATGCGGCAGGCTGGCGGAGGCCGTCATCGGCGGCGAAAGCGTGACCGTCACCCTCAAATCACCGTGCGCGGATAAGGACGCAAAACCCGCGAGGAAAATTTTCCCTGAAAATATTCGTTAAAACGCTTGACAATATAGAACGTATGTGCTATATTGTGGGCACAAAAGAATAAGAGTCGGAGCCGACCGGAATCGCAGTCCCGGAACAGAGGACACGGAATGCGGGGCAGACATCGTACGTACCGAGCAGCGGAATATAATCCGCCGCGGTGCGCGCGGAGTCTGCCCTTTTTCTTTTGGAAAGACGGGGAGGAAAGGCGCATGGGAGCAGCCGTTGGGAGATATTCTCACACTCTTCCCGGGTTCTCTATGGACGGGCGGCACCTGCCGTAGCGCTTGTCTCGTCTGCCGTCGGATTCATCGCCGCGCTTGTAAAAGCGATCAAGGCGCGTGATGCCGAAAAGTGCAGAAATTTGCTGTCGGAAGCGGCAATCGGCGCCGTGGAATTTGCGGAAAAGCTTGTCGGAGCGTCGGGCGAGTCCAAAAAGGCCGCCGCGCTAAACCGCATAGCCGCCGAACTTGCCGAGTCAGGGGCACAATACGACGAGCAGGCCGCATCGGACGCCGTTGAAAAACTTATCGGTCTGTCCAAAGAGGTGAATGCGCGCGGCAGTTACATTCCTGCCGCCGCCGAAACGACAGTCGGCGGAACGCGCGACTGACTTATATCGGTTGAACCGCCGCGCAAGGCGCCGCGCGGCGCGACAATAAATAAACACAAAGGAGAACACAAAATGGTATTCAAAGACAGAGTGCCGCAGGTCGGCCTCGAAAATCGCAAATTCGTCAAAATCGTATCCGGAAGCGCAAGCGACGGAGAATTCTATGCAAAAATAACGAATGCCGACGGTGCGGAAGAAGAACCGGATTCGGTGCTTTGCGCCTCCAATCTCAACAATCTGACCGTCAAAGCCGCAAACATTACGGGTACGGTGGGAGATTCGCAGATTTCATCGGTAAGCGCCGGCAAGCTCACCGGTACGATAGACGCGGCGCGTCTGCCGGCGTCCGTCACCGCGCAGGTGACCGTTACCGGCGGTTCCGGTATAGGCGTTTCGAAGTCGGGCAGCACATACACCGTAAGCGGCAATTACGCTTCGCAGTCGGTGCGCGGCATGATCAGAATGTATGTCAGCGGCAGTACGCTGTATCTGTACAATCAATAAGGAGGAACGGATATGAACGCAATCATTGAAATTCTTAAAGCCAAGAACGGACTGACTACGGATGCCGCCGGCAACGTAATAGTCGTACCTACGTCGCCGTACGAATTCCGCACCGCGCCCCTTCGGGAGGGAGAAGCCGCGCTGCTGATAGGTCCGGAAGCATATATCGGGCTGCTCCTCGGGCTGTATCAGTTTGACGACACATTGAAAAATATAGTGCCGTTCGACGCGGAACGTTTCGGCGAGTTTATACGCGCGGGAATTGCTACCGCGTAAAGGAGGCAGAAATGAGCATAAGCGCAAACGGAAACAATATAACTACCGTATACGCGAACGGCACCGATATCACTCGCGTATACGTCAACGGTACGCAGTACTGGACGAAAACGCCGCCCGCGGGTACGTGGACGAATGCGTGGAGCGGACTAGCGTATATATACGATCCCGATAATACGACAGTCGGGCAGTACAGTTATACGCATACTTTCGCCGGAGTGTCGGCGTCGACGCTTCAGGGCAAAACCGTGCAGGTTGACGCAAAGTATAATTTCGTGTTCGACGGACAGACGTCGGTGACGAATCTGACGGCCGCGCGCGACGATTATACCGAAACGGGCAACCTGCCGTGGACGCCGCCGTCGTCGGCCGGCACGCAGCTTTCGGCATTGCAGCTGTCCGGCGCCTCGGTGCAGATAACCGGTACCGCCAATTATAATCATCTGTGGGGCAATCCGGTTTACGGTTATTTTACGGTCTCGAATATCTGGTATTACAACAAGAGCTGACAATGGTATTCAACGGTTTCATAGGTATAATATCGTGGCTGCCCGACGGCCGGCACAGAGCCGCGCGGGCGAAGAAATGCCGCGAGTTGATTGCTCGTTGCCGCGATGTGTTCGGCCTGCCCGTTGTCGCGGTTGCGCAGAACTGGCGCGAAGATATTCCTCGCAGCGGCGTTACGGCGCTGGAATATCCGCGGCTCGGCATAACCGCCGCGCGCAAAGCGCTGTGGGAGTATTTCCGTTCGTCGGCATACGACTGGATAATCTGTTTCGACGACGATTGCGTGCTCGAAGGCACTCGCGGCGACGGCGACAGACTGAAAACGTTTCTCGGCGGTCTGCACGGCGGGTACCTGTGCCGCAAACCCAACGAATTCAAACTGTGCGCGATTCACAGAAGCGTGGCAGAGATGTTCGATATACCGGATATCGATGTGGAAAACGGTACGGGAATAGAAGATTACGCATTCTTTTCCGTGCTCGGACGCGCGGTTCCCGGCCTGGAAGTCACCTACGACTGGGGCGCGCTGAAAGAAACGAGCCGCTGGCAGGGGGATGAAACCTCCTGCTGGCGCAGGCTCGGTATTGCGGAGCTGTTCCGCAAAACGGAAACATACATAAAAGGAGCAGAACATGCATTACACTACAAACAATAGCATAGGTTACGTGCCATTGGTCGGCGGTACATATTCCGGAAACGAGAATGCCGGCGCATACTCGTATGCTTCCGAAACCATATGGGATTTCGGAAAAGAATACGCCGGCGGCGCATGGTGCGGCGAAGAACCGCGTTTCAATATGTTCACGCGCGCAGTGCACTACGTCAGACCCGCGCTGTCAATAGGTTCGGCCGACAGACGTATCTCCGCGGCGCTGGTCTATGATTCCGAAATGAAACCGGGCGTATCCGTATTGTCCGCGGGAATGCCGCACGGCTGGAAGCTGGACGCTCACAGGTTTCTTGTGCGCGAGGGCGACGAAGACAACTGCATATACAAATATATCGACGGCGACGGCTGCGTACACCGTTTCGTTCCGTTCGAGCGCGATTCGGATCGTTATTACGACGCCGAAGGTCTGGGATATATCCTTACTCCCGCCGACGGCATCATCGAGGACTTACGCGGCAACCGCATGCTTTTCGAAGAAGGCCGCATCGCATGGCAGACGGCCGGAAATTCTTCCAAGACGAAGACGGTATACGAATACGACGAAGCCGGCAGACTGACGCGCATATACGACGGGACGTCGGGAACCTCGTCGCCGACGGAATATCTGCAGCTCTCGTATGCGGACGGGCTGCTGCAAAGCATTTCAGCCGTTCGATCGGGCGTTACTTGCGCCGCGATTCAATATTCGTGCTCTGCCGGCAGGCTTGCTTCAGCAACGGCAGGGGCGGCCGACGCGACAGCGACGCAGCTGTACCGCTGTACATATACCGCCGACGATAAAATATCTCTTATGATCGACTCAAGAACCGGCGCTGCCGTGCAGACGACATACGGCGGCGACGGAACGGCGCAGGAGATACGTACGGGATACGTGAGTGAAAACGACGTATTCACGCAGAAGCGCGCGCGGAGCCGGGCAAAATGCAATTATCAGTCAGACAGCCGTCCGAAAGTATGCGAGTTCCTTATGCGTGACGAAAAGAACGTCATAACGGCATACGAATATAACGGCAGAGGCAGAATGATCGGCGTTTACGAGTGCAACGCGCAGAACACGCAGTATAAAACGCTGACGCGCGAACGCGGCTTAAGCGTAGGAATTAATTCGTCGTCAGAAAATCAGACTGACGTGAGTATAAACGGAGAGGCCGCGTATAAGTTTACGGACACGCTGACGCTGTACGGAACGGATCCGCGCCTGACCGGAGAGACGGATTACAGGTATTATGATCTGACGTTCCATCTCAAACATCGGTGCGACGCCGCGCGTCTGCTCGCTACGCTGATGTGCAGCCTGTCGGATGACAGCACTACCTCGTCGACCGTGGACGTTGACGCAAGCGCATACGGCGCATGGCAGAGCGTAAGCATTCCCGTGGATATGCGGAATACTACGAATACGATTACCGGCATGACGCTTACGCTGTCGGCGCCGGATGCGGAGAGTACGGGGGAATCCGTGGCATGCGACTTCCGTATCGCGGCCGGCGCAAAGCGCTCCGTGAAATTCGTATGCCGTAACGGAGCGGAATTGGATTGGCGCGACATAACGGCGATGACCGTATGGTATGCCGGGGCGTATAAAAATTACTATATGGGCGGAAATACGTATATGACCGCGGAAGAGATTATCGCCGCAGCGATTGAGGCCAATTCCCCGAGGGTGTCTCCTACGGGCACTTACATCACGCTGTCAGGCGGAGAGAAGAGAGATTCGGGAGTAACCGCAATCGTATATACCGGCGAAGCGGGGACGTTTTATCTGGAAGACTTATACGCCGGAACCTCAACGGATAAAAAGATAATATGCGAGAGCATCAGCCCGGATAACAGGAGCCGGACGCGCGAATACATATCCATGACGACTGGCGGAGTATATACGCATACGGAAACTACGGTCTGCACGGACAAGGACAAAACGCTCGGCGATGCGGACGACGAGGATATCTTCACCGGCACAAACGCGGTGAAAGTGACGGATTATTACGGCAACGTATTGAGCGAAACCGATGCATACGGGGTGAAAAAAGAATATACGTACGACGGCTACGGCAACCGTCTGACCGCCAAGCTCGTGGGCGGCAGCGGCGGTACGATAGTGCTGGAAGCAGATACATACGACGCCTCCGGTTATCTTACGTCGCGTCACGGTACGGCGTCGGGAGAGGATTATACTTACGACCTGCCGTACGGTACTATCAATACGATATACGATAAAAACAGAAGTACGGGCGGTGCGTACAGCCGCAGCGGAGGAAGCACGCAATACGGCTACGACGCTTTATATGAGAACGTAAATAACGTATACGAACGTGACGAGAACAATACATTATGGAAAAGGGTGTCGTATGAATATTCGAACGGCATAGTCAATGTCGTGTCGGACGGAATGAGTAAATACGGAATAACGCCGGATATTGCAAACGATAAAATTGCGTACGGAGTATACGACAACGGCGAGAACACCGAATACCTTGCCGAAGAAATCGAACGGAATACGAACAGCACCGTACATCGGTATTACAGGGGAAGCGCAACGGATACCGTGACCGTGAGTACGAACAACTACGGCAAGACGACGGGAATATCCGGGAACGGAAGCAGCGTTACGTATTCATACGGCGCCGGTGGCGCGAGCGGCTATGCCGGCAGACTGGAATATATAAACGACGGCTATTCCGGACGTACATATAACTATTTCTATGACCACGCAGACAATGTGTGCGAGTGGAAAATCAACAATAAACTCAATGTACGGCAGATATCCAACACGGAAACGGAGTATACGATCGGAACCGGTTATCGTTTCATCACGGAAGTGAATTACGATACGGCGCAAACGGTCAACCCTCGCGTGATATCCAGCAAGTTAAAAGTAGATAACAGCAACAGCGGAAACGTTACCGACGCTATTACATGCGGAGCCAACTATGTATACGACGAATACGGCAGAATAAAGGCAAAGCATGCGGATGTATATGTGGGAAACAGATATCCCATATATACGGCATACGGATACGGAAACGGCAACGCACCTTTTGTGCAGAGCAAAACGACGTCGTTTGACGGCGTCGGCAACACGTCTGACGCCAGCCGTGTTCTGACCGAGACGCGGACTTACGATAACCACGGCAGAGTGATCGGCGTAGTGAGAAAGGCCGAAGGGCAGTATGCGACAACCGAAACCGAAAACTATACCGAAACGGAGAGCTATACGTATGATGTGCTCGGAAGACTGAAGACCGAAAGCAACGGAATTATGGGAGTGAACCGAACGTACACGTACGCAGTCGGATATGCGGGCGCGCGGATCACGGACGTGACAGATAACGGAATAGGCAAATATTATTTCTATGATCTTCGCGGCCGCCTTGCAAAGATATCTTCCGCCAGCGACGGAACCGGAACTCAGACATTATATACATACGATAACTACGGTAACCGGATAAGCGACGGAAACAGAAGCTATACGTGGACGAGAGGGCGCCTGCTGGCGAGCGCGGGAAGCGCGACGTATACGTACGATCATAACGGAATCCGGAGCAAAAAGGTATACGGCGGGAAAACGACCGAATATCTGTATGACGGCGGAAAACTGCTGCACGAAAGCGGCGGAGACAGTACGATAACGTATTTCTACGACGTCGAAGGAATCAATGCTGCGAGCATAGACGAACAGTATCTGATAGTGGTCACGGATCTGGACGGAAGCGTGAGATACATAGCCGGCTCGGTCGGCCAGATAATCGCTCAGTACAAATACGACGCATACGGGCGTTGCAAAGTATATAAGCAGGACAACACCGAAGATACGGATATGAGTTCGCTTGGCAACAGATTTCCGTTGCGATGGAAAGGATATTACTATGACCGGGAAACCGGACTATACTATGCCGACGGAAGATACTATGATCCTGAAGTGGGGCAGTACTTGGACGCGATAGAAATCTCCGAAGCGATTTCGGAAAAGTATCTTGACAGGAACGGAATTCTGTGCGATAATATACTCGAGCTTATGCCGTATATGTACAGCGTGCTGGTCAATATGGCAAAGGATCCCGCATGCACCGATACGGAAGAAGGCATACCATGGTGGGGCTGGTTGTTGTTCGGTATAGGCGCGGCATTGGTCGTAGCCGCGGCAACGGTGCTGACGCTCGGAGCATTCGGGATAGCGGCAGGAGGACTTGTCGGAGCGGTACTCCACGGAGCAGCGGTCGGAACGCTTATAGGCGCGGGAGCCGGTGCTGCCATCGGAGTCGGAGCAGGAGCGATATATGCCTGGGTAACGGGAAGTGATATGCTTACAAGTATACTGACCGGAGGCATGACAGGCTTCGGCATAGGTGCCGTGATAGGCGCAGTGATCGGCGGAACGGTAGGGGCGAATTCATGGTACAATGCTATTGCAAAACAGTTTACAAATATTGGATCTAAAGAAGTTGTGCTTGGAAGAAGCCCTGGATATGTAGATATTGCAAAAAGTAGAGGCGCGACATATTTTAACACTAGTGATAAGATTTGGAATGCTACAAAATCATTAAAAGGCGTTGGCAATAAGGGGATGTGGCGTATCAATAAAGCATTTCTTAAACAACAGATTAAAGCCGGAGCGCATTTTACTTTAACAAATCCTTCTAGCGGCTATTTCTATGCGAAAGAAGTGGCATATGTTATAAAACACGGCATTTATATGTTTATATAAAGGAGAGATTGTTTTGGACGTAGAAAAAGGGAAAACGATATTCTACAAATATAATGGAAGTATAGTGTCGATAGAGAGAGAAGTTGGCGACGAATATGCTAAATGCAAGATCCCGAGTGATGTTGAGGCGATTTGGCAAAAGGATATAATGGAGGAACTTCTCAAAAAGATCGGTAAAAGCCACGGCGCGGATAAATTTTCACATATATGTGAATATGTGCAATTGCTTAGCGAGGAGCAAGCAGTCGATTTCCTTTTACACATCATAAACAACGATAATTTGGATACATTTACATGCCTATTGCTTTGTGAATCATTAAAGCGATACCTTGGATCGGCGTTTGTTGACGAAATGAGAAAGGGTGAGATATTATCGGTATTGGATGATCGCCGGGATAAGATGACGCATGTAAAGATCGTAGTAGACGGTTCATATATGAATAAATCATATATGAAAGATTACGATTTTTCCGAAGAAAACATCAAATCACGTATTCGTAGGCTATGATGTAAAGGAAAGGAACGTATATGTTATAGCAAATCGGTAGTAATATATGATTTAATATAATATATCCTCTTAGTCAAAAGCGATGCTCAACGAGTACTTAATTCAAACAATCATATGTTCAGAATGGAGTCTCGGCGTTCGTTAAGGGCGGCATTTGGTCATTGATACTTGAAATTATTGCAGAAATTTTTGCACATTTATGAGGATATGACAATGAAAAAACATTTTTTGGGAATGAAAAAGAACAATATATTTTTAGCGTGTATATTCGTCCTTTTGATTGGGATTGCGGTGGCAATAACCGTATATTCGCTTTTGAATGATAAAATATTGTTTATATTCCTTATATGGATTTTGGTTGTCATATATATCGTCATATGGGTTGTATATTTTTCGTTGGTTACTATCGATAATGAGAATATAACAATAAGTTCGATACGTTATGGAAAAAGGAGATTCTCGTGGAAAGAGATAGTAGAAGTAGACATAACGTATATCAAAGTATTGTTTGTTCAGTATAGGATTATCTGTCTTTATAGAGAGAAATTGTCCGTCTCGGAAAAGCGGGTGACAAGGAACGCAATGTCTGTGAGTTACGGCAACAGAATCTTGAAGGAGATAAAAAAACATTATCATGGTGAAATAGCTACTGTTAAAATGGAGTATTAAAAACTCATATGATAAATTTATGTACACAAAAAGCGTCCTATGGACGCTTTTTGTGTAGAGTACACGTGGACACGAGGCTCATTGCTCAGCGGAATCTCTTTTGCCGATAATACGAAAACTGTATCTTGACAGGAACAGGATTCTGTGCGATAATATATTTGAAACACGCTCGTTGCTGATTAGTAAATGGTTGTTTTAATTATGGAGGGATTTATGCCAATACCGACACACTTGACAAAGTTTGCCAATCCAATAGTTAAAAATATTCATAAAGCCATATTCGGTATTAAATGTTGCTGCGGTAATACATGTTTCATGCTTACTAAAAGTAAAACCCATCATAACGGCAAACTTGCAGATGATTATTATGACTCATTGAAAGTGCCTGTTTTTTCCGTCCATTCTGCGATCGATAAAAAGAGCGGGAAACGGTATTTCTACGGAAAGACATTTTTCGGTATACATGTAGGAAAACATTTTGCCGAAGATTTTGGAACGATGGGCGATATCGAAGTGGTAGAAATCGAATGTTTGAATTGTAAAACGCACTTTGTGATTTTTGACAGCAGATACCACGGCTATGACGCGCTTGCCGAACAACATTGCGATCCGTCGGCGGAGAATAATATATTGCTCGAAAAGAAGGTTATTGTTTCGGATATAATAATCAAGCTACGATACGATTTATCCGATGCTGAGCTAAGAACGGTATTCGGCGCCGAATGCTCGGAAAAAGATTTAACAGAGGCATTCGGAAGCATTATAATAGACGGAATTGTTGACGAAAAGAAGCAACGACTATTCGAGCGCGAAACCGCATAATAAACCGTGTTTGTGAGACAGCCGCAGCTTTTGCTGCGGCTGTCTGCTTGATGTTCTTTAATTTCATTTCAATACTCGCTGCGGCCGAGGAGATAGTCGGCGGATACGTCGAAAATTTCGCACAGGCGGCAAAGCTGCTCGTAACTGCACTCATACACGCCCTTTTCGAACCTCTGATAAACGGGCTGGGCGACGCCCATCTTGTCGGCGACCTGCTGCTGGGTCATTTTGCATTGCAGCCGCAGTTCGCGCAGCCTTTTTCCCATTTCGTCTTTTATCATCGTTCTCCACCCCGTATTTTGCAAATCTCTTGACTTTATTATACAGAAAGAGTATAATAATAAAAAATTTTATACGCTAAGTGTATAAACCCGATA
>ERZ779866.4368-NODE-4368-length-10527-cov-2.388655_pt1 | contig 10527 bp, 10 predicted proteins | sample MGYA00511248_ERZ779866 | MGnify/ENA primary metagenome ERZ779866 (study PRJEB29588, sample SAMEA2155758) | human gut metagenome | biome: human gut; feature: human-associated habitat; material: faeces | place: Denmark | collected 2008/2010 ... | reverse complement strand
TGCATGAAGGCGGTGTCAATGTGGTTGTCGGTAGCCTTGATGAAGCAATTAATTGGGGGCGATCCAATTCGTTATGGCCTCTTACGTTTGCAACCAGCTGTTGCGGGATTGAATTTATGTCGGTCGGGGCAGCCCGTTATGATATGGCCCGTTTCGGTTTCGAGGTAGCTCGTGCAAGTCCTCGTCAGGCCGATTTTATTATGGTTGCCGGAACTATTGTTCACAAGATGGCTCCTGTATTGAAACGATTGTATGATCAGATGGCAGAGCCGAAATACGTAATTGCTGTCGGTGGTTGTGCCGTTTCAGGAGGTCCTTTTAAAAATTCGTATCATGTTTTAAAAGGGGTTGAAGAGATTCTCCCGGTTGATGTTTATATCCCCGGTTGTCCACCTCGTCCTGAGGCTTTGTTATATGGAATGATGCAGTTGCAACGGAAATTGAAAGTGGAAAAATTCTTCGGAGGGGTGAACCGTCAGGAAAAGAAACCGAAAGATTTTGATGAAGAATAATGATAATTGAATTCGATTCATGGGAAATATACAAGAAAAAATAGGCGCTTTTTTACCTGAGGCGATTTTTGAGGAAGGTCAATACCTTACTGTTTCGGTTCCCGCCGATAAAATGAATGCTCTATGCCGCTTTTTGCATGATGATAAAGATCTGCAGTTTGACAATTTGGTATCTCTGATCGGAATGGATTGGGGAGAGACGCTTGGTGTAGTGTATTATCTGAACTCTACGAAATATAATCATTGGGTAATTTTAAAAGTAGAAACCTCTGATAAGGAAAATCCTCTTTTATATACGGTATCTGATATTTGGAAAAATGCCGAATTAAATGAACGTGAGGTTTATGACTTTTTCGGTATCCGTTTTATAAATCATCCGGATATGCGGCATTTGTTTTTGCGTGAAGACTGGGTCGGTTATCCTTTCCGTAAGGATTATGATGCTAATCCGGAGATTAATCCTATCCCTACAGAAAATGAATCATGCAGTGTAGATACCGTTTCTTTACGGGAGGATGCAGAAGGGCGGATTATTGAAGAAAAGCGAAAAGTTTTTCAAGATAACGATTATATTGTGAATATCGGTCCGCAACATCCGGCAACGCATGGTGTATTGCGTTTCCAAACGGCGTTGGACGGTGAGACAATTAAAAAAATTGATGTTCATTGTGGATATATTCATCGAGGAATTGAGAAGATGTGGGAGAGTATGACTTATCCGCAGACTCTTCATTTAACAGATCGTCTTGACTATCTTTCGGCTCATAATAATCGGCATGCTCTTTGCATGTGTATCGAGGAGGCTATGCAGTTGGAAGTGCCCCAGCGTGCGATATATATTCGTACAATGATGGATGAATTGATGCGTCTATCTTCTCACTTGCTTTTCTTTGCAACTATGTGTATGGACTTAGGGGCATTGACTGCATTTTTCTATGGGTTTAGAGAACGGGAGAAGATTTTGGATATTTTTGAGGATACATGTGGTGCTCGTATGACGATGAACTATAATGTTATCGGAGGGGTAATAGCAGATATTCATCCTGATTTTCAACGTAAGGTCAAAGAATTTATAAAAGAGATGCCTGCTCGGTTGAAAGAATATCATGAAGTCTTTTCTGGAAATGTGATAGCACAGAACCGTTTGAAAGGAGTAGGTTTCTTGAGTCGAGAAGATGCTATTAATTACGGTGTTACAGGTCCTTCCGGCCGAGGATCAGGATGGGCATGTGATGTTCGGAAGAGATCACCATACGCTGCTTACGATAAGGTTCAGTTCGATGAAGTTTTATATAATGAAGGAGATTCGTATGCCCGTTATATGGTACGTATGAAAGAGATTGAACAGTCTTTACATATATTGGAACAATTGGTAGATAATATTCCGGAAGGTGATTATCTGGCTAAAACAAAACCGATTATTAAAGTTCCGGAAGGTCGTTACTTCAAAGAAGTCGAGGCTGCTCGTGGAGCTTTTGGTATTTACCTTGAAAGTCGAGGTGATAAGTTCCCTTATCGTCTTAAAGTTAATTCTCCGGGATTCAATCTGGTTGGAGCTGTTGATCATATGACTCGTGGGTCTAAAATAGCCGACTTGATTGCTATCGGTGGATCGTTAGATTATGTTGTACCCGATATTGACAGATAAACCGAATTTATAAACTTATATAATTGAAATATATCATGTTCGATTTTTCAGTAGTTACTCATTGGATAGATACACTGTTGCGGCAATGGTTGCCGGAGTGGGGAGCTCTCCTTATTGAATTTGTGCTGGTAGGAGTTGTTTTGCTTTTACTTTATGCGGTTATTGCTCTTGTATTGATTTATGCCGAACGTAAAGTATGTGCATTCTTCCAATGTCGTTTAGGTCCGAATCGGGTAGGTCCTTATGGAATATTCCAGAGCGTTGCCGATATGCTCAAGATTCTTATTAAGGAGTTGATAGAGATTAAACATATAGATAGATTTCTATTTAATCTTGCACCGTTTTTAGTAATTCTTTCTTCTATGTTGGCTTTTGGTTGTATGCCGTTTGGCAAAGGATTGATAGCTATCGACTTTAATATCGGTGTATTCTTTATTATGGCAGTCTCTTCGATCGGTGTATTGGGTATTTTATTGGCCGGTTGGTCTAGTAATAATAAATTTACATTGATCGGAGCTATGCGAAGCGGAGCTCAGATGATTAGTTATGAGTTATCTATCGGTCTTTCAATGTTGACTGTCGTTGTGTTTGCCGGTACTATGCAGACATCGGGTATTATTGAAGCTCAAAATAGAGGATGGTTTTTATTTACAGGACATGTCCCCATGTTGGTGGCTTTTATTATTTACCTGATTGCCGGAACAGCCGAAACAAATCGTGGACCGTTTGACTTACCTGAAGCAGAATCGGAGTTGACGGCAGGTTACCATACCGAATATTCAGGTATTCATTTCGGCTTTTATTATTTGGCCGAATATCTGAATATGTTTATTGTTTCCGGTATTGCCAGTTTATTGTTTTTAGGCGGTTGGATGCCTTTCCATATTGGCGGTTGGGATGCCTTTAACCAAGTTATGGATTATATTCCTTCTGTGATATGGTTCTTTGGGAAAACAGCGGTAGTGATGTTTATTATCATGTGGTTTAAATGGACATTCCCCCGTTTGCGTATTGATCAGTTGCTCCATCTGGAATGGAAATATTTAGTTCCGATAGGCCTGATTAATTTGCTGGTTATGACTTTAGTTGTCGTATTCGGCTTACATTTTTGATTAAATAACGGTTTGTCGCTATATATAAACAGTTAAAAAGATGAATTATGAGAGATAAATTTGGATATATAACACAGGTTATCGGTCCGGTTGTCGATGTTGCGTTCGAAGGGGAGGATAATGAGTTGCCTCCTATTTATTCAGCTTTGAAGATCGAACGTGAAGACTCTACCGATCTTATTGTGGAAGTAGAACAGCATATCGGGGAAAACACCGTTCGCTGCGTAGCTATGGACACTACCGACGGATTGAGACGCGGCATGAAAGTGATTGACTTGCAACGTCCGTTGGCTATGCCTACAGGCTCTCAGATCAAAGGTCGTCTGATGAATGTTATTGGAGAAACGATTGATCATCTCCCGAACCTTGATTATAAAGACGTACAACCGATTCATCGTCCGGCTCCCGCTTTTGAGGATTTGTCTATCAATACAGAATTCCTTTATACCGGAATAAAGGTTATTGATTTGCTTGAACCCTATTCGAAGGGAGGTAAAATCGGATTGTTTGGCGGTGCAGGTGTCGGAAAAACTGTGTTGATCATGGAAATGATCAATAATATAGCAAAGGGTCATAATGGATTTTCTGTTTTTGCCGGTGTCGGAGAACGTACTCGTGAAGGAAACGATTTACTTCGTGAAATGATCGAATCGGGAGTTATTAATTATGGTGACGAATTCAAGGCGGAGATGGAAAAAGGGAACTGGGATTTGTCTAAAGTCGATATGGAGAAATTGAACAGTTCTCAAGCTTCTTTGGTCTTCGGACAGATGAATGAACCTCCCGGAGCTCGTTTGCGTGTCGCTTTGTCTGGATTGACTGTTGCAGAGCAATTCCGCGATTCGAATGAAGGCGGAAAAGAAATACTTTTCTTCATTGATAATATATTCCGTTTTACACAAGCCGGCTCAGAAGTTTCGGCATTGTTGGGACGTATGCCTTCAGCCGTAGGTTATCAGCCGACATTAGCTTCAGAGATGGGAGCTTTGCAGGAACGTATTACTTCGACGAAGACAGGTTCTATAACCTCGGTACAGGCTATATATGTGCCGGCAGATGACTTGACAGACCCTGCTCCGGCAACAACATTCAGCTTCTTGGATGCTACTACCGTGTTGAGCCGTAAGATTACCGAATTGGGAATTTATCCGGCAGTAGATCCTCTGGAATCTACTTCTCGTATTCTTGATCCGCTAATTATCGGTGAAGATCATTATAATACTGCTCAGGCGGTGAAACAGTTGTTGCAACATTATAATGAATTGCAAGATATTATTGCCATTATGGGTGTGGATGAGTTGTCGGATGACGATAAGCTGGTAGTAAATCGTGCTCGTCGTGCACAGAGATTTTTGTCCCAGCCTTTCCATGTCGCTGAGCAATTTACCGGTATTCCCGGAGTGATGGTTCCTTTAGAGGAGACAATTCGAGGATTCAAAATGATTCTGAATGGGGAGATGGATAAGTATCCTGAGCAAGCTTTCATGAATGTCGGTACGATTGATGAAGCTATTGCTAAGGGTGAAAAGATGATGAAAGAGGCTAAGGAAAATAAATAAGTGATACTATGAATCTTGAAATTATTTCTTCAGAAGGAATCGTATTTCAGGGAGAGGTGACTAAGGTTACTTTTCCCGGGGAGCTGGGGTCGTTTACAGTATTGGAGGGTCATGCGTCTTTACTTTCGACATTAGTGCCGGGGATTATTGAATACGAGACTGGTGGAGAATTGAAGACTGTCGATATAGACGGAGGATTTGTAGATGTAAATAATAACCGGATCGCCGTTTGCCTTCGTTAAGGGGAAACAGAGTCTGGCAGGTCTATTGCAAAAGAGAAAAAGAAATGAAGCATATTTTAATATATTGGATGGGATTATTGCTCTTTTTGTTTATGCCTTTTGTGGCATCTGCATCGGAAGAGGAAGAACCGTTCAATGCCAAAGAGGCGATCTTTGAGCATTTGCTTGATAATTACGGATGGGAAATCCCTTTCTCTCATAGTCGCATGGCATTGCCGGTGATTGTCCGTGATTATAAAGGAGAGTGGTCTATTTTTAATTCTAAACGTCTGGAAGGTGGAAATTCTTATGATGGATATTTTATCGCTCAAGACGGGGATTATAAAGGTAAAATCGTAGGGCTTGATGCTACAGGAAAAGAATATCGGCCTTTTGATATATCTATTACAAAAAATGTAATGGCGCTCATGATAACTGCTTTAGTGATGTTTTTATTATTCTTTCCGTTAGCTCGGTGGTATAAGAAACATCCTTATAAAGCACCACGTCGCTGGTTAGGGTCGTTGGAGTTTGTTGTAGATATGATTTATAAAGATGTGATAAAGCCGATTTTAGGACCAGATGCACGACGTTTTGCTCCTTATCTGCTTACACTCTTTTTCTTTATACTTTGTATCAATATCTTGGGTATGATTGTTATATTCCCGGGAGGTGCTAACTTATCAGGAAATATTTCAATTACTCTTGTATTGGCAGTTTGTACATTTTTAGCAGTGAATCTTTTCGGTACAAAACATTATTGGAAAGATCTGTTTTGGCCGGAGGTGCCGATGTGGATGAAATGTCCGGTTCCTTTAATGCCCGTTATCGAGATATTCGGGGTGTTTACAAAACCGGTTGCATTGATGATTCGTCTGTTTGCTAATATGTTGGGAGGACATCTTATTGTATTGGTGTTGATTTCTCTTATTTTTATATTCGGGACTATGGGAACTGCAGTTTTGGGAGGAACGACGGTTTTATCAGTTGCTTTTTCCCTTTTCATGAATCTGTTGCATTTCCTTATTTGTTTTATTCAAGCTTATGTTTTCACCATGTTATCTACCATATTTATCAGTTTGGCACGTGTACGAGGTGAAGAAAAACAATAATTACGAAAAAGAATTAATGTATAACTTTAAAATTAAAACGTTATGTTAGGAATGATTTTATTACAAGCAGCTGCCGGTGCAGGTTTAGCAAAAATCGGAGCATGTATAGGTGCTGGTATTGCAGCAATCGGTGCAGGTTTGGGTATTGGTAAGATCGGATCTTCTGCCATGGAGTCTATCGCTCGTCAACCAGAATCATCTAACGATATTCGTGCGAACATGATCGTGATTGCCGCTTTGGTTGAAGGTGTGGCTTTGTTTGCTATTATTGTTTGTTTGTTAGCGATATTTTTATAATAAGCTATGGAACTGTTTAAGCCCGAATTCGGGCTGGTGTTCTGGATGTTTTTTGTATTTGTGGTTCTTTTTGCCATACTTGCAAAATACGCATGGCCTTATATTATTCGGAGTATTGATGATCGGGCTGATCTTATCGACAAAGGAGTCGAATATGCTCAAGATGCAAAAGCTCAATTAGAAAAGGCTACCGAGAACGCACAGTCCTTATTGGCAGAAGCTCAACGTCAGCAAATGGATATTATACGAGAAGCGACGCAGATGAAGTCTCAGATTATTGAAGAGGCTAAAAAAGCGGCTTCCGTAGAGGCCAAGAAAGTGATGGACGCTGCTGCCTTGTCGATCGAGCAAGCTCGTAAAGAGTCAGAACAACAGTTCCGTACCGAAGTCAGTGCATTTGCTTTACAAATTGCTGAAAAATTGATGCGGAAAGAGTTGTCGAATGATAAGACTCAGATTGAGATGATCGACAAACTACTGAATGATATTGAGAACAAAAACTAAAAGAACATGGACGAGGGGCTGATTTCACGTAGGTATGCTAAGGCCTTGCTTAAATTTGCACAGGATCGCGGAACTACGGACCAGATATATGAGGAGGTAAAGAAGTTTGAAGAGAACTTTGTCTCGCATCCTGAGTTACAGAAAGCATTGTTGAATCCGGTGCTCTCTGCAAAGGATAAGGAGAGTCTCCTTGCTGCTGCCGTCGGTGTGGCTCCGGGAGAAGACTACCTTCGTTTTGTTCGTTTAGTAATCCATAACCGGCGTGAAGCATATATTCGGTCGATTTACCTGATGTATCAGGAACTTTATCGGGAGTTGAAACAGATAGCCCAGGTTCGTATTATTACGGCAATGGAGCTGAATGAAGAGGCAATCGGTAAAATCAAGTCGCTTATTCTGCAGAAAGCAGGACAAGAGGTCGAATTTATTCATGAAGTAGATCCTTCCATTATCGGAGGATTTATCGTGAGGGTCGATTCTATGCAATTAGATGCTTCCGTAAATAAGGAACTTAAATTATTGCGTTTAAAATTACTAAACAGCAAAAAGCAATTATGATAAAACCAAACGAAATATCCGATATTTTAAAACAACAACTTGAAGAGGTCGATACTAAAATCGATTTTGAAGAAGTTGGTACTGTACTTGAAGTGGGCGATGGTGTCGCTCATGTGTTCGGGTTGGATAATGTTCGTTCCAGCGAGTTGATTGAGTTTGAAAATGGGGTACGCGGAGTGGCTATGAACCTTGAAGAAAGCAACGTAGGGGTGATCCTGATGGGTGCTGCAGATAAGGTGAAAGAGAACATGACGGTGCGTCGTACGGGCGAGATCGCTTCTATACCTGTAGGAGAAGGTTTGTTGGGACGTGTGATTAATACGTTGGGTGAGCCGATTGATGGAGCCGGTCCCATTGAAGGAGAAACTGTTTTGTTGCCTCTTGACCGTAAAGCTCCGGGCGTAATTTTCCGTCAGCCGGTAAATCAGCCGTTGCAGACAGGTATAAAAGCTGTCGATTCTATGGTGCCTATCGGACGTGGTCAACGGGAGCTGATTATCGGTGACCGTCAAACCGGAAAAACTTCGATTGCGGTAGATACTATTTTGAATCAACGGGATAATTACCTTGCAGGTGATCCGGTATATTGTATTTATGTAGCTATCGGACAAAAAGCTTCTTCTGTTGCGACTTTGGTAAATACGTTGCGGGAACATGGAGCGTTGGAATATACGATTGTGCTTGCTGCCAATGCATCCGATTCGGCTTCGATGAGATATTATGCACCGTTTGCGGGTGCGGCTATCGGAGAGTTTTTTAGGGATAGCGGCCGCCACGCTTTAGTCGTTTATGACGATTTGTCGAAACAGGCAGTTGCTTATCGTGAAATATCTTTGATCTTGCGTCGTCCTTCGGGTCGTGAAGCTTATCCGGGTGATATATTTTATTTGCATTCTCGTTTATTGGAACGTGCAGCGAAGATTATCGCGAATGATGAAGTTGCAGAAACAATGAATGATTTGCCTGCTGTTCTTAAGCCGATAGTAAAAGGTGGAGGTTCTCTAACTGCTTTACCTATTATCGAGACTCAGGCCGGAGATGTTTCTGCTTATATTCCTACGAATGTAATTTCGATTACCGATGGACAGATATTTCTTGAAACGGGATTATTTAATCAAGGAATGAGACCTGCTATCAATGTAGGTATTTCTGTATCTCGTGTGGGTGGAAATGCTCAAGTGAAAGCGATGAAGAAAGTGGCTGGAACGTTGAAAATCGACCAAGCTCAATATCGGGAGTTGGAATCGTTCTCTAAATTCGGGGGAGATCTTGACCCTGTTACGGAAATGGTGATAGATAAAGGTCGTAAGAATAGTATGATTCTTGTTCAGCCTCAATATTCTCCGATGCGGGTAGAAGACGAAATTGCCGTCATTTATTGCGGAACGAAAGGATTACTCCGGAATGTTCCTCTGGATAAAGTTGCGGAGTTTGAAAAAGTATTTTTGCAGATATTGAAAACGAAATATAAGACAGAAGTTCTGGACGAACTTCGTGCAGGTAAGTTGACTGAAGAAATGGAAAAAATTCTTCAGGATGTTGCTGCTGATGTCGCAAACCGATTTAAGGCTTAGAAGTTATGTCAACAATGCGCGAATTGAAGGGAAGAATCGGGTCTGTCCAGTCTTCCCAAAAGATTACCAGTGCTATGAAGATGATTTCTTCGGCAAAGTTGCGGAAAGCAGAAATTGCTTTGAAGCATGTCGTGCCGTTTAGAGATCAGATACAGAGTACGATTAATAATTTGCTGGGGGCCGATAGTGACTATCAATCGCCGTTGACCGAACAACGTCCCGTTCAACGGGTCGCTTTTGTCATTTTCGGTTCTGATGAAGGGCTTTGCGGAGCATTTAATGTGCAACTTTACAAATCTCTTATCGATTCTATAGATATATTACGTGAATCGTCAGATTCCACGATAGAGGTAACGGTATATCCGATCGGGAAAAAAGTCAAGTCTTTAGTTGCAAAAACTCCGGGAATACAGGTACGTCCGGTAGAGTATCTTTCTTCTAAGAGTACTCCTGATACCTTAAAACGGTTTTCCGATGAATTGACGGAGGCTTTTCTTGCCCACGAGTTTGATCGGATAGAGGTCGTATATGCATATTATAAAAGTGTTGCTTCTCAGGTGATGAAAACACGTCTTCTTTTACCGATAAGTACAGAAGAGTTTTTGTCTGATGCTAAAGCGCATAGGAATACGCCTTATATTTATGAACCTGACCGTTCTACGATATTTGAGCTTGTACTTCCGCTTTTTGTGCGTTCGACTTTGCAAGAGGCTTGTTATCAGAGTCGGACTTCGGAACAGGGGGCTCGTATTATGGCAATGCAAATGGCGAGTGATAATGCCAAGAATCTGTTAGAGGATTTACAACTTGAGTATAATAAATTGCGTCAGCAGGGAATCACAACCGAATTGCTCGATATTTTGGGTGGAACAGTCAAAGACACAGAATAAGTAACACACAAATAAAAGAAAAATAAGATTCAAAAATATAGTTGCGAAAACGTAGAAATGGAAAGTTTTAAAAATTACATCACTTCTTTCTGGAAAGGCTTGTGGAGCTTATTGGTCGGGATGAAAGTAACGGGAAAGGAATTTGTAACCCCGAAAGTGACCGAACAATATCCTGAGAACAGAAAGACTTTAAAGATCGCTGATCGTTTCAGGGGAACATTGACATTGATTGAGGATGAGAACGGGCATAACAAATGTATTGCCTGCGGTATCTGTGTAAAGAACTGTCCGGCGGATGCCGTCAGGATAGAGAATAACCACGCGGTAATAGATGAAGCAAAGTGTATCGCCTGCGGTATGTGTGCAGTCAAATGTCCAAGAGGAATTATACTGGATGCCGACGGCATTTTCACGGTAAAGGCGTAGAGGCAGGAGGCATAAAATGGGAGAGAACTTTTGTTTTACAGTAAATGGAGTGGAACGCTGCACCAGCGAGGATAAACCGCTGCTGCGCTATCTGAGGGACGACCTTCACCTTCA
>ERZ779866.4367-NODE-4367-length-10528-cov-2.797957_pt1 | contig 10528 bp, 8 predicted proteins | sample MGYA00511248_ERZ779866 | MGnify/ENA primary metagenome ERZ779866 (study PRJEB29588, sample SAMEA2155758) | human gut metagenome | biome: human gut; feature: human-associated habitat; material: faeces | place: Denmark | collected 2008/2010 ... | reverse complement strand
GGTCATCATTAACGCGGTGAATAACTACAAGCTGCGCAAAATGCCGCAAGGCAGCTCGTGGAAAAACGCCGTTTGTTACGACCCGGCGCAGTTTGCCATGAGCGGCGTGCGCGATGCCAACGTGCGCGTGGGTGATTTTGTGGTGGTGGTAGGGCTTGGCGCGATTGGTCAAATAGCCATCCAACTGGCGAAACGCGCTGGCGCGTCGGTGGTGATTGGCGTCGATCCTATCGCCTATCGCTGTGATATTGCCCGTCGCCACGGTGCTGATTTCTGCCTTAACCCCATTGGCACTGACGTAGGAAAAGAGATCAAAACGCTGACCGGCAAGCAGGGTGCCGATGTGATTATCGAAACCAGCGGTTACGCCGACGCGCTGCAATCGGCGCTGCGTGGCCTTGCTTATGGCGGCACCATCTCTTATGTCGCGTTTGCCAAACCATTTGCTGAAGGTTTTAACCTCGGACGCGAAGCGCATTTCAATAACGCCAAAATTGTTTTCTCCCGCGCGTGCAGCGAACCGAACCCGGATTATCCGCGCTGGAGCCGTAAGCGTATTGAAGAAACCTGCTGGGAACTGCTGATGAACGGTTATCTCAATTGCGAAGATTTAATCGACCCGGTAGTGACCTTTGCCAATAGCCCGGAAAGCTACATGCAGTATGTCGATCAGCATCCGGAACAGAGCATCAAAATGGGCGTTACGTTTTAATTCAAAGGAATGAAAAAATGAAAATAGGCACACAGAATCAGGCATTCTTTCCGGAAAACATTCTGGAGAAATTTCGTTATATCAAAGAGATGGGCTTCGATGGTTTTGAGATTGACGGCAAACTGCTGGTCAACAATCTCGAAGAAGTCAAAGCAGCAATCAAAGAAACCGGTTTACCGGTGACCACCGCCTGCGGTGGCTATGACGGTTGGATTGGCGACTTTATCGAAGAGCGTCGTCTTAATGGCTTAAAGCAGATCGAACGCATTCTCGAAGCGCTGGCAGAAGTGGGGGGTAAAGGTATCGTCGTTCCGGCAGCGTGGGGCATGTTTACCTTCCGCTTACCGCCGATGACCTCGCCGCGTAGCCTGGACGGCGACCGCAAAATGGTGAGTGATTCCCTGCGCGTACTGGAACAGGTCGCCGCGCGTACCGGAACCGTGGTGTATCTCGAACCGTTAAACCGCTATCAGGATCATATGATCAACACCCTCGCCGATGCCCGCCGTTACATCGTCGAAAACGATCTTAAACATGTACAGATTATCGGCGATTTCTATCACATGAATATCGAAAAAGATAACCTGGCGCAGGCGCTGCATGACAACCGCGACCTGCTCGGTCATGTGCATATTGCGGATAACCATCGCTACCAGCCGGGCAGCGGCACCCTGGATTTCCACGCGCTGTTTGAACAGCTGCGCGCGGATAACTATCAGGGCTATGTAGTGTACGAAGGGCGTATCCGGGCGGAAGATCCTGCCCAGGCGTACCGTGATTCGTTGGCCTGGTTGCGTACCTGCTAAGAGGTCTTTGTGAAAAGTGCAATGACAAGCTCTCCGCTGCGGGTCGCGATAATAGGCGCAGGCCAGGTGGCGGATAAGGTTCATGCTTCGTACTACTGCACCCGCAACGATCTGGAACTGGTGGCTGTCTGTGACAGCCGCCTTTCCCAGGCGCAGGCGCTGGCAGAAAAATACGGGAATGCATCCGTGTGGGACGATCCGCAGGCCATGCTGCTGGCGGTGAAACCTGATGTGGTTAGCGTCTGCTCACCTAACCGTTTTCATTACGAACATACCCTGATGGCACTGGAAGCGGGCTGCCATGTGATGTGCGAAAAACCGCCCGCCATGACGCCAGAACAGGCGCGGGAAATGTGCGATACCGCGCGCAAACTGGGCAAGGTGCTGGCCTACGACTTTCACCATCGTTTTGCGCTCGATACGCAACAGCTGCGTGACCAGGTGACCAACGGCGTTTTGGGAGAGATTTACGTTACCACCGCCCGCGCCCTGCGTCGCTGCGGCGTTCCTGGCTGGGGCGTCTTTACCAATAAAGAACTGCAGGGTGGTGGCCCGCTGATCGACATCGGCATTCATATGCTGGATGCTGCGATGTATGTGCTGGGCTTTCCGGCGGTGAAAAGCGTGAATGCGCATAGCTTTCAAAAGATCGGCACGCAAAAGAGCTGTGGTCAATTTGGCGAGTGGGATCCGGCAACTTATAGCGTCGAAGATTCGCTGTTTGGCACCATTGAATTTCATAACGGCGGCATTCTGTGGCTGGAAACGTCATTTGCACTCAACATCCGCGAACAGTCGATTATGAACGTCAGCTTTTGTGGTGATAAAGCCGGTGCGACGCTGTTTCCAGCACATATCTACACCGATAACAACGGTGAATTAATGACGCTGATGCAACGGGAAAGGGCAGACGACAACCGCCATTTGCGCAGCATGGAAGCCTTTATCAATCACGTACAGGGCAAGCCCGTGATGATAGCCGACGCCGAGCAGGGGTACATCATCCAGCAACTGGTGGCGGCGTTATATCAATCCGCAGAAACAGGGACGCGTGTGGAATTATGACCAGGCCAGTAACGTTATCAGAACCCCATTTTAGCCAGCATACCCTGAACAAGTATGCATCGCTGATGGCGCAGGGGAACGGCTATCTTGGGCTTCGCGCCAGCCATGAAGAAGATTACACGCGCCAGACGCGAGGGATGTATCTGGCGGGGCTGTATCATCGGGCGGGAAAAGGTGAAATCAACGAACTGATGAACCTGCCTGATGTCGTGGGGATGGAGATTGCCATAAATGGTGAGGTTTTCTCGTTATCCCGCGAAGCCTGGCAGCGTGAACTTGACTTTGCCAGTGGAGAATTACGCCGTAGCGTTGTCTGGCGTACCAGCAACGGCACAGGTTACACCATCGCCAGCCGTCGCTTTGTTTCGGCAGACCAACTGCCGCTCATTGTGCTGGAAATCACTATTACGCCACTGGACGCCGACGCGTCAGTGCTGATTTCAACAGGTATCGACGCCACGCAAACCAACCACGGTCGCCAACATCTCGACGAAACCCAGGTGCGGGTGTTTGGTCAGCATCTGATGCAGGGGATCTACACCACCCAGGATGGACGCAGTGATGTGGCCATCAGCTGTTGCTGTATGGTGAGCGGTGATGTGCAGCAATGCTATACCGCCAAAGAGCGCCGTTTGCAGCAACATACCAGTGCGCAGCTTCATGCAGGCGAGACAGTGACGTTGCAAAAACTGGTGTGGATCGACTGGCAAGCCGTTTTAGACGAGTGGGGCAGCGCGTCGCTTCGCCAGCTTGAAATGTGCGCGCAGCAGAGTTACGACCAACTTCTTGCAGTATCAACAGAAAACTGGCGTCAATGGTGGCAGAAACGTCGTATCACGGTAAACGGCGGCGATGCGCACGATCAGCAAGCGTTAGATTATGCGCTTTATCATCTGCGCATCATGACGCCTGCCCACGACGAGCGCAGCAGCATTGCGGCAAAAGGCTTAACCGGCGAAGGCTACAAAGGCCACGTTTTCTGGGATACAGAAGTATTTTTGTTACCGTTTCATCTGTTTAGCGATCCGACGGTTGCCCGAAGTTTACTGCGTTATCGCTGGCACAACTTGCCAGGCGCGCAGGAGAAAGCGCGACGCAACGGCTGGCAGGGCGCTCTGTTTCCGTGGGAAAGCGAAGAAGAGACGCCGGAATTTGCCGCCATTAACATTCGCACCGGGCTGCGGCAAAAAGTGGCCTCGGCGCAGGCGGAACATCATCTGGTGGCCGATATCGCCTGGGCGGTTATTCAATACTGGCAGACCACGGGGGATGAAAGTTTCATTGCGCATGAAGGCATGGCGCTACTTCTGGAAACTGCAAAGTTCTGGATTAGCCGCGCGGTGAGGGTTAACGACCGTCTGGAAATTCATGATGTTATTGGGCCTGACGAATATACCGAACATGTCAATAATAACGCCTTCACCAGCTATATGGCGTATTACAACGTCCAGCAGGCGCTGAGTATTGCCCGCCAGTTTGGCTGTAGCGACGATGCGTTTATCCATCGCGCCGAAATGTTCCTTAAAGAACTGCGGCTGCCAGAAATTCAGCCCGACGGCGTTTTGCCGCAGGATGATTCGTTTATGGCTAAGCCGGCGATTAATCTGGCGAAATACAAAGCGGCGGCGGGGAAGCAAACCATTCTGCTGGATTATTCACGCGCAGAAGTGAACGAGATGCAAATCCTCAAACAAGCTGATGTGGTGATGCTCAATTACATGCTGCCGGAGCAGTTCTCAGCGGCATCGTGTCTTGCCAATCTGCAATTTTATGAACCGCGCACTATTCACGACTCGTCATTAAGTAAAGCAATCCACGGCATTGTTGCCGCACGCTGTGGCCTGCTGACCCAAAGTTATCAGTTCTGGCGCGAGGGGACTGAAATCGATCTTGGTGCTGATCCGCATAGTTGTGATGATGGTATCCATGCTGCCGCAACTGGCGCTATCTGGCTGGGGGCGATTCAGGGTTTTGCCGGGGTGAGCGTGCGTGACGGTGAATTGCATCTCAATCCGGCGTTACCTGAGCAGTGGCAACAGTTGTCTTTCCCTCTGTTCTGGCAGGGCTGCGAATTACAGGTCACTCTTGACGCGCAGCGTATTGCGATTCGAACTTCTGCGCCCGTTTCACTGCGTTTGAACGGTCAGCTTATATCCGTGGCTGAAGAATCTGTTTTCTGTTTGGGTGATTTTATTTTGCCCTTCAATGGGACCGCTACCACACATCAGGAGGATGAATGAAACTGCAAGGGGTAATTTTCGATCTGGATGGTGTAATCACCGATACCGCGCATCTGCATTTCCAGGCGTGGCAGCAGATTGCCGCTGAAATTGGCATCAGCATTGATGCGCAGTTTAACGAATCCCTAAAAGGGATCAGCCGCGATGAGTCTCTGCGGCGCATTCTGCAACACGGGGGCAAAGAGGGCGACTTTAACTCGCAGGAGAGGGCGCAACTGGCGTATCGCAAAAATCTGCTATATGTCCACTCACTGCGCGAGTTGACGGTCAGCGCTGTTCTACCCGGCATTCGCTCTTTGCTGGCAGATCTCCGTGCACAGCAGATCCCGGTTGGGCTGGCTTCTGTCTCCCTGAATGCGCCGACGATTTTAGCGGCGCTGGAGCTGCGCGAGTTTTTCACCTTCTGCGCGGATGCTTCCCAACTTAAAAACTCGAAACCGGACCCGGAAATCTTTCTCGCCGCCTGTGCCGGGCTGGGCGTGCCGCCGCAGGCATGTATCGGCATTGAAGATGCGCAGGCGGGCATTGACGCCATTAACGCCAGCGGTATGCGCTCGGTGGGGATCGGCGCGGGCTTAACCGGGGCGCAATTACTGTTGCCTTCAACGGACTCTCTGACCTGGTCGCGGTTATCGGCCTTCTGGCAAAACGTATAGCAAAGGAATCAACATGGCTCAGCTTTCGTTACAACATATTCAAAAAATCTACGATAACCAGGTGCATGTGGTGAAGGACTTCAACCTGGAAATTGCCGATAAAGAGTTCATCGTGTTTGTCGGCCCGTCGGGCTGCGGTAAGTCGACCACCCTGCGCATGATTGCCGGGCTTGAGGAGATCAGCGGCGGCGATCTGTTGATCGACGGCAAACGAATGAATGACGTTCCAGCCAAAGCACGCAATATAGCGATGGTGTTCCAGAACTACGCGTTGTATCCGCATATGACGGTTTACGACAACATGGCGTTTGGCCTGAAGATGCAAAAAATCGCCAAAGAGGTGATTGATGAGCGGGTGAACTGGGCGGCGCAAATTCTCGGCCTGCGTGAGTACCTGAAACGCAAGCCGGGCGCGCTTTCCGGCGGGCAACGCCAGCGTGTGGCGCTCGGGCGGGCGATTGTGCGCGAAGCGGGCGTGTTTTTAATGGATGAACCGCTCTCTAACCTTGATGCCAAGCTGCGCGTGCAAATGCGCGCAGAGATCAGCAAGCTGCACCAGAAGCTGAATACCACCATGATCTACGTGACCCACGATCAGACCGAAGCGATGACCATGGCGACGCGGATTGTGATTATGAAGGATGGGATTGTTCAGCAAGTTGGTGCGCCGAAAACGGTTTATAACCAACCAGCGAATATGTTTGTTGCCGGATTTATTGGATCACCGGCGATGAATTTTATTCGTGGCACGATCGATGGCGATAAATTCGTTACGGAAACGCTTAAATTAACCATTCCCGAAGAGAAATTAGCGGTTCTGAAAACACAGGGAAGTTTGCATAAGCCCATCGTGATGGGAATACGTCCGGAAGATATTCATCCGGACGCGCAAGAGGAAAATAACATTTCCGCCAAAATTAGCGTGGCAGAATTAACCGGTGCGGAATTTATGCTCTACACCACGGTTGGGGGGCACGAGTTAGTGGTCCGTGCTGGTGCGTTAAATGATTATCATGCAGGAGAAAATATCACTATTCATTTTGATATGACGAAATGTCATTTCTTTGATGCAGAAACGGAAATAGCAATTCGCTAAATACAGGGGGAAGGCATTCCCCCAGAATAATACAAGGAACAATAATGAAAAAGTTATTACCCTGTACCGCACTGGTGATGTGTGCGGGAATGGCCTGCGCACAGGCCGAGGAAAGGAACGACTGGCACTTTAATATCGGCGCGATGTACGAAATAGAAAACGTCGAGGGTTATGGCGAAGATATGGATGGGCTGGCGGAGCCTTCAGTCTATTTTAATGCCGCCAACGGGCCGTGGAGAATTGCTCTGGCCTATTATCAGGAAGGGCCGGTAGATTATAGCGCGGGTAAACGTGGAACGTGGTTTGATCGCCCGGAGCTGGAGGTGCATTATCAGTTCCTCGAAAACGATGATTTCAGTTTCGGCCTGACCGGCGGTTTCCGTAATTATGGTTATCACTACGTTGATGAACCGGGTAAAGACACGGCGAATATGCAGCGCTGGAAAATCGCGCCAGACTGGGATGTGAAACTGACTGACGATTTACGTTTCAACGGTTGGTTGTCGATGTATAAATTTGCCAACGATCTGAACACGACCGGTTACGCTGATACCCGAGTCGAAACGGAAACAGGCCTGCAATATACCTTCAACGAAACGGTTGCCTTGCGAGTGAACTATTATCTCGAGCGCGGCTTTAATATGGACGACAGCCGCAATAACGGTGAGTTTTCTACGCAAGAAATTCGCGCCTATTTGCCGCTGACGCTCGGCAACCACTCGGTGACGCCGTATACGCGCATTGGGCTGGATCGCTGGAGTAACTGGGACTGGCAGGATGATATTGAACGTGAAGGCCATGATTTTAACCGTGTAGGTTTATTTTACGGTTATGATTTCCAGAACGGGCTTTCCGTTTCGCTGGAATACGCGTTTGAGTGGCAGGATCACGACGAAGGCGACAGCGATAAATTCCATTATGCAGGTGTCGGCGTAAATTACTCGTTCTGATAATGGGCTAAATTGCCGGATGCGGCACGAGTACTTTATCCGAACTATAAATGTAGGCCGGATAAGATGCGCTAGCATCGCATCCGGCATTCAGGCAAGGTAGCTGGTATTTATTTCAGCGTCATATGCGTGGCAACGGTAATATTCTGTGGTGACGGTTTTCCAGAAATTAAGCGGAATAATAACTCACAGCTTTGTTGACCTAACTCCTGTGTTGGGATATCAATACCGCCTGGCGCAGGCGTTAAAATAAACGACAGCGTTTCATTACTATAACCCACCACCGCTAACTGCTGCGGAATAGCAATATTTTTCTCTGCTGCCGCACGATAAATACTCATTAATTTCAGGCTGTCAGTAGCAAACACTGCCTCAGGCAACGGTGACTGGCTTAATAATTCCCGCGCGGCTTGCAGTGCTGTTTCATGGGTATAACCGCCGTCAACAATCCATTCATCACGCACTGCAATATTATGCGCAGCCAGGCTCTGCTTATAACCATTTACCCGATCCACTGAAACATGGACATCAAGCGGAGCATGCAGGCAGGCAATATTTTGATGCCCACTTTCAATTAATGCATCGGTCAACGCAATGCTGTCGCCAAAATTATCGGTATCGACAGAATAAACATGGGCATATTGACCTTCAACTTTGCCAATCACCACGACAGGAATATCGTATTTATCAAGTTGGGCAAAAAATGACTCATCCGCTGGCGAACTTAGCATAATAATGCCTTTAATCATTTTCTGCTTAATTTTGCTTTCACATTTTTGTAAGTCTTCTGCCGGATTGTGCGACGTCTGCAAGATCACGTCGAAACCTTCCTCTTCAGCTTTGGCGGTGATGGCATGCAAAACTTCAGAGAAAAACGGATTACCCGCCGTAGTTTTGGTCGAACGGGTAGAAATCACCATAATGGCATCAAAACCCGAAGAGGTCAGCGCGCGGGCCAGCTTGTTTGGCTGATACTGTAATTCTTCAATGGCCCGTATCACTTTTTCGCGCGCTTCCGGGGAGATATTAGTTTGCTTATTCAGCACGCGTGATACGGTGGATTTTGATACGCCTGCAACCCTGGCAATATCATAAATAGTAGGGGACATAGGTCAGGAACTCCGTCCGAACGTGAATGCTGCACATCTTATGGAGTTCGCCCGTCGATGACAACACGGGCAGTTGATAATCAATGGCCTGGCCCCCACATTCATATCCTTACGAATGATTTTTTTCTGGTCTTCAGAGCAGCACAGGACAGCAATGAAGCGACTTAAAAATGAACTTAATGCGCTGGTGAATCGGGGTGTCGACAGACATCTGCGCCTCGCCGTAACCGGACTAAGCCGCAGCGGCAAAACAGCGTTTATCACTGCGATGGTCAATCAGTTGCTCAATATTCACGCCGGAGCACGCTTGCCGCTGTTAAGCGCGGTGCGTGAAGAGCGCCTGCTGGGCGTAAAACGCATTCCTCAGCGTGACTTTGGCATTCCGCGCTTCACATATGATGAAGGACTGGCGCAGTTATATGGCGATCCTCCCGCCTGGCCGACGCCAACGCGCGGCGTCAGTGAAATCCGCCTGGCGCTACGTTTTAAATCGAACGATTCGCTGCTACGCCACTTCAAGGACACCTCCACGCTGTATCTGGAGATTGTGGATTATCCCGGCGAATGGTTGCTCGACCTGCCGATGCTGGCGCAGGACTATTTAAGCTGGTCACGCCAGATGACGGGCTTACTCAATGGTCAGCGCGGCGAATGGTCGGTCAAATGGCGAATGATGTGCGAAGGGCTGGACCCGCTAGCGCCTGCCGACGAAAACCGGCTGGCAGACATTGCCGCCGCGTGGACCGATTATCTCCACCACTGTAAACAGCAGGGGCTGCACTTTATTCAGCCTGGGCGCTTTGTCTTGCCGGGAGATATGGCAGGTGCGCCCGCGCTGCAATTCTTCCCGTGGCCGGATGTCGATGCCTGGGGCGAGTCCAAACTGGCGCAGCCCGATAAGCACACCAATGCCGGAATGCTGCGCGAGCGGTTTAATTATTACTGCGAGAAGGTGGTGAAGGGGTTCTATAAGAATCATTTTCTGCGCTTTGACCGCCAGATTGTGCTGGTTGATTGCCTGCAACCTCTCAACAGTGGGCCACAGGCATTTAATGATATGCGTCTGGCACTGACGCAGCTGATGCAAAGTTTCCACTACGGGCAGCGTACCTTGTTCCGGCGTTTGTTTTCGCCGGTTATCGATAAGCTATTGTTTGCTGCCACTAAAGCGGACCATGTGACCATCGATCAGCACGCCAATATGGTTTCATTACTGCAACAACTGATTCAGGATGCCTGGCAAAATGCGGCGTTTGAAGGGATTAGTATGGATTGCCTGGGGCTGGCCTCGGTGCAGGCGACCACCAGCGGCATTATTGATGTTAACGGTGAGAAAATCCCGGCGCTACGCGGTAATCGACTCAGCGATGGCGCACCGCTCACTGTTTATCCTGGCGAAGTTCCCGCTCGTTTGCCCGGTCAGGCGTTCTGGGATAAGCAAGGCTTCCAGTTTGAGGCGTTTCGTCCGCAGGTGATGGATGTCGACAAACCGCTGCCGCATATTCGCCTTGATGCCGCGCTTGAATTTTTAATAGGAGATAAATTGCGATGACCGAACCGTTAAAACCACGTATTGATTTCGACGGTCCGCTGGAGGTCGATCAGAATCCAAAATTCAGGGCGCAGCAGACCTTTGACGAAAATCAGGCGCAAAATTTTGCCCCGGCCACGCTCGATGAAGCGCCTGAAGAAGAGGGGCAAGTTGAAGCGGTAATGGATGCAGCGTTACGTCCGAAACGCAGCCTGTGGCGCAAAATGGTGATGGGCGGGCTGGCTCTGTTTGGCGCAAGCGTTGTCGGGCAGGGTGTACAGTGGACAATGAATGCCTGGCAAACTCAGGACTGGGTGGCGCTGGGTGGATGTGCCGCTGGGGCATTGATTATCGGCGCTGGCG
>ERZ779866.4365-NODE-4365-length-10537-cov-3.521084_pt1 | contig 10537 bp, 13 predicted proteins | sample MGYA00511248_ERZ779866 | MGnify/ENA primary metagenome ERZ779866 (study PRJEB29588, sample SAMEA2155758) | human gut metagenome | biome: human gut; feature: human-associated habitat; material: faeces | place: Denmark | collected 2008/2010 ... | reverse complement strand
GTATTATCTTCAATATAATAATTGAGCATAGTGGCAAATCTGACAGCTCTCATAATTCTTAAAGCATCTTCATTAAACCTGTCATCCGGATTCCCAACACATTTAATCAATTTATTATATATATCTTTTTTGCCATTAAAATAATCAACTAATCCAGTTGATGGATTATAAGCCATTGCGTTAATCGTAAAATCTCTACGATTTAAATCTTCTTTTAAATTATTTGTAAAAGAAATTTCTTTTGGATGCCTATTATCTTTATATTCACCATCAATACGGTAGGTTGTAACTTCATACTTAAAATTATCAATGATAATAGTTACAGTTCCATGTTTTAATCCAGTAGGAATAATCTTGTAACCTTCAAAAATCCCCATCACTTGTTCAGGTAGTGCGGAAGTACAAATATCCCAATCATGTGGAGTTGTGCCAATGATGCTATCACGAACACAACCACCCACAATATATGCTTCATAGCCACAATTATTAAGTTTTGATAATATCAGTTCTACACTTTTAGGAAGTTTTATGACCATGGGTTTTTTACCTCTTTTAAGAATTTTGCGAGTCTACCATTATGATAAAATACTAAATCATTATCAGTAATTGATTTACTAAAATAATGCTTAACAATTTGATGATATATTTCTGCATCAATGCACTTAAAATCAACCTTGCCAGAAGCATCATTGTAAGATTTAACCCATCCATCATCAATCTTACTGAGTTCAAAAGACTCTACTCTTACCATGGTACCAATACTATCTCGGCAAGAACTAACAATTTTTTTCAACTTCCTCATTGAAAAACCAGTGCCAGAACTTGGAACTTCTATAATAATTTCATCTTCTCCAAGACTAAAAATTGAAATGTTTGGCAGACAAGTCATAATGTGATTACATAAAATATTCATTAAATAATGCTCATATCTAATCTGACTTTTAGGATTACAAGCACCAAGAATAACTTGTCTGATATATTTACTATTAATAATATGCTGGTTATATGTAAATTTAGAGACAAATTGTTCCCATGTTTCGCAATTATCGAAAATACGTTTAGAATAATGTCTCATTGCTGAAAAATTAGCCTTTTTCATATCAATCGAGATAAATGAGCGACCATCGTTCTGCTCAACATATAAGTTTCTTTTAGAGGCACAAAGTTGATATTTATTTTCTGTATTTATAAAACTTTTATATTCTGGAACAGCTTTGATGAAAGCAATTATAGAATCTTTGATATTGTTATAGTATTCAAAATACTCTTGCTCATTCGCAAACTGCTGTAACTCGATACAAAAAACATCGAATTTGTTTATGCAATCTTCAAGAATATCAAGGGTCTGTAAACGCTCATAAAAATATGGATTATCAAATACTGCGATTGACAAATTACAATCTTTGCAAAAACGTTTTTTTAATGCAATTGAATTCATTATTTCATCTCTTGTCATAATAATGCTCCTTATCTCTTACAAATCATTTCATTGATACTTGCCACAAAATCATTGATTTTATCTATATTGACTCTTTCTGGCAAATCAGTATTTTCTTTTGCATAATCTAATCTATGTTCAAAACCATCAATCATGTCATAAAACTCTGCTATTGGCTGTCTATTTTTGTCAAGGTATTCACCGTTGCGAATAGACATCAACAGATTATGTTCATCTGTTCTATATGTATTAATTTCTCCTTTTTCAAGAATATCAAAACACATATAATATAATCTTACAAGATGCATCATATGCTTTCCGAGTTTATCATGAGCGATAGCTATTTCATTTCTCTTACCAATTTTACTGTAAGATTTAACAATAGCGTTCATCTCACTCCACATATCTTTAAAATCTCTCAATGGATAGTGAGAAAGGTTTATATCCATAAAAATTTCTGAAACATATTCTGGTCTAAATGAATCAGCAATATATAATTTAATTGAATCTTCCGGATAATCAAAATACTTTGCTTTATAATCAACACTTGCATGTTCAATGCTTTTTAAGATATTTGCTTCTTGTTGACTTTGTGAAACAAGCCTTGCAGCTTTATTTTCTAACCTGCGCAACTGAGCATTTGCGTAACCTCCAAAGGAATGTATTGCAGCTTTTGATAAAAACATTTTTTTATTTGCTAACAGTTCCTCTCCTGCTGGAGATAAATAAAGATAATGTTCTGGTTGTAACCCTAACAATTCAATAGTATTAGGATTGCATGAACACAATAGTTTAATAATTTTATCGAATGAATAAACAGTTGTGTCCGTTTCTACATCTACAACTTGCTCAAAATCTTGCCTAATAAGTATATTTCTTTTTGAATTAGTTGCAACGCCACGAATGTCTAAATCTGAATCTTTTGTGTTCGTTCCATATGCATAGCTACCTCCTAACCCGATTAGTATTACATTATCTCCAAGATTTTTGTTTTTTCTTAAAAAGTCATAATTTTCGGATTTTAACCTATCTTTGATTTCACTTAAATTCATAAGCCACCACCTTAATAATGTATTGACATATTAGAAAATAAAGCATATAATTTGATTAGATTAGGTCTTATTTTCTATTGTGTATCCTAATATATCAGATTATTTTCTATTTGTCAATGCATATTTAGAATATTTGACCGTATTATATAGGAGGAAATACCATGGAATCCATTTTATATCAAAGAATTAAAGCATTATGTGATAAAAAAGGAATAAGCATTTCAAAATTAGAATCTGAGTTAGGATTTGGAAATTCATCTATAAAAAAATGGGAGAAAACTAGTTCCCCATCAATTGATAAAATAATTAAAGTTGCAAGTTATTTTGATGTCTCAGTTGATTTTCTGCTTGGCAGAACAGACATTGAAGGCTCAATATCCGAGGTGCTTGGAGATGAAGATATTATTTCATTTCAAAGAGCAAGACAAAAAATGACAAAAAGGGACAAAGAAAGAATGATGCAAATGCTTAAAATAGGTTTTGATTATGCCTTTTCTGACGAGGAGGATGAAAATAATTAAATGATAAGATGCACATATATAAACAATTTAGTATTAAATATATTCCAAATTGTCGTTATATGTCGTATCAACAATTTGCAAAAATAAACCATTGTTCCATTAACGATGTTATACAAATTTGTGAAAGTAAATCTGGATGCACGCATTACGATATATTAAATGATAGATATTTAATTCTTTGCAATGAATCTACAAAAGATAATAATAATATTGGAAGACAACGCTGGACTTGTAGTCATGAAATAGGTCATATTCTTTGTAACCATCACAGTATTTCAGCATTTGAAAAAATTTCTGAAAACAGTTTATTACCACATACTAATAATGAATATTTTGAAACAGAAGCTGATTATTTTGCAGCTACTTTGTTGGCACCATTCCCATTATTTGAAATTTTTAATATTAAATCTGCCATTGATATTCAAAATATTTTCGGATTATCGGGGGAAGCTTCTCTATATCGTTTTAAACAATATTCAAAATGGAAAAAATATCACCAGAAAACATCATGGGAAAATGATTTAAAACATATTTGTAAATACAAATTAAATATTTCTTAAATAATTTATCACTTCATGGATATGATTACTATGAGGTGATTTTTTTATGAATGAACAAGAATACAAGCATATCCGTAATTTAGCGTGGGATTTACTAATTGATGCAAATATTTCACAGTTACCAGTTAATATAAATGCTATTGCTGTTCTTTATCATTTACAACACTTAATAGACAATTCTAAATCTTTATACGATAATACTCTCCATGTTTCTGAAGGTATCTTGAAAATTTTCGGAATGACAAATCCTGAATTTACAAGATACCTTGCAGTTAGAATTCTTGCACCAATGATTGTATTTAAGGAATTGGGCATTCAATCTGCGGAAGAATTAGAAAATCTTTCTGGACTTCCGGCAAACTTAGCAAATCAACGATTTAAGCGTTTTGAAATGCTTTTATCGAGAAATGCTTTTCAGACATCACGACTTGAAACTATTGTATTATCACAATTCCAAAATTGGATAGATAATTATTAATCTTTATTCAAAAAAACCAAAATTGAAGATTCCAAATTCAGAAACGGACGAACCCCACAGCAACAGTCACTGTCACCCCAATCCAGAACACCAAAAGAGTTGACACAGCAAACTCTATGAGTGTAACCATTGCTTGGTGTCGAAGTTGATGTAATAGTCCACCAACAGTTGGGATAATATTTAGAATTCAAACCAAGAATCTTATGATATTTAGCGTATTCAGATGCAGATAAAAGTGAGATTTTATCATTACAAGTACCATAGTCATCCAAACCATCCAGCGATGTTAAATCACGTTCCATTGAGATGATATTACTTGCTCCAACCAACTTTGCAATCTTATTGTAATAATCACCATTTAGCAAAGTACGAACGGGAGATTTCTTCCAATCAGAACAATTACCAAAAACCTTGTTGGTATATGCAAACTCTTTGGAGATAACCTTAGTACCATTTTCAGTCTGTTCTAACACTATGAACACATCATCTCCGATTTTAAACTCATCTTTTGGTTTAAGGTCTGAAAGTTTTATTCCATTTTTTATCATAAGAATAGTATCAATCCAACCTTTTTGGTTGGGGTCAACATCAATGATAATCTTACCATCTGCAACAGTTACCTTATCAATATCAATAGAAATATTCATTTCCATTTTAATATTTCCTTTCTTTTTATTTTTTTTGACTTAAAACATATATCTTATCTCAAATCTATTGCAAAAAAATACGCTGTTTTGCAATTTCGTAATAATGGTTATCAATCTCAATACCAACAAATTGCCTACCGAGATTTTTACAAGCAATACCTGTACTACCAATACCCATAAATGGGTCTAATACTATACCATTTGGTTGAGAAGAATTACCGATTAATATTTTCATTAAATCAACTGGTTTTTCAGTATCATGCAAATTCTTACCATCATTACCTTTTAATTTTATATTGGGTACAGAAAGGATATCACTAGTACCACAATTGTTAATTTTAACACCTTTGCCTTTACGAAAGAAAAGAATGTATTCAAACTGGCTCATATAATACTGACCCATAATTTTATTTCTTTTATCCCAAATAAGAGACTTAATAAAGTGAAACCCATAAGGTTTAATATCTTGTTCTTTTTCTTCATTTGTTCGCAAATCGGTAAAAGTATTTAGCATATGTATGAGATTAATATGGTTAGTCATTACATAACAATGGCTACCATCTTTCAATACTCTATAAAATTCTGGTGCATATTCTAAACAATCAATATTATTATATTTAAATACTTGACCTTTCTTGTTTATATCTTTCTTCAACATTCCACCACTATTCCCAGCACTTCCTCTTGCAGTTACCTTGTAAGGTGGGTCTGTTACAATTAAATCTATGCTTTCATCATCAATGAGTCTAAGTTGTTCAACACACTCGCCACATATAAGATTCGGCATGGGGGGGGTATTAAAAAACATATTTATCTATCCTTTTATTTTTATTGTTTTTTTGAAATTAAAGCATTACCACAAGTGATTCTATCACTGTCTTCTTCCTTACTCGGAATAAAAACAATTACATCCCAACCTTCAGCAACCAACGGCTGTTCAAACTCTCTATAAACATCATAGTTGGTATAAGATGTGGTCACATCAAAACCATTTGTTACGGCAGAATTTGTTTCGTGAATAGGTGTAATCTTGACAATAAACTTTTCTTTTTCGAACAATTCAGAAAGACGTTTTGCATCAAGAATTGTGTGAGCGGTAACGGCAAAATTCAGAGTGTACTTTCTGCCCTTTGGCATAGGTAATTTTGCAGCCAGAGCAGAGATTTCATGTAGACTCAAACTCATACCATTAAACTGGTCATTTCTTTGTTCATCATCGGTGCTATTTATACTAAGCTGTAAACCAGCTTCACCATTGTATTCTTCATTCTTAATATCGCACCACTTCAAGATGAATTCTTCAAGTCTCTTATTGGATTTCGGCAACATAGTAGAAACCACAGGATGAATTGTTTTTGCTTTAATATACTGATTTACAAGAAGTCTTAACATCTTGCTTGTAAAATCAAGCACATCAAAATTAAATGTTGGTTCTCCCATTCTTGCAAAGTGAACATTGAATCTATCTGTATGGTCTACATCCTCATTCTGAAGGATTGTTTGTACTTCGTAGATGAGGTCTTGAATAGTTGCGTTGCCGTGAAATCCAAATCGGGGGCAATCACAAAACTTACATCTCATAGGGCAACCCTTTTGAGTGCTAATTGTGGCTACCCACTTATCAGTAAGGTCAACCTCTGTGTTTGCTACTCCGTTAATTTCTTTATGTAAGCCGAGAAAATCAGCCTTGATATTGTTTTCTTTGCCGTAGTCACCAACCGTCAGAAACTCTAACTGGCGGTCAGTGTCTACATAAATCTTTCCGGTATGTGTTTTTACGATTTTCATATTTTCACCCAATACTCTCTTTTTTTAAATTGTTTTCTGTAAAAACGTTCTACTTTAAAAAACTTTATTACGAATTTTGGCGGAAGTATCAAAAGGTCAATAAAATGTGGTCTAATAATATCGTTAATAATTTCTCTCTCCGTAATATCAGAATCAATTACAATATTATGTGCCTTGTAACCTTTTGAACATTCTCCTCCCCGAGCAACCCTTATATAACTTCCGTTCTTGAAACAAACAACTGTTTCATTTCTACTATTTTTAATTGTCATAATGTTTCTTTTTACTATCCAATTCGCCTCACACAAATATGAAATATGTTCAAGCACAATTTTTTTCTTTGTTAGAAACGATACAAAGATAATGGAGTGAAAGTTCTTATATAATAAGCAAAGCCTTATTTGTGACTTGATAACCTTGATAAGTTCTTTATTATCAAGTCTTTCCGGTAATTTCATAATCATTCAATATAAGGCAATGTCATATAAATGTCTGAAGGAACATTGCCTTTCCAAATGTACTCATTCTTCAAAATGTAGTTATTATATGTGCTTGCTGTCTTATTAGCTCTCATTTTCGCTTGTTCAGCCCAATTCTGCTTTTCCTCATTATCAGAGTCCTTATACTGCTCATAAGTAAGTTTATCAGAGTTATAAGACGAAATCATAGAACGACAAGTATCTTCGACCTGTTTCAGGGTTTCATAATTAGTATCATCATTTGCTTTCTGTACGGCATGAAACCAGTTATTCCAAGCTGTTACACCAACAGGAGTGCAAGTAAAAAAGAAAGAAATGCCAACGAATACAACAATCAAAACAATTGACAATATTACTATTTTGATATTTTTCATATTAATTACCTCCAACAACTGTTAAAATTGGAGTTTCTACTTCAAAAGGAATATCACTATAAAGATATTCACCTGTCCACTCTATGTATTTGCCATCTGGAGTAAAGAAAAAGATTCCATTGTCATTGCTACCGTAGGAACCATCAACATCAGGAAGCCAATTATTGTAGCAAGTACGAGTAGCACCGGAATTATATTCGTAGTATTCACTGTCAGGTGTCAAAAAGCTATTAAGACTTGATACTTTACCATCGACAACAAAATTACCAACTACTGTATTCCCTGCAAACAAGACAATATATCCAAGAGGTTTTTCGATTTCACAAGGAAGTGTATTTGCTTTTTCCCTCTGCCCATTTACCCAATAAGTACGGCGAATAAGGTTATATCTTTCAAGTGAATAAGAAATATCTGTTGGTGGAGGTTGATTCTCTTGAATATTATTTCCTACTATAATAGTATTGGTTACATCTTGACGTGAACCATCTGTGTCTGTAACTTCACATCCAGTAATAAAAAAACACATAAAAACACAAATTATAAGAATAAATCCAATTATTTTCTTTTTCATAAATTACTCCTTATTAATATTATCTATAAATTTTGTATTTGATTTATATATGTAATCAAAATATTCTTTTAAATCTTTAATTGTACAATTCCCCGCAATATCATTTGTATAATTAAGGTGTGTAATAAATAAAGATGTTTTTAAATCTGGTCTAACAACTTTCGCAGATTTCATATCTTTCTGTACTCTTGAAAGAAATTCTAAAAAATCAAACGTTCCATATCTTAATTTTTCTTGATATGTATTTTCAACATTTGTTCTATCTTCAATGTTTGCATTTATTTTATTTTTTGCACATTCAGTTGGGAAAACACCTGCTCCATGCTTGGTAAAATAAGACCTTGTAATATAACAAACTTCGATATTTGCATCCATGTCACTTACTCTCTTAACTGGAATTAAAGATGTTGTTTTACTGGCTGTAACATGTGGATAAGCTGTAAAATTATTCTCGTCAAGTGCCAGTCCTTGAGCACCTTCAAAAATTATCGTTGAATACCAATTGCGTATTCTTCTAAATGTATCAACATTTACAATTTTTTGCATTTCTCTTAAATCGAATAAAAAATGTTCAGCTAATCCATGAGAATGAATTAATTTCTTATATTCATAGGGTATTTTTGTTATTCCATAATATTTAAGCCTTTTAGGCAAATAATCACATGCAATACCATTGAAATAATTTAATATCTCATTGTTAGTTTTATTAATTAAGTCCCCAAAGAAAAGTGCATATTGACCATCTTCATATCTTTTTTTTGTTTCCCAAATTCCATATCCACAAGAACCATGTCTATTTTCATCTCTTTCTGTTTCAATAATTTGGTTAATAAATATATCGTATGGTGTTGTAACTCTGCATTTTGGAGATGCAATACATACTGGGGTCACACTATCTTCAGTCTGTAATTGCTTGAATTCATCAATAAAAAATGTTGGATTAACCATAAAGTCTTCGTCAAAGAAGGTATGGGCTTTTGAATATGTACCAGAGCCAAAATGATGGAATACGTGACGTTTACCATTTCTTAATTCGACTGTATGACCTCTTTGACACCCACCGTTATATAATACATTTAAACATAGTTGTTTTTGAGCATTGTTAGAGAAGAAATGTGTTGCCATTCCTTTCCCTTCATCACCATAGTTGCTGCCCACAATAACTTTAACATCGACTTTACTCATAATTTATCACCAAGAAATTTCAGAAGAATTTATTTCTGTAACATTTTCATTCTTTGAACCTGTTACAATATTTACAATAGCAGCAGAAATATTATCAAGACCGACAATAAGGAAATGCTTGTCATCAAAATACTTTCCAAATGTTTTTTTAATTTCACTCTCATATAAACAATAACTTGTTGCTCTATCATTTACTGCCAAATGGTAAACATCAAACTTTGATATGACTTCATCGTACAGTTTCTTAGTTTCGATGTCTCCCTGCAAGTTATCACCAATTACGTTAGATAATTTACCATAAGGGAGATAAGGGTTCAAAGGTTCATCACCCATGGTAATAATAATACCTTTCTTGCCTCGTTTCCAACAATCAAGGTCGGTATGTTGAATCCCAAAATACCATGCAGCAGTATAGGACTCAAATCCATTTCCTCCGCCACCGCCTTCAAAATAAATCTTATCAAGCTGTTCAGCAATACGAATATCGGACTCAAATTGAGATGCCTGAATTGGCGCATCATCATAAGACAAATCGCCAATTCCCATTACAAGAAACTCAACATCAGTAACATTCTCATATAACTTTGTCATTACTTCATTCAGCTTTTTAGCTACCTCTGCTGCAGCACTGCCCATGCTTCCGGTAACATCAAGCGCAAGAATTACTGGTACGGTATTGGGATGTTCATCTGAATCACAGCACTGCCTTACAACTTTATATGGATTCAATTCAGGCTGGATTTTCTTGGATTTAAACAAATCTTGTGCTGTATAACCCGTATAAAGTGTGCCATTATCAAGAACTTTTCTGCCAACAGATTTTGAATAATTTGTATATTCCATCGCACTCCAATTACCTCTTCCCATATTATTCAGCCTCCTCTGTTGTTTCATCATCACTGCTATCTTCTGTATCTAAATCAAACATCCCATCAAACATATCAGAAAATCCATTATTGCCCATCATCATAAAAGGCAACATTGAATTCAAACTATTATTTGTATAGCTACCGTTATTACCCTTCATCATTTCAGACATTAGCATATAAGATATCATCTTATTCATGCCTTTCTTGCCTTTCATAATATCAGAACCAAACATAGAAACGATTTTGCCATAAAAATAGGTATTACCCATAAACACATGACGTTCTGGTAGGATGTTTTCAATAGTAGAATCTTCGTAATTAATCACAGTGATTGTATTTTTATCAGACGAAACCACACACTTAGGTTTTCCAGAAACGATAATAATATCACCAGGTTCAACCTTATTGGTCGGAATTACAAAGAAAAATTCCTCTCCTACATCGAATACAAAGTTATTGCAATTTGTAATTCTATTTGCTTTAAGATTATAAGTCTTATACCCAGAACTGGTTTTAACTGCAATCCCTCCGTTCATAGAGAGTCTACACATACCATTGGCAACTTTACCAAACAT
>ERZ779866.4364-NODE-4364-length-10541-cov-2.807362_pt1 | contig 10541 bp, 7 predicted proteins | sample MGYA00511248_ERZ779866 | MGnify/ENA primary metagenome ERZ779866 (study PRJEB29588, sample SAMEA2155758) | human gut metagenome | biome: human gut; feature: human-associated habitat; material: faeces | place: Denmark | collected 2008/2010 ... | reverse complement strand
CGGTGGAGGTAATGAAGAAAAGAGTGTTATGTAAACCTACTTTTCTATCAATCATATCCAACAACTCGGCAATACTATTATCTAAACGGACATAGGTATCCTGCATCTCCAAAGGTAATTCAGACGGAGATTTGTGATCATAATTTCCGGCATAATAAGCCAAAGACAATAAATCCGGCACATTATCCTTACCGATGGAAGTAGAATTGAGGCAAGCATTTACCAAACGATTCACCTCGTCATTGGCATAAGGACTGGTTTTCAGCCTTCTGTATTTCTGCTTCCTTTCATCATCAAAATTATGTTTGAAAGTCAGCTGCTTGGTTTCTGTAGTCAGATATTTATAAGCGGTAACAGGCAGATAAGGTCCCCACACCATATCACTGATGCGAAAATCAAGTCCCTGATAATCGTTATAAGTAGAAATCCAGGAAGGAAAAGTGCCATAATATGTACTTCCACTCCATTTTCCTGTTTCATCATTAATCCAGAAAGCACCTTTGGCTGCATGACCGGCAGCCAACACTGCCATTTCCCGGGTAGGAGCAATGGAATAAACTTCTGCTACGCCTTGTGTGGCCACTGCCAGCTCATCTGACAGGTTTGATACTTTCAATTTGGCAGGAGAGGTGGACTCGGAAGTATAAATCCCCATAAAGTTATTGTCGTCCACACAATTGATAACGCGCAGAGTTGCACGATCCATCCAGTTATCCCCTACAATACCATTGGTATAAGGAGTAGTTCCCGAATAAATAGCGGCCACAGACGATGATTTATCAACATTGATAAAATCATATTCTGCATTCAGGTATATTCTGCCTTCCTTCCACAACCGTTTGAAGCCCCGTTCTCCATACAAAGCCGAGAAAGCTTCAATGTAGTCTGTCCGCAGTTGGTCGATGGTAAGCCCTACCACCAACTTAGGAACCGCAGGAACATTTTGTGCCTGAAGCCCCGTTAATACTATAACGGTCAGAAGAGAAGTTAAGATGCGTCCTTTCATTTACTGTTTTGTCTGTAATATAAAAATACGTGGCCTGTAGAGCATACAAGCAAACACAGTGCCAAAGGTAATACCGTTACGTTGAATTCTTGCTGTATAAATGGCATTATCATTATAAAAAACGTTAAATAAGCCATATTTATTAGATGATAGAGGTCTTTTCGACCTTTTATCGCCTTATAAATCATCACCGGCAAGTAAATAAGGGGGATGGGATTGAACAAAACAATCAGCCAATTGGAGCCGACTGTCGGATGAATGGAAAAGAAAAACAAAAAAGCAATGATACATCCGGCTACCCCCTGCGCTCCGAACAAGAGCAAATCCCAAGCCCAAATCACCTTCTTCCATTTCAATTGAAGCCATACAATAATGCAAGTCACAACCAACAATATGCATACACACGACAGAGGAGACAATGGGAAACCCGGTTCTGCTTCTTCCGGCTCTACATCCACCACTTTCGACTCACTGAGTACCAACGGACGAACACTGTCTCCTTGCATAATGACCGCGCCCCTTGCCGCTTCCAACATATTAAAAGGAGCAAACATTTGCTTTCGTCCGTCAATGGGAACATCCGCCTCGCTGCCAAGACAAAGATCAATTCCTAACTCATCCCATTCATTCCCTTTCGTGCACCGGTGAACAATATCCCTGAAAGTGACCCCTTCTTCCGCCTGCGGGTAAACTACTTTTCCATCGATACAATCTTCTATTTTGTCACGCGCACGCGTAGTACAATTATCATAAAAGTAATTATAACGATAAATCCGGTTTCCTGGACGATAATTTTCTTCAAGCAAATCCCATATCTTTTGTTTTTCTTCGTCGGTAAGATTCAGTGTTTGCTGATAGACCGAAGAGCCGCGCACGGCATATTCTCCTTCAAAATAAGAATAAGGCACCACTCCCAACCGATAATCAGTTTCACCTTTCACAAAGCGCAGCACAAAATTAGGAGTATTGAAACTGAAGATACCATAATTAAAAACCAAGTCCTTCCCCTCTGCCGGATTTTCGTAACGAATAGCCGTATGACCGAACAATTCATATATCTCGGTTCCCGGCGCACAAGTCAGCAAACTCACCCTTACACTATCCTGCTGAGCACGAACACTCCAGGAAGCCAATATTAAACAAAGTAGAACAAGCAGTTTCTTCATATTAATCAATGTTTTGATACCACTGAATCATTGTTTATCCGTATCAAAATTACAATTTACGCTGCAAAAGTACACCTAAATATTAATTAATACCTCACAAATACCGTTTTTTATTGCAATTCCTATTTATTTTTTGCGTTACTTTGCAGCCATAAAAGCAAAGTTGTGAATTTAATAATTGATATAGGAAATTCAGTAGCCAAGCTGGCTATCTTTGACAAAGACGAGTTGGTAGAAGTATTCCGTGGCTCCAATCATTCATTGGACAGCCTGCCGATGCTTTGCTCCCGATACCCCTTGGAACGAGGTATCATAGCCTCTGTCATCACATTAAGCAACACGATCCGCCGACAACTGGACAAGTTGCCCTTTAAAATCATAGAGCTAAGTCACGAAACTCCGGTTCCCATCACCAATCTGTACAAGACACCTCAAACACTGGGAATGGACCGACTTGCCGCCGTTGTAGCCGCCACATGGCTGAAACCCAATAATGATATACTGGTTATTGACGCCGGAACATGTGTCACATACGATTTCATCGATGCACAACACCAATACCACGGTGGCAATATATCTCCCGGAATGCGCATGCGCTTCAAAGCACTCAATATATTTACGGACAAGCTGCCTAAAGTCAGTGCCAAAGGAGACATCCCCCTTTATGGACAAACGACAGAAACTGCTATCCGTGCCGGAGTTATCAGAGGTATGGAACTTGAAATGAGCGGATACATCTCCCTTATTCAAAAGAATTACCCCGGAGTTTTGGTTTTTTTAACAGGCGGAGATGATTTTTCTTTTGATACAAACTTAAAAAGTATCATCTTTGCAGATAGATTTTTAGTATTGAAAGGTTTAAACAGAATATTAAGCTATAATGATAAATTATAAAAGACTGATTAGTGCGTTAATTATACTCACATTCACTGGGCTGACCATAGCCCAAACAAGCACAAACTCACCTTATACGCGCTATGGATTTGGTTCATTGGCCGATCAAGGCTTCGGTAATAGCAAAGCGATGGGTGGAATAGCCTATGGATTAAGAAACGGTTATCAAATCAACGCATCTAATCCGGCGTCATATACGGCAGTTGATTCTTTGACGTTCTTGTTTGATGCCGGCATGACTTTGCAAAATGCCAACTTTAAGGAAGGCAATATAAAGACTAACGCTAAAAATTCAAGTTTTGATTATCTGGCCATGCAATTCCGTTTATGGAAACGTATGGGAATGGCTGTGGGATTTCTCCCTTTCTCTACAGTAGGATACAGTCTGAGCAACACTTCCGAATTGACTAAAGACGAAGACGGAACCGTTCTTCAAACCATGTTGGAAATCGAACGGGAAATGAAAAATAAACAAAATTATTACTCGGCAATCGCAAATCTTCTTACGAAAAAATTACTTTACCAAATCCTGCGCACGACAAAAAACAAAAGCGACGACAAAGCGGATTTCAAATATATCCTCAACTATATAGAAGCCTCTGCCAATCAGAAAATTTCCGTCAGGCAAATAGCTTATAATCTCGGTTATAATTATGATTATCTACGTCAATTGTTTTTAAAACAAACAGGAAAAACCGCGAAAGACTATCTGACGAATCTTCGATTAAACAGCGCGAAGCAATATCTCGCGAACTTTGATTATTCTCTTGAAGAAATCGCAGCCATGACAGGTTTTTCTTCTCCTTCGCATCTATGCATGACTTTCAAAAAACATTTCGGAATCTCGCCGCTTGCTTTTAAAGAGGCAGACAGCAAAAACAATAAAACGGATAATTTAAAGAATAACATATAAATAATTTATTCGCCACCCATTCGGAACTTTTCGGATGGGGTTATTTTTATTGCTTGCGTACGGGCGGAATCATACTGTTGACGAGTTCTTCTATCCGTAAATAACCATCCTTCAACAAAACAATCCGATCTCTGCCGCCACCCTCCGTAAATACGGTATTTCCCCGTTCGTCCACCGATATCTTGCCTTCGGGAGAATAGTCGTAATACTCTTCGCAGCCGTCCGTCGCGCAAAGACATGTAACGGGATCCCAGCTCATTCTTTCAAATACGGGTTCATAAGAAAAATGCTCGCTAATCGCATAATTTTTCATTGAAAACCAAACGGGATTTTTCCCCTTGTCCATCCTTGTCATTACACGACTGCCTGCTTCAAACGGCAAAAAAACAATCCCGACCGGACAATTTTCCGTTACATACCTTGCCGAAAAAACATCCTGCAAAATATTCCATTCGGGCTGAACATCCAAGGAAAAATCCGCGCGGCTTTTATTTTGTTCAAACGATCCGCCCATGCAGTAAACGATATCCACCTTTTCTTTTACGAGTTCGATTCCGTTTAAGTCCGAACGGCAATCGCCTTCGCTTTGCAAAAGCCTGGAAAGATTGGTCAACGGTCCTATGCTGATAAACGTAATTTTTTCTTCCTGCTCCGAAAGCGTTTCGCGCAATAAATCAACGGCATCCCGATCCGAATCTTTTGTTCCGTATGTATCTTTGACAATCTTACCGTAATTGTTGATTTTATCGCACTCCAAAGCAGGATATGCCATGGCTCCGATTTTCAATTCGGCTCCGTAATAATCGGCAATTGCCCGAATCGTGCCGGTCGCACCCTCGCGGGTTGAGCTTGCCGTGACGCAAAGAATCTCGATCTCGCCTATACTTTGTTTATTAAGCAAAATCGCAAGCGCAGCTGCATCGTCACAATCTACGCCCATATCCGTATCAAGAATAATTTTCTTTTTTACCGTTATTTTTTTGTCTGTCATAATCAACAAAATCCTTTTTTATTCTTCCTCCAAAGGAATCGTCTGCCTGAAAATTCGAAACGACCACAAAGGGTCGCGTTCTCCTTCGAAAACCTTACCGACCGTCGTATCCGTCAGCGAACCCGTTACGGCAACCTCTACCTCGTCCGTACTTTTCAGCCACCCATAACAGTCGCGAATAATGCAGGCGTTATGCACCGACGGATAATAAACGGAATTTGAGTCACTCGCCTGCGCCACCGTCTCCCATTTGATCCCATTCGAATTCCATGATTCGTACGGGTAATCCCTGAATAAATCCCCGACTTCACACTTTTCGCCCCTCGATCTGTTTTCGATCCGATAAACGGGCGCGCCCGAATATTTCAATACCGCATTGTATCCTCCTCCGTCGGTAATCCCGTAAATACTGTTCGTTTTCGGATCGTATGCATAATCTCCGTTCGTAACCGTAGGCACTTGTGCGGGAATTTCCGATCTGCCGTTTTCGTCCACCCGCAAAATTCCCGTGCAATTCATCTGTTCGCAGAAAAATTCCCGTTTGATATCGTTCAGATCGGAAAAATCATATCTCGCGACAGAGGTCAATGTACCGTGCCACCAGGAACCTCCCGAATTAAACGGCTTGATCGCCGAATAAAACATCAGAATCCGTCCTTTTTTATCCACACTGATCATCGACGCCTGACCGTAGCCCCAAAGATAGGTTCCGAGCATGTAATCGGGTACGCCTTCCACCGTATATTTCAAAAGAGGATTGATTTTTTCGCAGCGAATCCAAGGACCTTCGGGGCTGTCGGCTACGGCGAGACAGATATTGTTGAATTGATTATCACGCGTACTGCAAGCCAAATACGCCATAAGGTATCCGTATTTCGTTCCGTTATAAGAAAACTCGCCTTTAATGACATTCGGATCGCACACCTGTTGCCCCTCCGTCGGATGATTGGATTTTCCGTTTAAAGTAATCGGGGACAAAATATAACTTTTCGGACTCCAATACCATTCTCCTTTTATTTTCAAGCCTTTTCTGAATGCTATATAGTCCGTCACCTGTTGATTGCCTTTTTCGTCCATGAAATTTTCGCCCATCTGTTTTCCGACCGTATATCGATTGGAACAGTAATAAGCATAGCGAGTATTTTCATCCGCTTCAAAAATACTCGGACAATAATTATAAATACGAATGGACATATCGGGAATCACGGCGCCGTCCTCGCTTATAACGTCCTCTTTTTCCCAAAACATATGTCCTGCGGATTCTTTCACATATCCGGCGGGAATTTTATCCTTATTCTTGCATCCGACAAACCCGAAAGCAAGAAATCCGGCAAGCAATATACTTATTGTTTTCATAAATTTTTTCATGGTTTATTTTCCTTTTAAGTCTACTGTTTTCCGAAGAATTCTGTACGTCCATAACGGATCCCGAGCTTTCGGGAACGTCTTTCTGTAATTTCCGCTGTTCAGAGAACCGGTAATCGCCACTTCCAGACTCTCGGAATCTGTCAGCCAACCGTAAGCGTCGCGAATAACGCAGTTATTGTGTGCCTCCGAATAGTATTTCGTATTTTCCGCGCGAAGTTGCGCCGCCATAGTCCAGGCAATTTCCGAGCGTTTCCAATCGGTTTCGTAATCAAAAAATACGTCTCCGATCTCGGGCGTTTCCGACTTCGATTTATTTTCGACATACGCCACACCGCCGCCGTCGGCGACCAGATATATCCGTCCGCTTTTCGGTTCATAAGCATAATCGGCATTTGTCAGACAATCCATCGCCGCGCCGTCCCGTGTTTTCAAACCGTCGGCGGGAACGCCGCGTATGCTTGATTCCGTTCTGACGTTATTCAGATCGGATAAATCGAATTTCGCGACGGTTGTATTCGTCGCATGTCCCCACGCGCCCGAAACGGGATTTTGATAAGGACAAATCGAAGAATAAAACATTAATACGCTTCCCTTTTTGTCGAGACTGATCATCGACGCCTGACCATACCCCCAAAGATAGGTATTTTCTTTAATCACGTCGGGTACGTTCTCCGAGCTGTACTCAATAAACGGATTGATATCGCGGCATTTTTGCCAGGGGCCTTCGGGGGCGTTGGCGACGGCGAGACAGACGTGATTATAGGTATTATCCCGCGTCGCGCAAGCAAGGTATGCCATCAGATAGGAATATTTTTCTCCGTTATACTTAAATTCCCCCTTGATAACATTCGGATCGCAGGTTTGCTCGCCTTCCGTTCTCGAACCGATCGTCGGCGCAAGCACATAGCTTTTGGGACTCCAATACCACTCCCCATCGATTTTTATACCCTTTCGGAAAGCGATGTAATCGGTGATACGGTTTTTCCCGAGTTCATCGACATAATCCATATATTTTCCCTGTTGCTTGGGGCTTACGCCGAGATAAGAAAACTCTTTCAATTCATCCGTGGAATATCGGTTGGAGCAATAATAAGCATATCTCGTATTCTCATCTTCCTCGAAAATCGAAGGACAGTAGTTATAAATATGAATATCCGTATCCTGAACCACACAACCGTTTTCTTCGCTCGGCACGTCCTCTTTTTCCCAAAACATATTTTCCGAAAATTCTTTTTTATACCCCTCGGGATCCATGATTTCGTCCTCCTTTTTCCCCTCGCAGCCGCAACCGGTTAAAGTCACCGTCGCCAAAGCGCACAAAATCGCTCCGATTCTTTTTATTTTCATGGCGGTCTCCTTTACGATAACGAAATCTTCTTTCTGAGTATCCGAAACGTATAAAGCGCTTCCCGTCCGGGGGACTCTGTATTTATTGTATCGGAAGGACAAGTCCCCGTTACCGCCGCTTCCATATTTTTACCGTCAAGCAACCAACCGTATTCGTCGCGAACAATACAATTGTTATGAGAGCCTTGATAATAAATGCTTTCAACAGGCTCGATATCCGCGCATTTTCGCCATTTCAAGCCGTTTGAGCCCCAACTGTACATTACGTAATCGCGAAACACGTCCCCGATCTCCGCAATATCCGATTTCGATTTATTCGCGGCATAATAAAGACCTTTCCCGCCGTAATTCTCGAAAATTCCGTAAATTCTGCCTTTCAACGGATCATACGCATAATCTCCGTTAACCGTCGTATACGCCTGTTCGAATTTGTCTCCGTGATACTCGTTAATTCCGTTTACGTCCATATGAACCGGCATAAAATCGAACTTGATATCATTGAGATCGGAAAAATCGTAACGCGCAACCGATGTGTAAGTTCCTCTGAACCAGCCGTTATCTCCTTTAAAAGGTTTGATCGTCGAATAGAACATCAACACTTTTCCCTTTTTGTCCGTATTGATCATAGAGGGCTGACCGTATCCCCAGTGAATTTCACTGCCTGCGGTAACCTTCATGTCGTCGGGAACAAGATCTTCGTCGCCGCCGCAATATTCGGCGGCGGGACCGTCATAACAAATCAGGGGATTGATTTTCTCGCATTTTTTCCAAGGTCCCATCGGATCATCCGCCACGGCAAGACATACATGATTATAGTTGTTGTCCCGCGTCGCGCAAGCAAGATACGCCATCAAATATTTATACACCTTTCCGTCATAACGGAAATTCCCGCCGATAACGTTCGGATCGCAGGTTTGTTCGCCTTCCGTCCTCGAACCGATCGTCGGTCCGAGCACATAATTTTTTTCGCTCCAATACCATACGTTTTCAGACTTAACGCCCTTTCGGCAGACAATGTAATCGGTGATACGGTTATCTCCCAGCTCATCCGGAAAATCCTTATAATCGCCTTGTTGCGCGGCGCTTACGCCGCTATAAGTAAAATCTTTCAATTCGTCCGTCGAGTATCGGTTTGAACAATAATAGGCGTAACAGGTATTTTCATCCGTTTGCATAATCGACGGAGCGTAATTATAGATATGGATGTCCGGATTCTGTTTCACATATCCGTTCACGATCACATCTTCCTTTTCCCAAAACATGTTTTCCCCGATCTCTGCCGTATATCCCGCAGGAACGATGATTTCCGAAGATTGGGAAGAAGAATTTTCCCGTTCGGACCCGAATCCGTCGGCGGAATAATCCGAAGAAAGATTACTCCCGAAAGAAAAACCGCACCCGCCGAAAAACAGACAAGCAGAAACAACAAACGCCCCGAACATTCTCTTTTTGCTCATATGCCTTACCTTTCCGTTCCATATTTTTAACGAAATCGTCGGGAAAGAAAACACCCGACGAATTTCTTCGTAATCCCGTTATTTTTTACGTTTTTCATATACGACAAAGAAAACCGCTCCCAATACGGGCAACGCCGCCAATCCGCCGATTACGCTGCCGCAACCGCTGTCGTGCTTCTCCGAACCCTTGCCTTGATTTTTGTCCGAATTTTCGCTGTCTGAATCTTCCGAATTTACAGGCGGTTTCGGAGCGGGTTGTTCTACATAATCCGTATGGAAACACACGTCACAGCCGCCGTCTCCGTCCTCGTCTTTACAGACCCCTTCCCCGCAAATCGCGCGTCCGCAGTCGTCGCATATCCCGTCTCCGCCAAGATCGTAAAGTTCATGCGGCATATATTCAAAACATCTGTCGCACATGCCGTCCAGATTATCGTCAAAATGTTCGTCGCACGCTTTCGCTTCTATCTTTTTAAGCTTAAAAGCCTCCGTCGTTGCGCCCGATTCGTAAGTCGGATCCAAAATGCATTCGTTTGCCCTCAGGCTTGTCACCGTCTGATACCAGGTTTTTTCCGTCTGTTTTTCCGCAACGGAAACCTTGCTCATATCCACGGCCGTCTGCCATTCTCCGTTCACGAGAATTTCCACGTCTCCGATGTCGAGACACATATTCGCATAATTCTGGGGTTCCAAACGTATAAACACAAACTTTACATTCGTCATATCCACTTCGGAATCCCTGACGAGTTTATGCCCGTCTTTATCGGACTGTCCCGTATAAATCGAATCGTCCGCCGTATCGTATTCGCCTATATAATCGAATATGTTGTTTTGCACGTTCTCCGAATACAACTGATACCAGGTATCACCGTTAGGCGTACTTTGCACGTAATCCGTAAGATTGACAAACGTTGCATCCTTTAATTGCCCCGTCACGTACGTATTCATAAGACGTCCCATACTGAAATACGGAATCTCGTTATTAATGAAATACAATGTTCCGTCTTGCTGTCCGCTTCTTTTCTGAAAACTCATTTTACCGTATGGCGCGTTCATTTTCAAAACGATTTTATCGGAATGCGCACTTTTAACTCCGAATCCGACCGCAATATTATTGTCTTGAGCGTTCGTAGGCGCTTCGGGCAATTGATTGCTTTTCAAACGAATCCGCATTGCAGTAGCTTCCGACCAATCGCTTTCTTCCACTGCCATATCGAGATTAACTATGCCGGACGGTTTTCCGTCTACCGACCATAAATGTTTCGTTCCGCCGCCCGTGCCGAGGATATTCTGCACCCTTTGATTGATTCCCGTAATCCGTACGCCGTTAAACGGAGAAGTTTCTTCGACTTCGGGATAAACATATGTCTCCGCAACCGCGCGATTCATCGCCATCGCG
>ERZ779866.4361-NODE-4361-length-10542-cov-4.752360_pt1 | contig 10542 bp, 10 predicted proteins | sample MGYA00511248_ERZ779866 | MGnify/ENA primary metagenome ERZ779866 (study PRJEB29588, sample SAMEA2155758) | human gut metagenome | biome: human gut; feature: human-associated habitat; material: faeces | place: Denmark | collected 2008/2010 ... | reverse complement strand
TTCCCATAAAAAATATGCACCTCCATAAGTGTCTAACTTTTGGGGTGCATATCACCAGTCGGCGGTCTTTTTTTTAATCGCTATAAATCCCTTTGCTTCTTCCAGTGTTACCTGCCTTATCTCATTTCGTTCGGGTTTTTGAACCTGAACTATATAATCCTCTGTTTCTGTAGGATCATTGAAAATTTCATTGTTTTCTTCTTTTAATAGATAGTCTGTAGTGACGCCGAAAAGATTTGATATCTTTATAAGTTTATCAATATCCGGAACAGACTGTGCGCTTTCCCATTTTGAAACCGCCTGTCTTGTGACATCCATTTTTTCAGCAAAAGTTTCCTGCGACCATCCCTGTTGTTTTCTCAAGGCGGCTATTTTTTCTGCCAGTGTCATAGTCTTTCATCCCCTGTTAAAAAAATTTATTTTTACTGCTTGAATTATACAGGATTCAACGGTTGCATACAACCAACTACCTCTATTTTTTTGTCAACTGACAGTTGCGTTTTTATTTTTATGGCTTTTAGAGAATATTACACGTAAAAACATAATTAAAATCCGGCAGTCCTGCTTTTTTATAGCAAAAAATGCCGGATTAGTTTTAATGTTTTAAAATCAATGTTTAAGGAAATACTCCATCATTGTGAAGCCTTTTTCGATATAGTTGCCTGTGGCTCTCGCATTGGCTTCTGTAAATGTTTTAACTCCGCTGTCCTTTTCATCTTTACTTGAGTAAATGAGATAAGGAACAGGATTTGAAGAATGTGTCTTTATTGACAATGGTGTTGGATGGTCAGGACATACAAGCACTGCAAAATCCTCGCCGCTGTTTTTAAGGTAATCAACTACCGGGCTTAAAATAAGACTGTCAATAAGCTCAATAGCTTTTATTTTGTTCTCAGCTTCTCCCCTATGTCCGCACTCGTCCGGAGCTTCAACGTGGATATATACAAAATCCTGACCGTTCTTAAACTCCTCAATAGCTGCGTCCTTTTTGCCCTCAAAGTTTGTATCTATGTAACCTGTGGCTCCCTCAACGTCAACGCTTCTCATGCCTGCGCAGATTGCAATACCTTTGAGAAGGTCAACTGCTGAAATCATGCTTCCGTTCTTGCCAAACTTTGATTTAAAGCTGTCAAGGGCAGGTTTTGTTCCCTCGCCCCAAAGCCAAATTGAATTTGCCGGGCGCTTTCCCCTTTTAATTCTATCAAGGTTTACAGGATGGTCTTTAAGCAAATCATAGCTTTTTACCATAAGGTCATAAAGCTTATCTACACTTCTGCCTGTTGGAATATACTCTGTGATTTTTCTGTCTGTGATATCGTGAGGAGGTGTTAAGGTTCCCGGCTGTGGGTCGCCCTTGCTCCACACAAGGCAATGTCTATAGGAAACGCCCGGGTAGAATTTGAACTCATCATTTCCAAGCTTTTCCTGAATATATTCAATGAGGATTTTTGCTTCTGCTGATGATATATCGTCGGAGCAGTAGTCAACCATTGTTTTGTCCTCATAATTAGGCTCGTCGGAAAGAGTTACAAGGTTGCATCTCAAGGTTACGTCATCGGGCTTTAAGTCAATTCCGATACTTGCCGCCTCAAGGGGTGATCTTCCGCTGTAGTATTTTGCAGGCTCATAGCCTAAAACAGAAAGGTTTGCCACGTCACTGCCGGGCTTCAATCCCTCGGCAACTGTTTTTACTGTACCAACCTCGCCTTTTGATGCAAGATAGTCCATGCAATCCTTTTTTGCAAGCTCCATAGGAGTTTTATTGTCAAGTGACGGAAACGGCTCGTCTGCCATTCCGTCGCAAAGCATTACAAGATATTTCATTTTATATTACCTCTGGTAAAATCAATTATTATTTTCAAGTTCGCCCTGACTTGCGGCTTTAAGATAAGCATTGATAAATCCGTCTATATCGCCGTCCATAACAGCGTTGATATTTCCGGTTTCAAAGCCTGTTCTATGGTCTTTAACCAATGTGTATGGCATAAATACATAGCTTCGTATCTGGCTGCCCCAGGTGATTTCTTTCTGAACACCCTTGATATCCTCGATTTTCTCAAGGTGTTCTCTCTCTTTGATTTCCATAAGCTTTGACATAAGCATTTTCATAGCCACGTCTCTGTTCTGGTACTGGCTTCTCTCAACCTGGCTGGCAACTACTATACCTGTTGGAATATGTGTAAGTCTTACCGCTGAAGAGGTCTTGTTAACCTTCTGGCCGCCGGCGCCGCTGGCACGGTAAACGTCCATCTTGATATCCTCAGGAGCAATATCTATTTTGATATCGTCGTCGATTTCCGGCATAACCTCAAGGGATGAAAAGCTTGTATGACGTCTGCCTGCGCTGTCAAAAGGAGATACACGAACCAGTCTGTGAACGCCTGCTTCGCTTTTAAGATAGCCGTAAGCGTTCTCGCCCTCTATAAGCAAAACAGCACTTTTAAGTCCGGCTTCGTCGCCGTCAAGGTAGTCGATTTCCTTAACCTTGAAATCGTGTGCCGCTGCCCAGCGTGTATACATTCTGTAAAGCATCTGAGCCCAGTCCTGAGCCTCTGTTCCGCCTGAACCGGCATGGAAAGTAAGAATTGCATTGTTTTTATCATATTCTCCGGTAAGCAGTGTTTTAAGACGCTGCTTTTCAAGATTCTTCTTTACCTCTTCAAGCTCGGCTTTAGCTTCATCCAAAAGGGAAAGGTCCTCTTCCTCATTTCCCAGCTCGATAAGTGTCATTGTATCATCATAGGAAGCTTTAAGCTTTTCAAATTCTTCTACCTTTGTTTTGAGATTGCTTGTTCTTTGGAGTATTTTCTGGGATTTTTCCATATCGTCCCAAAAACCCGGCTCTGCAGCTCTGTGCTCAAGCTGTTCAATCTCTGACATAATTGATTTAAGACCCAAAGCATCTGCCAAGTCGTCTATCTCGGGCTTCAAGCCCTCAAGTTCAAGTTTTAATTCTTCAAATTGCAGCATTCTGATACCTCATTATTCAATAAATTAAAAAACGATTACATTTTATTATATCCTACTTTCCTTAAAATGTAAAGCATTAAACTATCTTAAAAGAATGTGAAAAACATTGTTTTTTTAATTGATTTTTGATATAATACCTAATAACAATTAAACTAACTGGTAAAGAAAGGTGATTCAATGGATTATATAGGTGAAAAATGTCCTGTTTGCGGCAAAAATTTTCATGCCGATGACGATGTTGTCGTTTGTCCTATATGCGGAACTCCTCATCACAGGGAATGTTATGAAAACCTCGGTCATTGCTTTAACGAAGATAAACACGCCGAAGGGTTTTCTTTCGATAATTCAGTGAACGGTGAAACAAATAATTCAAACGGCGAATTTATCATATGCAAAAAGTGCGGTAAACATAATCCCAAGGGTACTTTCTTCTGCGGAAACTGCGGCGAACCTTTAAGCGAAAACGCACAGAAAGTTTCCGGTGAACAGAACAACCCTTACGGCAATAACCCATACGGTAACAATCCATACGGCGGACAGCAGCCGGGCGAATTTGGCGGTATGCCGCCTTTCGGTATGCCTCCTATGGGAGCAACTCCTTTTGACCCGCTGGGCGGTATGAACCCAGATGAGGTTATTGACGAAGGAATAACCGTAGGTGAAACTGCAAAGTATGTTAAAACAAACAGCTTCTATTTTTTAAACGTATTTAAAAATATAAAGGCAATGGGAAGGTCAAGATTTAGTTTTGCCGCTTTCCTGTTCTCAGGCGGTTATCTTCTTTACAGAAAGATGTACAAAATAGGCGCTGTTATTTGCTCCATGAATCTTCTGCTTATTTTGGCTTCCACCATTATCAGCTATTCTGACGCATATATAAATGTTTTAGGTCAGCTGGGTATTCTTTCTTCATCAACTCAGTCAAATATAATTTATTATACACAGAGCGTATTCCAGCTCCCATTTGACCAGATGATGATTTTCTTAGCGCCTATGATTCTGTCTATTATAAACTTTATTATAAATATTATTGTAGGATTTAACGCTAACAAGCTTTATTACAAGCACTGTATGAAGAATATCAGCAAAATCAAAAAGGAAAGCAGTTCTGCTGACGATTCAAATGCAAAATTGCAGACAATGGGCGGCGTAAACACCCCTATCGCTTTCACTTTGCTTATTGTTTTATTCCTGATAAATACTATACCTTATATATTGCTTTTATAACACTTAAATGTAAAAGTACCGGATTATCAAAACCGGTACTTTTATTTTTATATTTTAAAGCTTAACCGGAAGTGGTTCATGGTTTTTATAGACGTAATAACAGTCAAATCCGGCTTTAAGGGCAATCTCTCTTGCCTTTTCCATATATGCTCCCAATGCATCAACCTTGTGAGCATCGCTTCCGAAGGTGAGATACTTGCCGCCCAAAGCTTTGTATCTGTTTACAAGCTCAAAATCAGGCTGGGGAGCTTTTACCGCAGAACGGCATCCGCCCACATTTATTTCCAAAGCTTTTTTATTTTTAATCAAATTTAAAAATATCTCGTCTATCTTTTCACTGTATGGAGTCAGGTCCGGCATTTCACCCATCTGTGCATACATATATCTTACAGGATATGTCAGGTGCGCCAGGCTGTCAAAACCATCCCAGCAGGAAATATCCATAAGCTGTGAAAAATATTTTTCAAGATAATCTTTTATATTTTCCGGGGTATACTTTAGATAATAAAAATCCTCCATTCCCTCAAGACTGTGAAGGGAAGCCAATATAAAATCTGTATGAGATTTACCGAGGATTTCGTCCCTGAGCGCCGGATTTGAAAGGGGCTGTCCCATCTCAACACCGGTGTACACCTTTATTTTCCCCTTAAACTCCTGTGACGCCTGCTTGCTTGCTTCAAAAGACAGAGGGATATTTTTCATCATATCGCCGTATTCGGTATTGTCTGTATGCAGACATTCAACCTCACAGTGGTCTGTTATTGTGACGGAGGTTATACCTTTTTTCTCAGCACTTTTGCAAAGCTCCCTTACGGAACACTCGCCGTCAAATGAATACTTTGAATGTACGTGACTATCGCATATTATCATATAAAAACCTCCTTTTTCGGTTATTTTAACACAAGGAAAAGCTTTATTCAATATATTATTTTTATTGAAATCATATTCTTTTTTAAGGATTTAACACAATAAGTTGTGTTTTTTCAACGATAAAGACCTTTATGCAACAATTTATGGCGGTTTAACCTTTACAATGCGCCATATAATATAGTATAATAAAAGCGTTAATTTTTAAAAAACGCAGATGTAATCGCTGCTAAGGTCACAGGAGGAACATGATGAAAGCTATTGTAACCGTAATCGGAAAAGACGAAATCGGAATTCTCAGCAAAGTATCCAGCGCCTGCGCTAACGTTCATGCCAACATTCTCGAAGTTACTCAGAGTGTTTTGCAGGACGTTTTTGCTATGATAATGCTCATTGAAATCGACAGCTCAAAAATTATGCTGTCTGAGGTTCAGAAAGAGCTTGAAAAAGCAGGAAATTCCATGGGTATGAAAGTTCATGTTATGCATGAAGACATATTTAACAGTATGCACAAAATATAAAAAAACTATTAACGAGGGATTTTTATGCTTGAAACCAAAGACATTCTTGATACTATAAATATGATTGACAACGAAAATCTCGATGTGCGTACAATCACAATGGGAATTTCGCTTTTGGACTGTATTGACGAAAATATTGACAAGGCCTGTGACAAGGTTTACGACAAAATCTGCCGCTACGCCCAGGACTTGGTTAAAACCGGTGAGGATATCAGCAACGAATATGGTATCCCGATAATCAACAAGAGAATTTCTGTTACACCTATCGGCATGATTGCCGCTCCATGTCAGAGCAGAAGAGTTGTTAAGTTTGCTTACGCCCTTGACAGAGCTGCTCAGACTTTGGGTATAAACTTCATAGGAGGTTATTCCGCTCTTGTTCACAAGGGTTTTGCAGCCGGCGACTATGCTCTTATCGAGAGTATTCCTGAGGCTTTAGCTACCACCGAGAGAGTTTGCTCCTCTGTAAACGTAGGTTCCACTAAAGCCGGAATCAACATGGACGCAGTTAAGAAAATGGGATATGCAGTAAAGAAGTCTGCCGAGCTTACAGCTGACAAGGACTGCATCGGTGCTGCAAAGCTTGTCGTATTCTGCAACGCACCTGAGGACAACCCATTTATGGCAGGCGCATTCCACGGCGTTGGAGAGGCTGACTGTGTTATCAACGTAGGTGTATCAGGCCCTGGCGTTGTGAGAGCTGTCCTTGCAAAGGAAGGAAAAGGCAAGGATATTTCTGAAATTGCAGAAATGATTAAGAAAACAGCTTTTAAAATCACAAGAATGGGTCAGCTTGTTGCTCAGGAAGCTTCAAAGCGTCTTTGCGTGCCTTTCGGCATTGTTGACCTTTCCTTGGCTCCTACACCTGCTGTAGGCGACAGTGTTGCCCATATTCTTGAGGAAATGGGTCTTGAGGTTTGCGGATGCCACGGAACAACAGCTGCCCTTGCAATTCTCAACGACGCTGTTAAAAAAGGCGGCGTTATGGCTTCATCACATGTAGGCGGACTCAGCGGCGCATTTATCCCTGTAACAGAGGACGCCGGAATGATTTCAGCCGCAAGATGCGGAGCTTTGGATATTACAAAGCTTGAGGCAATGACCGCAGTATGCTCTGTTGGTCTTGACATGATAGTTGTACCTGGTGATACAACACCTGAGGTTATCTCTGCTATTATTGCCGATGAGGCTGCAATAGGCATGGTAAACTCAAAAACAACAGCAGTAAGACTTATCCCGGCTATCGGCAAAAAGGGCGGCGAAGAGCTTAACTTCGGCGGACTTTTGGGTATGGGCCCTGTAATGCCATTGAGAGCCGGTTCTCCTGCTGAATTTGTAAACAGAGGCGGCAGAATCCCTGCTCCACTTCAGTCTTTGAAAAACTAACCACTAACCGAACAGGCGTTTTTAACGTTTGTTCGGTTTTTTTATAAAAAAAATTATACCATTTTTACAAAATTAGGTTATGTGTATCGGATCATACCTAAGAACAACTTGAAATTCTCCCGATGTAGTTTTATAATATAGTGTTAGAAATAAAAATGGAGGTGAAGTTATGCAGGACATCATCAGAAAAATAGTCGAAATGGATGAAGAAGCAAGGCGATTGAAAGAGCAGGCTGAAAAAGAAAAGCTTGAATCTGAAAAGTCTATTGCCGAAACAAAACAAAAAGTTCACGATGAATTTATCGAGAGAGCTAAGACCAGAGCCGCCAAAACTACCGAGGCTGAAAGAGCTGCTCTTGACAAATCATGGCAGGAAACTAAGCTTATTCATCAAGAAATTGAAAAAAATCTTAAAAGTCAATATATCCAGAACAAGGATAAATGGATTGATGAGATTGTCAAAAGGGCAAAGCTTACTTCATGAAAGTTGTATTTTTTAAACAACAAGAAGGAGGTGCACAATAAATGACAATAATAGATTCTTCCGGTGCAATTCCGGCGAAAGCCAGAGCCAAATACGGCAGACGACTTACATCGGAGGATTATAATAACCTGATTCACTGCAAAACAGTTGCAGAAGTTGCGAATTATCTTAAGAGCAACACCTACTACAACGATGTTCTTTCTCAGTTGAATGAACACAATATCCACAGAGGTCAGGTTGAGCTTTTGTTAAAGCAAAAATTGTTTTACGATTTTGACGAGCTGTGCAGATACGAGTCACGGTCGGGAAACGGTTTTTCAAAGTTTATTGTAATGAGATATGAAATAAATCAGCTTATCCAGTATCTTATTCTCTTAAACACCGGAAAAAGCCGTGAGTATATCTTCTCTCTCCCAAGTTACTTTGACAACTACACAGACATCAAGCTTTCACAGCTGGCAGCCTGTAAGGACTACAGCGCTTTCTTGGAAACAATCTCTCATACGCCTTATTACGGCGTGCTGAAAGAATTTGCTCCGAAAGACGGCAAAACCTTAAACCTTGCCGCTATTGAAAACAGCCTGTATCGTTATATGTACGACCAGCTTTACACTGCAATTGGAAAGCATAACCCCAAGTCCGAACGAAACGAGATAAAAAAGCTTTTTGACATGATAATTGATTTTTCCAATATCGGTAAAATCTACAGACTTAAAAAGTCCTATAAAATGAAGGGAAGCGCCATTGAATCTTATCTCCTTCCCTACGGCACTGTTACAAAAGAACAAAGAGAAGCTCTTTGCAGCTGTGACATGTCGGAGTTTTTCAATCTTCTTGGAGATATGCACCAATTCAGAAATGTCATGAAAAACAACAATCACGATATGTCGAGAATACCCATGGAGGCAAGATACAAACTGTGCAGAAATAAAATTTATTTCTCCCAAAACCCAGGTGTTGTAATGATTGCCTATATGTATATTGTCGGCATAGAGGTATCAAATATTATCACCATTGTCGAATCCGTGAGATACTCTGTAGCTCCGGAAATTATCGAAGAGATGATAATCCATTGATAGATTGATGTAAATAAAAGAAGTAAAATATGAGAGGTGATTATTTTGGCTGTTGCCCAGATTAAATCCATAGGAATTATCGGGCTCCTCAAGGATTTTGATAAAGCAGCGGAAATTTGCGGAAAATCCGAAATTTTTCAGCCGGAAGAAGTCAGCAAATTTTATTCCGAAACGGATAAGTTTGTTCCTGTTTCTATCAAGAATAATTTTTCCGCTCCCCTTGAAAAGCTGAAAAATCTTTTTGATGAAATCGGTTTTGAACCTGAGCTTGATTTTATTGACGAAGAACACATCAAAAAAGCTGAGCTGCTCAAGCAGTCGGCAGAGGTTGTGGACAGTCTTTCTTCAATCATTGCTCAGCGTGACAAAATCAAAGAGGATATTTCCGACTGTAAAAGCACCATCGAACAGACAAGCCACTTTTTAGGACTGGATTTGGAGTTTGAAAAAATCGCTGCCTGTGAATACATCAAGGTAAATTTCGGACGACTCCCCCTTGACAGCTATAAAAAGCTTGTAAATTACGAGGATAACCCCTATGTTGCTTTCTTCCCCTGCACTTCTGACGACGCCTATTGCTGGGGCGTTTATGTAGCTCCTATTGAGGAAAGCGACGAAGTTGACAGAATCTTTTCCGGTCTTTATTTTGAACACAATGCTTTGGGTGAGTTTAAAGGACTTCCTGAGGATTTCTATAAAGAACAACAGAAAAGACTTGCAGAGCTTGAAAAAGAACTCGAGAATTCCAATCTTAAAATAGAAGAATTTAAAAGATTTAACAGAACTACTCTTAACAAAATTTACACCCATCTGGAACAGGAAAATCTCTACTGTACAATAAAACTTAAAGCTATGAGATACAATCAAAGCTTTATTATCACCGGCTGGGTTCCAAACGACAAGGCAGACATGCTTCAAAAACAGCTTGAGGCTTTGGAAAGCGTTGAGGTTACAACAGACGAAGGAAAAAATATGCTGAAAAGCCAGCCTCCTGTTAAACTGAAAAACTGCTTCTTCTCAAGACCATTTGAGTACTACACAGAAATGTACGGTCTGCCAAATTACAACGAAATTGACCCTACCACATTTATCGCTATAACCTACACGGTTTTATTCGGTATAATGTTCGGCGATGTGGGTCACGGCATTATTTTGCTGCTTGCCGCAATCTTTATGTGGAAAAAGCGTCACATGCCTATCGGAAAGCTTTTGATACCCTGCGCCGTTTCCTCAACTATTTTCGGTGCTGTATTCGGAAGCGTATTCGGATTTGAACATGTTTTAGACCCGATGTACAGAGCGCTGTTTGGTTTTGAAGAAAAGCCTATTGAGGTTATGGCTTCATCAACCACAAACTACATTATATACAGCGCCGTAGGAATAGGAATGTTCCTGCTCATTATCGCAATGTGCCTGAACATTTACTCTTCTGTAAAACGAAAAGCCATAGGCGAAGCGATTTTCGGAATTAACGGACTTGCAGGACTTGTGTTCTACGGTTCCGCAGTTGCAGGACTTGTATGCCAGATGTTCCTGGGAATCCCGATAATGACTCCTGTATACGTTGTTTTGCTTATTGTTCTTCCACTTATTCTTGTTTTCCTCAGAGAGCCTCTTTCAAAGCTTGTTGAGGGCGACAAAAACTGGAAGCCTGAAAAATGGGGCGGTTTCATAGTTGACAACATATTTGAAATGTTTGAGGTTCTTCTAAGCTATGTGACCAACACAATGAGCTTTTTGCGTGTAGGCGCATTCGTTTTGGTTCACGCCGGTATGATGCAGGTTGTATTCGTACTTGCTGAAATGATTGGCGGAACAGGTTATGTTATCACAGTAATCATCGGTAACATAATCGTTTTGGGACTTGAGGCACTCTTGGTTGCAATTCAGGTTCTTCGTTTGGAATACTACGAAATGTTCAGCCGCTTCTATATCGGAGAAGGCAGAGCATATACTCCCCTTAAACTTAAAAAGGCGGAAAGATAAAATACTATAATAATTTTAATTATAA
>ERZ779866.4357-NODE-4357-length-10556-cov-3.249595_pt1 | contig 10556 bp, 9 predicted proteins | sample MGYA00511248_ERZ779866 | MGnify/ENA primary metagenome ERZ779866 (study PRJEB29588, sample SAMEA2155758) | human gut metagenome | biome: human gut; feature: human-associated habitat; material: faeces | place: Denmark | collected 2008/2010 ... | reverse complement strand
CTTGAACTGCAACTAAATCATCAGAACCTTTTATAACATCTAAATTAGTATTAGCTGATTGCTCAATAAAATCATAAAGCTCATCATCCGCAATAAGAGCACCGGCAAGACTTGGTAACGGATCTTTTTTAAGTCCTAAAGCTAACGAGGCACTGGCATGCGCATCTAAATCTATCAATAAAACTTTATATGAAAGATCAGCAATGCCTGCTGCAAGATTAACAGCAGCAACTGTTTTTCCGCTGCCGCCTTTAGGATTAACGAAAGATGTAATCAAAGCTGTCATTTCAACATTCTTGTTTTAACAAAACCGACTTTTATCATACCTGCCCTAAGGCTTCCAATCCACTTATTCATTGCTTTATTACTAAATTAAGTAAAAATTCTGTAAGAAGAGATTAATTTTTAAAATTCAAACTCTGTTTCTAATCACCATCTTGCCTTAATGATATGTAATTTTTCATAAAAAACGGCTTTATCATTAAAACATCCTTAATTGCTGTCTTGTTGTAAAGTAATTGAGATTTCATTCTTTGGGACGTTAATTAAATAATTTGTTACAATGACCCTCGCATCATAATGATGCATAATTTTTTGCCTGAAAGTAAACGGTAAACATATAGTGCAGATTTTTTAATGACGATACTTTTTACTTTGCTGTTTTCTTCTATCGTCAAAGTATTTGCCTTATACAACTTATCTTATATAACTATTTACAAAGGCATGCAAAATCCTGAATTCAAAAATTTTGCTTAAACGAGGTCAACTAATGAAAAACGTAAAATACTGCTTATCAGCTGCTCTTTTAACAGCTTCAGCTTCTTGCGTTTTTGCGGCGGATTTGAATATATGGAACTGGAGTGATTATATTGCCGAAGATACGGTTGATAACTTTATAAAAGAAACAAAATTAGATGCCAACTACGTTTTATTTGATTCAAACGAGCTAGTAGAAGCACGTCTTTTATCCGGCAGTTCAGGCTTTGATGCTTGTATGATGACAAGCTATTATGTACCGCGTTTAGCAAAAGCCGGTGCAATTGAAAAAATCGATAAAACCAAAATACCAAATTGGTCGCATTTGGATGAAAAGCGCATGAAGCTGCTTGCAACAATGGATCCGAATAACGACTACGCATATCCATATACTGAAATATCCTTAGGTATAGGCTATAACAAAGAAAAAATTGCAGAAATTTTCGGTCCCGACTATAAAGTAGACTCTTGGGATTTTCTGTTCAAAAAAGAGAATTCGGATAAATTAAAGAAATGCGGCATCGCCGTTTTAGATTCTCCCATAGAGATAGTATCTGCTGTAATGCATTATTTAGGAAAAGACCCCACATCGGAAAAATCTGCAGACTATAAAGAAGCCAAAGCATTATTAACTGCCTTTGCCTCCAACGTGGCATATTTCCATTCTTCTCGCTATATTAATGATTTAGCTTCAGGAGAAATCTGTGCCGCTATAGGATATTCAGGAGATATTCTGCAAGCGGCAAACCGCGCTGCACTAGCCAATCAGAATTACACTATAGAATATACTTTCCCTAAAGAAGGCAGTCTTTTGTGGTTCGACTGCTGGACAATACCGCGCGGCGCTAAAAACAAAGATAACGCTTATAAGTGGTTTAATTATTTAATGAAAGATGACGTTGCAAGCAGCGTTTCTAATGAAATCAAATACATTTTGCCGGTTAAAGGCGCAATTAATTTATTGTCTGACGATTTAAAAAATAATCTTAACGTCAATTTAACCGATGAAATGTATTCAAAAGCGTATTTTCCGCAAACTCCGACATCAAAAGTATCAAGAATTACCAATCGAATTTGGAATTCGATGAAATTAAATTCTTCAGCTGAAGATGAATCAGGTTGGTACTAAAAATTAAATTTATCAACCAAGGCCGCAAAAATTTAAAGCGGCCTTTTATTTTGCTTGCTGCGGATTAATATCGGTATATAAATCTATACGCATCTTGTATAAATCTTCACCGAGCTCACTTAAAAGATCTGTAAGCTTGCGATTAGACAATAAAATATTTCTGGTTTCATTTAATTGATTGATAAACAAAGCGCAAGCCTGTAAATATGGACATCCTTCAGGGGCTTGAGGTACTAACTCAATATCAATACTAACCGGTTTTGAATTAGCTATTGAAAACTTCGTTGTTAAATTATGTTTCCATGTAGGATCGGTTGCCAACAATTTAAAATCATCACTTATATATAAAATCCACTTATTCGGATCAGTATCATTTTGTTTTCTTATAGTGTAAAGCAAAGCTGCAAAATCAGGACCTGACGTATAACCGGCTTTTAATATCGTTTGATACCAAGGATCAGTTTTTGCCACCTCATCTAAAAAATCATTAGGTTCGAGCAAACGTTTTCCTTTAAAGGATAATAAGTTCTGAGAGCTTTGCTGATAAGCATTCTGAATCTGCTGCTTGGATGCGTACGCAGGATTGCCGTCTTGGATTTCATTAACAACTTCATCATTCACATCTGCATAAAACAGCATATCCTGCGAATTATCAAGCGGCATGTCAGTATAATCTATTTCACTGTCATCAACTGCAATTTCAGAATCAACTTGTTGATTTTCAATAGCATCTGACAAATTTACAGGAAATTGCGCTGCAGTATCATCAGATAAATTTTCTTTTTCGAGCAAAGGCAAATCAGCAACGGTTTTATCTTTTTCTGGATGATTAGTTATCTGTTCTTTAAGACGCAAAGCATTTTTATTATTAGACACTTTTTGAATTTGCGATAAAGCAAAATTCAAAATTTCTTCCTGAGAAGTTTCTTTTCGCAAATTTGCATTAATCTCTTTGTTCTCTTTAGGAAGAATTAATTTATAGCCAAAATCCGAATCGGAAAAAATACTATCTTTACAGTTTAAAGCTATTTCATCATCAAAAGGATCGCTTTCTATTGTTTTTAATTTATATACAGAATCGACACTTTTAACAGTAAAAGCTTTTTCATTATCTTTCTGCTTTATTCTGCTGTCATTCAGGATATCTAAAGCCTCTCCTGCAGGCGCGATTTCTTGTGCTTTTGCGATAAGCTCGCTTTTAAGTTTATTTTCTTGCAAACCATCATCCGGTAAAGACTTGAGTTCTTCATCAATTAAAAAACCATCATCGTTTTTATCTGTTTGTTTTTCATCTAATTTTTCTTTAGAGCTTACTATATTCTGAATTTCACTTTCGGCTTTATTTACAGAATCTTGCGACAAACTTAAAAGAGACAATGAATCATTTTCATCATCTTTATCTTCTATCTCCTGACTGTTATCCAAATCAATCGGTTCCTCTTGCGGAACAACAAGAGAAAGCGCTGCAATATCTCCTCCTGAAAAAGGATCATTTAAATAGACTTCCTTATCCTCAATCATATTTCTTGAATAAGGAGATCCTGAATCTTGTGATTTAACTGAACGCCCTAACTCAATTCCCAACGATGTAATTTTAGCAAGCTGACCTGAAATGCCATCTTCTTTTACATTAACTTCATGATCTTGCATTATTTGCAAGGCTGAAGTTATATCAGTCAAATAATTATCTATATTTTTAGCTACTGATAAGAAATCTTGCGCTTCATTATCAAAAGAAGATGTAACAATGCTTTTTCCCACCTCTTCTTTAACAGATAATTCCTCACTGCTTTTTTCGCTCTTTGACGATAATATTTCAGTCTCAGTCTGCGTTTTAGCTGCAGTTGATGACTTAATTGTCTCTTGCGATTTAAAATTAGAATTTTCAGCAAGCAGTTTCAGTGAAGCCGTAACATTATCAATATTTAACTTGTGATTTGCAGTTGGATGTTTAGGCAAATTATCTGCCTGATATGGTAATACCTGAGATTTTTGCGATATGTAATCAGGAGTAATAGGACGATCTTCACCTATCCATTCTTTTTTTTTTCAGGTGAAAAAGCTAAAAGACGTAAAACCGTCATCTCAAAAGCACTCTTGCCGTCAGGAGCTGAGGAGTACTCTTTAATTCCTTCAAGAACAATCTGATAGTAAAGCTGCACGGTCTCAGGTAAAAAGACTTTTGCATACTTGTTTAAAATATCCTGCGGCAGCGTAAACACGCCAAGGGCATTATCACCAACCATCTGATACAAAGCCAGATCATGGAAAGCTATTGCAAGATCGTCCAGCACGGCTTTGAAGTTAGGAGAAATTTGTGCAAATTTAGATAAAACATCGGCCAGATTTTCTTCTTTGCCGGGAGCTAACAGATCAATAATTTCAGTAATTAATCCATCTCCGGCTGTTCCCAACATGGTTATCACACTCTTTCTTTCAAGAGAACCTGAACCTAATGCAATGGCTTGATCGCACAACGATAATGCATCTCTCATGCTTCCCTTGGCTGCGCGCGCAATCAACTGAGCAGCTTCTATCTCACAGGGAACTCCTTCTTTATCTAGAATTGAGACAATGCGGTTTTTAATTTCATCAACACTCAGAGCTTTAAGTTGAAACTGCAGACACCGAGACAAAACCGTAGTCGGAATCTTATGCGGATCCGTAGTTGCCAAAATAAATTTCACATACGAAGGCGGCTCTTCCAAAGTCTTAAGCAGCGCATTAAAACTATTATTGGTGAGCATATGCACTTCGTCAATAATATAAATCTTATATCTGCCGGTAAGAGGAGGATATTGAGTATTCTCAAGCAGCTGACGGGTATCATCTACCTTCGTCTGAGATGCGGCATCGATTTCAATAACATCAGGATAGTTTCCCGCGGCAATCGCTTTACAAGCATCACATTGAAGACAAGGTTTAGAAGTTATTCCCGTTTCACACTCAAGACTCTTAGCGATAATTCTGGCAATTGTAGTCTTACCGATACCGCGAGTTCCCGTTAAAAGATAAGCGTGATGAATACGCTTTGCGTCAATAGTATTGCACAATGCGCTTAAAACGTGCTCCTGACCTACCACATCGGCAAAAGTCTGCGGACGATATTTACGAGCTAATGCCTGATATTCGCCTATCTTCTCTGACATAAATCAATGTCCCGGAAACTCTAATAGAGAAAAGGTTTCAATATTGTAATCATTTTTAATTTTAGCAGCACCGCCCAAATCAAAAAGCTCAATAACAAAAGCAGTACTGACGATTTCAACATCAAAACGCTTACACAGACGAATCATGGCTTCGACGGTTCCGCCGTTTGCCAGCAAATCATCTACAATAAGAACCCTTTGTCCGCTTTGCAATGCATCTTTTGTAATCTGCAGAGTACTTGTTCCGTACTCTAAATCATAGCTTTCTTCAAGCGTAGCTCGCGGTAATTTACCTGGTTTTCTTACCATAACAAAGCCGGCATGAAGACGTTGGGCAAGAGGAGCTCCGAAAACAAAACCTCGAGCTTCAGCCGCAACAATCATATCTATTTTTTCGTCTTTAAAAGCCTCATAGAACATATCAATGCATAAAGCAAAAGCATCTTTATCCTGACATAACGAACTGACATCACGGAATAAAATTCCCGGTTTCGGAAAATCAGGAATATTTTTGACAGAGTTTTTCAGCTTTACGACTTTTGCTTCAAAATCACTGATTTTTGCTTTATAAGACATAGTTCACCGTTCTTAAACTATTGCATATCTATATAATATACAGACGATTTTCACTAAAAATTATAAACTTTATACGCTATAGAACAACAAAACGTACCTTATTTATGGAAAAAACTGCTCTTCAATTTAAAAATAAAGCAGGATTTTTATGTTTTTTAAGCTTTAAACAGCAAAAGCCAAAGGCATAGTTATACAGCGATTTTCAGTAAAAATGCTTTATAATTATAAAAATTAATAATCTAAGAGACAAGAAAAAAGAAATCTCATGGCAGAAGCATCTAATAAATTACCGTTTAAAGCAATTCTGTTTGATTTAGACGGAACCTTGCTTGATACGGCATACGACATAATGGACGCATGCAACCATACTTTAGTCAAATACGGATTTAATCCTGTCGCTGAAAGCATTTTGCGTACTAAAGTTACTGCCGGCATGAGAGAAATGCTCAAACTCGGAGTTCCTGAAAACCTTCGTGCTTCTGCAGATATTGAAGGGACAATGCGTGATGAATTTGCGGCATATTACACATCGCACATCTGCAATAGAACCAGAGAATTCAACGGAGTTGATTCATTATTTGAAAAACTTCAGCAAAACGGAATAAAAACAGCCGTTATTACAAACAAATATGAAAAAATGGCGCAAAAAGTTCTCTCCCGTTTTGCCTTTAGCAATAAATTAAGCCTTATTTTAGGCTGTGATAGTACCAATCATTCAAAACCGCACCCTGAGCCTTTGCTTAAAGCTCTTGAGAAGATCAATATTCAACCTTCTCAAAGCTTATATGTAGGTGATCATCTTAACGACATAATGGCTGCCAAAAATGCCGGCTGCAAAAGCTGTGCCGCACTTTGGGGATACGGTCAAAATGAATGCGGTGCCGCTTCGACTTGGAACAGCGATTATGAAGCTGACAATATCGAAGATTTAAGTAAACTCATTTTTAACCCGTTAAAATAAAAATGAAAACATTAAAACTTTCCGTCCTTGCGTTATCTTTTCTAACACCTTTTTGTACATTTGCCGCTAACGTATACATGACTGAAAACAGCTCTTTTGATGTTTTCGGCAGAGTTCAGGCATTAGTAATGAACGGTGACGGAGCCTATCCTGATTATCCAAGTTCGAATGCTGCTGGAGACAATTCAATAGTCGCTACAACGCGTTTTGGCATTGCCGGAAGGACAAAACTTTTCCATGGCCTTGACGCAATTATGATGGGTGAATGGGATATGCCGTCTACAACATCAGGGCGTACCCATAACAGATATCTATATGTCGGTATTGATGCCTATCAATACGGTTCGTTAACTGCCGGCAAAGGAGACGGTGCTTTTTATACCGTAGCGGGAGCGACGGATATCTATCACTATCTTAAAACAAGAGCCAATGATTATTTTGTCATGGGAGATCAGCTCCCAGGACAGATAATGTATTCATTATCAGGGTTAGGCTGGGATTTGCGTATTTCTTATCAAAGTGCACGTGAAAACATAAATAATACCCCTTTTTCCATACGCAATGCCGCCGGAATTGCCATTTCAGGAAAACTCACGCCAAAAGTAACTGTAGCCTACGGTATTGATTATTACGACCTTACCTATGAAGGCAATCAGTCCAGCATTTCCATGGACAGTTACTTTAGGCCAATGCTAAAAAATGACTATAAGCTTACCGATACGGAACTTAATGATTTTTCCCAAAATCATCGCCCCGGACATAAATATGATTACGGTGCAGCAGTTTCTTACGGATTTTTAGGCGAAGGCTTCTATGGAGCTTTAGTTTTCACCGGAACTGATTATGAATATTTAAAGCATCAAATTTATACTTATGATTTAGCTTTAAATTATTCCTTTGCAAACGGTATGGGCATCGCAGGAGGATACAGTCTGCAAACATATAATGGAGATGCTACAGTATCTGATTTAAATTTGAGCCTCTATTACAAAATCAATCCTTCATTTAAAGTGTTTGCAGAAGCACAAATAGATTTAAACGCAGATCCGTTGAAACTATACGGAGAAAATGCAGTCCAATATGAAGCTCAAGACAAATTTGTCCTCGGAGCAGAGTATGATTTCTAAAAAAATGCTAAGATTAGCTCATTCAAAAACAAGAGAGAAGCAAATGACTAATTTCAATTCATTTTTAAAAATCGGCGTTACAGCATGCGCTTTAACTTTTGCAGCCAATGCTTTTGCTGATGCACAATTTAAAGTTCCCACCTACTATTCAATTGAATTAGTTGACGGTTCAACCAACCAATATGACTATAGCAGGTTCAACCGTACCATTACCCTTTCTCCCGGCCGTCATCAAATCGTACTGCTTTTTGAAGGACAGTTCGGCTCTATGAGCGAAGGAAGAATGATCGAGGCTGCTGACCCGATCGTTGTTGAAATAAGCGATATTCAAGACGGCGAAACTTACACTTTCAAGTATGATATTCCCCGTGACGAGAATCAGGCATCTAAGTTTGCCCGTGCTCAAAAAATTCAGCTTACAGATCTTGATGGAAACGCAATTCCTGAAAGCAAAGCCAGTTATTACATCTTAACTTCTGAATCGGGTTTTGCTATTTTGCGCGATTACCGCCAAGATCTCATGTCATTAAACCGCCTATATGCTCCTAACTATGTAGAGGGCTCAAAACGTGGTATCGGCATGACTGCATACGGCTCTCCCACTATTCAAGCAAATGCTTCAGGAAATATCTTAAACAGCGGAGCAGCTCATTCTAATATGGCTATGGCAGCTCCTGAAATTTCATACGAGCAGGAATCGAATCTTGCCACCTCTTCAGTTAACGGCGGTGCTGTTAACAGAGGCTCAGCTGCTTTCAGACAATTAGTCAAAATGTATGAAAGTGCAGATGACAAAACCAAGCTGGAATTTGTCAAATACGTAATGTCACATTAATTTTTTTAAATATACTAAGGCTTCATGATTTGAAGCCTTTTTTATTTGACCTATTGCACTATTTTGGTACAGATTTGGTCTATAACCTGTTTTTTAACTACTATAATAATTCTTAATTAACAAAATCACTTTTCAGCAAAAGGGAAAGAAAATGTTAGAAAATATCAATCCACGAGCTCCATTGTCGCAAACCCTGAATAAAATTCCGTTCATTCTTCAAATTGTTATAGGATTAATAATTGGTATCTTTCTTGCATTTATTTTCCCTAATGACAAATCAATTATCCCGACATTCGGAACTCTTTTTGTTAAAGCATTAAAAGCTGTTGCGCCAATCTTGGTTTTTGTCTTGGTTTCATCTGCAATTGCCCGTCATAAACAAGGACAGCAATCAAATATGAAACCGATTATTGCTTTATATTTCATCAGCATGCTGTTATCAGCAACTTTAGCTCTCTTGATGAGCTACGTATTCCCAAGTACTTTTAACATTTTGTCAGAGCATGTTGAAAACTTATCTGCACCTCAAGGTGTCTCTGAAGTAATTATTAACTTTATTAATCAAGCGATTGATAACCCTTTTACCGCTATGATTAACGGCAACTATATTGCCATCTTGATTTGGGCTATATGCTTAGGTCTTATGTTCAGAGCCGCTCACGACAATACCAAGCGTGTTCTTGAAGATCTTGCTCAAAGCATTTCCGGTGTGGTTCGTATCGTCATACGTTTTGCACCATTAGGCGTTATGGGCTTGGTCTATTCATCCTGCACGGCTGAAGGCGGTTTTGCCAACTTGCTTAACTATGTACACGTTGTCTGCGTATTGCTAGGAACTATGCTGTTAATCGCATTTGTTCTTAATGCAATAATCGTCTACATTGCGACTCGTGAAAATCCCTTCCCTCTTATTTTAACCTGTATAACCAGAAGCGCTGTCACAGCATTCTTTACCCGTTCTTCTGCAGCAAATTTACCTGTTAATTTGGAGTTATGTGAGAAACTTAATTTACCGCGTGAAACTTACTCTATCTCCATTCCTTTAGGCTGTACCATCAATATGTCCGGTGCTGCCGTTACCATCGTTATTATGACAATGGCAGCCGTTCATACTTTAGGAATCGATGTTGATTTCGGTTCTGCACTTTTGATGTGTATCGCTGCTGTACTATGCGCCTGCGGAGCTTCTGGCGTCGCCGGAGGTTCTTTAATGCTTATTCCTCTTGCCTGCTCCATTTTCGGCATCGGCAACGATATTGCAATGCAGGTTGTAGGCATTGGCTTTATTATCGGTGTTCTTCAGGACTCAACAGAAACTGCTTTAAACAGCTCTACAGACGTATTATTCACTGCAGCTGCTTGTAAGCGCGCAGAAAGAATCAAAAAAGAACAAGAAGCCAAAAACAGTTCTAAATAATAATTTTTTGTACCTTATCTATGAACCGGCATTCACAATAGTGCCGGTTTATTTTTCCTTCTTACATCTTCTGTAGCCTGCTTGCCTAGCTTCCTTTTCACTTTTAAAAATTACAGTACAGTTTTTGCAAAAATAATAACGACACTGTGGTCCATGATATATTCCGGATTGACGATTTCCGTGATACTCAGCAGCAGATACTACACTAACAAACAAGAAAGCCAACAATAAAATTAATTTCTTCATCATGCCTAGAGTTAATAACCATGAAACATGCTGTAAATCTTTTGTAGGATGCATTTGACAGGATATCCTATACATTTTACTTAGAAAGTATCGTATACCGCGTCAATGGGGCTATAAGCGCATTTTACGCTCAACCAATAAATTCAAAGAATAAAAAAGATCACAAAATGGCCGTAAACACTTGTTGAATCAAAGATAACTATGATGATACAGAGCCTATTGAAATTAACTACAGCAAAAAGTCTTAACACCGTATAGAGGCGATCTTTACGAAAAAAAAATAAAAACAACTTTTCTTTGAAGTGACCTGAAATTTACAGTCTAGGTAAAAATCGGATTTTTTATTTTTCTTATTCGGTT
>ERZ779866.4356-NODE-4356-length-10556-cov-6.552900_pt1 | contig 10556 bp, 4 predicted proteins | sample MGYA00511248_ERZ779866 | MGnify/ENA primary metagenome ERZ779866 (study PRJEB29588, sample SAMEA2155758) | human gut metagenome | biome: human gut; feature: human-associated habitat; material: faeces | place: Denmark | collected 2008/2010 ... | reverse complement strand
CAAAACCGCTATCGCCGCCAAAACCGCCGCGACGATCTTGGGTGCGCTGTAGGGACGCCCGCCGCTGACCTTGCCGGTTTCCCCGTTGATAAGATATTGATACAGCTTGCCCTTGTGGCTGAACACCGCGCTCCATAGAGGCAGCAGCACATGCTTGTAGGTCACATTAGAACAGCTGAACTGAACTTCGAGGACCTGTGCCTGATCGTAGCCCATCGCAAGGATCGAATCCCTCGCCTGAGCTTCCAACGCGTCCTTGATCATCCGCTCGGCCAACCGAAAACAGGCGTCGCCCCGCCAGGCGTACTTTTCCGCCTGAAAGCCGGATATGTACTGGGGCGAATAGGGCTTGATATCGTTGACCGTATCGTAAGGCAGCACATCGTTTAAATACTTGCTGTTGCTTTTCTCGCTGGCACAAACCTGGAGATCATTGAAAAATTGTCCCACGGAGCCTCTGACCGGGTACCAATCGGTAGTGGTATGGGTGTGGCCATCCTTATCACGGTAGGTTCTGGTGCGTCCTCCCCTGCCGGTAAACCATCCGTCGGCCTTGGCGTCGTAGGTCCAAAAGGGAATATACAGGCCGGTCAGCCTGCCCTCCTGATAGGTCTTTTTCAGAGAATTCGGGGCGAACCACCGTTTTTTAATCCAGGCATGAAACTTTTCCTGGGCTTCCTTTTGATCCAGCCGGAAAGGGACAATCCCCTCGGGCGGAATACCGCTTTCCTGCTTTTTTACATCCACTACTTTCCGGATCTCGTCAGGTATCTGGTCTTCCCCTAACACCGTATATTCTACTCCATGTTCTTTTTCCTTCTTCTGCCGCATCCTTCCACATCCCCAGATACTTCCTGCCAGCACAACAATCAGAAGCAACAATACCATACTCCTGTTCATTCGCATCCCCCCCACGATTGATCCTTATTATTTTATGTGGATTTTTTCCATAAATTCCTATATAATAAGTGTACTGCAGTGATGTTTCGTATCTTCATACGCGAAACATCCATCTGAGAATTTATGTATATGGAGGCACATATGATAAGATTTCTTTTAGTATGCATTACTGTTATCGGGTTTCTGATCCTCTCAATTCCTATCCTTATCGTTGAATGGATCATCGGTAAATTCAATCCCTACAAAAAGGATATCAGCTCTCTGCATCTGATCCAGTCAGTTTTCCGTTTTATCCTGTGGCTGACCGGTGTAGAAGTTACTGTTATTGGCGAAGAACTGGTTCCGACGGATGAAGCCGTTCTGTATATAGGCAACCACCGAAGTTTTTTTGATATTCTTCTCACCTACACCCGCTGCCCGCGGCTGACCGGCTATATTGCCAAAGCTGAGATGGAGAAGATACCTCTGCTTTCAAACTGGATGCATTATCTCCACTGTCTCTTCCTTGACAGGAAAGACATCAAACAGGGACTCAAAACGATCCTGACCGCAGTAGACAAAGTAAAATCCGGAATTTCCATCTGTATTTTCCCGGAAGGAACCCGAAACAGAAATAAAGATGAGCTGGACATGCTTCCCTTCCATGAAGGAAGCTTCAAAATCGCTACCAAGGCCAATTGCCCGATCATCCCAATTGCGATCAGCAATTCAGCCAACATTTTCGAGGCACACTTCCCGAAGATATCTCCTGCAAAAGTTGTAGTAGAATACGGTAAGCCGATCTATCCGGATGAACTGAGCAAAGAAGATAAGAGGCATGTCGGAGAATATACGCAAAACGTAATTCGCGAAATGCTTATAAAGAACAAACCACTGACTGAAAAATAATAAGACCATCGGCAGAGCGTAAAGACAAAAATTTACGCTCTGCCGGACTGTTATATATCAGAATTTCCATTGTATCTGGACTGATCCGGGAAATACCCTAAGTGACCTGATCATCTTATCAACTGTAAACCTCTTCTCCTCAAAATCAATCTCTCCCCACAGACTTATATTAGATGCTACCTTTTCCATCTGCTCCGGTGTCGCATGATTCTCCGCAAGCACCGATAATTTCTCCAGCTTTAACTGATGTATCTGGTCTATTTCTTCCACTCTCTGATTAATATAATCTGTCAGTGTTTCTCCGGCACCTGCCAGAGAATCCACAAGCAGAGAAATCTCCTTTTCTATTTCCTCAATCTCCCTGTAAATCTGCTTTACCTGCGGATTTTCCTTTAAATTCGTATAAGCGGCAGGAGACTGTCCTTCGCGCAGCTTACGTACCATCTCTTTATATACATAATTCTCCACATCTTCAGTATAAACCTTCCCGCACCCCGGGCAGGCTTTGTTGTTCAGACGCTTCGTACATCTCAGGTACTGTTTACCGGACTGTATTTTAATACTCATAAGTGCATATCCGCAATTGCCACATTTCACTTTCCCTGCCAGCCATGTATTCACAGCTTTTCGGTTGGCCTGAATCGTTTTATTTCTCATAAGCTTGATCCTGCAGTTCAGCCACTGCTCCGAAGACACAAGCCCCTCATGAGGTGCCACCACCAGCATATGTCCCTTAAGATTCTGCAGCTTATCTGTCTGCGCATCCCGCCCCTGATAAAGATAACATCCATGAATCCCGTCAAACTGCTCCGGACTGCTTACTATATTGGTTCCATGGCTCCTGAAAAAACGGTACACATCCATATCAGCCCGCACATATACCGGATTTCTCAAAAGCTGGGCCAGCATGGAACGTATCAGTTCCTTTCCGTAGAACTGCACTCCCTTTTCCGCATAATATCTGGTGATATCCCCATAAGAAGTGTCCGGTTGTTCGTACATATCAAAAATTTCCCGCACAATTGCCGCTTCCCCGGGTTCTTCCACAAGCTTCTTTGTATGGATTCCTTCCATCAGGATCTCCTCTAGCCGATAACCATAAGGAGGCTTGCCGCCCATTCGAAAACCTTTCTGACTTCTGGAATAATATGCGTCGCTGACACGCTTCTGAATAGTCTCACGTTCCAGTTGCGCAAACACAATGCAGATATTTAACATTGCCCGTCCCATAGGTGTCGAAGTATCAAATTTCTCTGTAGAAGAGACAAATTCCACCTGATACTGCTGAAACAGATTCATCATATTGGAAAAATCCAGAATAGAACGGCTGATCCGATCCAGCTTATACACGATCACTTTCTCCACTTCCCCTCTGCGGATATCTGTCAGAAGCTGCTGAAGCTGTGGTCTGACTGTATTCTTGCCGCTGTAACCCTTATCCTTGTACTCTTTGAAACTTCCACCTTTTAACTCGTACTTGCAGAACTCGATCTGACTTTCAATAGAAATACTATCTGCTCCGTCCACTGACTGCCTTGCGTAGATTGCATTGATTCTCTTCATAGGGGTCCTCCTTTGTGAAATGAAATAATTGTTGTTTTGCCGGGCAATGTTGTTACCGTTCACCCTGCATTCCGCAACACGTCTTGCAATGCACAGAATAAACAGTAACCGGCACTGTAACCATTCAACAATTCCTCCTCCGGGAAGAAAAACCTGAGCGATTACATTTTGTCTATACAATTACGATAACAAATATTTAAAAATGTGTAAATCGACTTTTTTCTATCTTTATGTATAGATTTTTCCGACAGTTTCATTGTATAATGATGTCATAAATATTCCTCTACAATCAACTCGTTCCTCTGCTGATCATTTATAACTGTCCTGTACCGTTACCGTTCACTCTATACCTGTGTCACCGACTAAAAGGAGATTTCCCATATGAGAAGAAAATGTACCGATTCCCTGATATACTGGAAAAAAAATCCCGGCCGCAAACCTTTAATCCTTCAGGGGCTTCGCCAGACAGGCAAGACCTGGCTACTTATGGACTTCGGAAATAAGCAATACGAACATACACTCTACATCAATCTGGAAACAGACCGCTCTGCTACAGACTATCTGTCTGTTCCACATGATCCACAGGAAGTACTGCTTTTTCTGGAAACCTGTGCAGGAAAACCACTGCGCCCTGCCTCTTCCCTTCTGATTCTTGACAATATCCAGTGCATTCCTCAGATTTCCACACTTCTTACCTCTATTGCCCTGGACTTTCCACAATATCACATTGCCTCTATCTATAAAGGTGTGGTTAACTCTGATTCTTTCTCCGTCCACGACTTTGATATCCTGACTCTGTATCCACTGGATTTTGAAGAATTTCTGTGGGCCAATGCTGAGTTTGCCCTTACAAGAGAAATCCGCAATCATTTCTCCGATTTCAGCCCAATGGGAAAGAAACTCCACGAAAAAGCCCTGTCACAGTTCCGTCTCTATCTGATTATCGGCGGAATGCCTGCTGCCATTATGGAATACAAAAAAGAAAAGAAGCTCCTGCTGGTACCTGACACCCAGCAAAAGCTCCTTAATCTTTTTCTCAGCGATATTACTGCCCTGGCTCCAAAAGGAACCGCCCGCCACTGCCGCAATGCCTGGCTCTCGATCCCTGCACAACTCGGCAGAACCAGCCGTAAATTCCAGTACACCCGCATTGCAAAAGGTGCTACTGCCAAAGTCTATCATGAACCCCTGCAGTGGCTGATCAGCACCGGACTTGCCATTCCCTGCCAGACAGCTGTCTGCAGTAAACCTTCGGAAACCTCCTTACATCTGTATCCTGTTGACACCGGATTATGCTCATGTATACTGAAAATCCCTGCCTTCCAGCTTCTGTCAGGAGAAGAAACCACCGCCGGTACAGCCTGTATCGAAACCTTTCTGGCACAGCACTTTATCCGGAATGGCTATACCCTCTCCTACTGGTCCAGCGGCAACCAGGCGGAAGTTCCCTTTTTACTGTCCAAAAACAGTCATTTTATTGCCATAGACTACCGCACCACCCCACATCAGAAATGCAGGAACCTTATGCAGCTGAATAAATCTTCTCTCTCTCCTGCACCCACGCAAATGTATTTAATCTCTGCCGAAGACTTCAGGCAAAAAGAAGCTTATCGAATCGTGCCTTTATATGCGGTATTTTGCATATAGAACGTGGCAGATACAACCGGCAAAAGCAGACTCCGGCCGGTAGTTCTTCTCGCTTTCACATCTTCAGCCATATCTCTCTGATATGGCTGAAAACTTTTTACGCATTGTTGATGATTTTTCAGTTTGTCATTAACTAAATCTCAAACTCCTTATATAATTGTTCCCTGTATTTTTCATCTTCAGATGCCCTCTCTGCGTCTGCATAACGTTTGTCATTTAAAAGCATTTTCATAAGCATCCCAAGACGGTTTTCACCTTTCTTTATACCTTTTTTTTCGCCTTTCTTTTCGCCTCTTTTTTCACCTTTCTCTTCTGCATAGGAAATCATACTCAACATATCGGACACCTCCTTCTGTCGGATCTGACTGTCTGAATCCGGAATGTAGGATAGTACTTTCTTCTGATCACCGGAAAATACACCATATAAAAGATCCATCAGTCCCTTTTCATTTTGTTCTTCCCCGCCAAGCCGTACTATGACAACCTCCATAAGGTCTGCTTCCGCAGCATCGATCTGAATGTCAGGTATGCGGAAACCTTCATTTTTGTAATTATGTATCTTGTAATAAGATACGGTATTCTGCTGTTCTTTGGGAATATTCTCAAGGCAGATCCAGATACTGTAGACCTTTTCCAGATATTTATAGCCTTTCCCATTTTTCCCTACTTTATCCAACTGTGCAGATAATTTCCGGCATCCGTAGTATATGCCTCTTTTAATAACAGGATACCCCGGCCGGTAGTTCTTCTGTAATTCAAAATCCACATGGAGATTTACCAGGATATTTCCTTTTTTCTTTGGAAGCAGCGAACGAAAAAGGATATCAAAAACTGCCGGTGCCTCATCTGTTGTGTTGAATTCCGTCTGTTCGCCCCGGATGCTTCCTGCCATGTCTTCCTCTACAAATGCTGTTCCGGTCCGGATTGTATCTCCCTCAATACAGTTCATGATCTCTTCCAGAGAACAGTCCTTGTATTCTGCTACGGTGTACTTTAGAATGTTGCCCATAATCGGCTTATACGAAAAAATATTTTTAGCCGCTTTATCTTTTGTTTCTCTGCCTTTTAAGGTTCTCATTGTTGTAGAAATACTGTTTTTTACTTTCATGAGATACTCCTGCAAGTGAAATCTTCTATTTATATTCTCATGATACCTCCAAAATAAAACTTCGTCAAATGCTTCTTCCCGATTCGGGCAGACACCAGAGGAGGTAACAGATTAGAGTAAATTTCCTTCACCAAAATCAGAACCGGGTTCCGATTTACTGCGTCAATTTTTCAGGCAGATCCCCTGGATATTTTATATTTTATGAGTTTCATTGTGTATCGTTACTTATTACAACCATCGTAAAACCAGAAGAATTTTTCAATACAACATCAGATTTATTTGCAATAACTGCCTGTTTTTACTACGATTGTCAACAATTATCCACTTATAAATCATAAAATCCGGATATTCCACAAGTCTGAAATCAATTCCTCATACGAAATTTTCTCCAAAATCAACCTGTCCACCACCCAAAGGGGAACTATAATCATGACAAAGATTAAAAACACAAAGAAGGGCATGGCAAAAAAGACATTAAGTATGTCACTTGTTGTTGCAATGCTTGCTACTTCTAATGTGCCGGTATGGGCTGCTGAGTTCAGTGATGGTACAGACGTTGCTGTAACATCCGATGCAGAAGCTTCGGTAGTTACAGAAACTCCAGCAGATGATACTGCTGATGCATTTTCAGCTGAAGAAGAAGCTCCTGTTGTTACAGATGAAACAGCAGATGCTGCTACAGAAGTTGTTGAAAAAGGTGATTTAATTCTTGACAACGTTACTGTTTCTAAAAGCCAGACTTTCGGATTAAACAAGAAGGTAGCTGTAACAGGAACCATTAAATATAAAGATGGTAACGATATTAAAGTATTAGATGATTATTATTTTGGATGGAGAGTAAAAGGCACAAACAATGCAATTTTTACTGACCATATAGCTAATGATAATACAACTGATAAGATGTCCTTCTATCCGGATTTTGTAGGCGGCGCAACTTATAAGAAAAAAACTACAGCGTCTGATGCTAACGATTGGTTTGAATCCGCTGCCAAAGACGTTGACTGGAGCCAGTATGCAGGAAAGACACTGGAATTATATGTATATAATAACGAAGCAGATGATAACATCAAGATCGATCCAACAGTTATCGGCGAGACTACAATTGAGAAATGCCCTATTGAAGGTACACTGGTATTAGATAAAGATAATACAACCAACAAACTTGAATATAATGGAAAAGATTTCTATTATACTAATGCAGACAAAAAGACTGACCCAAGTAATAACGCAGTAAGATTGACATCAAATACTACTGCTGCTGCTCTTACAAATGTAAAAGGTGACACTACTCCAGGAAAAAGTGGTGCGATATGGAATGCAGAAACTGTATTAAAATACTTTGATGTATCTGCAAGTAAAACTGCAAAAAATGCTGGTGAGAAATTAACTGTAACAGCAACAGCTAAAGAAAATGCTCCATATATTGGTACTGTAACAACTGTTGAACCACTTAAAGTAGAGCCAAAATCAATTGATACCAGCAAAGATTTAGTTGCAACTGTTGATGCAGGAGTTACTTATCCATATGCCGGCAAAAATGTTAATGTAGACTTAACAAAAGTACATTTAAAAGAATCTGATGATTTATCTGGAGCAGATTTATCTTCAGCTATCGAGAGTGCAACAACTGTAGGTTATGGTATAGGTGCTCGTCAGGTTGCTCTTACAATTAAAAAAGATGCTTTAAAGAACTTTAGCTTTAAAACCCCAAATGAAAAAACTTTTGTGTTAAAAACATCTGATGCAAGTGATGCAAATAAAGTTGCTATTACACAGCGTGATTTAGAAAATGACTGCACTATTTCTATTAAACATGATGGAAAAGTATTAGATAAGACTACTGTTGCTGATTTTGTAAAAGACTATCTTGAGATCAAGGATAAAGACGGTACTTCATTAAAAGCTACAACAACAACTTCTGGCTCAACTACAACCGAACAAGCAGGTACAGGATTACTCAAAGATAATGACTATGTTGTTACTGTTTATGATAAAGACGGAAAAGTTATAACAGGTGCATTCACTGGTATCGGTAAAGCTTACACGATTTCTGTTACAGCTCAGAAAAATACTGCTAATCCTGCTGCGCAGACTTGCATACGTGGACAGGAATTAACTGTTTCTGTTACAGATAATATTGTCGGAAAAGTTTCCTATACTAATCAGGCAAATTATAAACCAGCTTATACAGGAGAAGCAATCAAACCAAGCAAAGCTGATTTAGGTGCTTTGGAAATTACTGGATTAGATGGAAGAAAAGTTGAATTCCAGTCTGATCAGTGGGAGTTTACAGGCAACTACACTAATAATATAAATGCAACAACCTATAACAAAGATGGTTCTATTAAAGCTCAGGCATATGCTGAAGTTAAGATTTTAGGAAACAACAGTTATACAGGACAGACAATACAGGTTCCATTTGAGATTCTGCCATTAACTGTTACCGAATCTTCTGTTACAGTACCGAAAACTGTTACTTATAATAAAGGCTATGGTGAAGCTAAAGATTATAATGTACAGTTAGTAGTAACAGCAAAAGATGCAACCGGAAAGATTGTTAAAGGCTTAAGTGCTGACGATTACACTGTAAAATATGAATACCTTGATAATAATGCTGCATCAGCTACACATCCAACATCACCTAGTACTGAAGGAACCAATGAACTTCACGACTATATCAAAGCAACTATTACTGTCAAGAATCCTAACTTTGCTGGTGCAAAGGGACAAGTTGTTAAAATCCCTATGACTACAAAGGAAAAATGGTCAGAGATCGTTGAAAAAGCTATTACCAGTGATATGATCAAGATCAATCCATCCAGCTATGTATATACCGGCGGTAATATTACTCCTACATATACAGTACTCGATGGAGCAATCGCTCTGTATGATAAAGCTGAATATGATGACAAAGGTGAGTATGAGCAGGTAAGCATTACAAACAATAAAGAAGTTGGAACCGGTACAGTAACTGTAAAAGGTGTTGCTGGAAAATATTCCGGAACTGCATCTGCTAACTTTACAATCACACCTGCAAATACATCAGATGTAAAAGTTACATTTACAGATGTCAGTGAATGCCAGTACACCGGAAGACAGGTCAGACCGCGTACATTCAAAGCTACATTAAATGGCAATGATGTCACCAACCAGTTTGAGATTGTAAGCTACGGTGAAAATGTTTCCGGAAAAGGAACTGTTGTATTAAAACCGGTTGATGGAAATAAGAATTTCACAGGCTCCAACATTACAGTAGACTTTAACATCATCAAAGAATATGTAAAAGCAGACTTAAATGTATTTAATTCCAATGGTGTAAATGTTACTGTAGCTAATTCAGCATCTAATGTAAAGGGCTATAAAGTAACTAATGAAAAAGCAACAAACTATTCCGGAGATTCCTTTGACTTTGATGGAACCGCTAAGACATTTGCAAGTGAAGTACTGAAAAATATTTCCAAGACAGATGCCAATGGTAGCACAACAGCAGTTTCAAAAGCAAAAGAGTCTGATTTCGAAATTAAATATGTAGATAATATTTCTGGTAAAAATACAGGAATGAAAGACAGCAGTAAGAATAGTTATAATATTGCATATGTATATGTTGTTGCAAAAGATGGTACTGGTTATACAGGAACAAAGTCTTTCACAACAGCTGATGGAACAACCATTAAAGGTGTTGTTGATTATGTAGCATTCGCTATCAAGAATGTAGCATTCGTAAAACAGAATGTTTATGTCCAGAATGCAACATATGCTGGTGGACTTCCAGTTAAACCTAGCGTACTTGTTCAGATTAACGGAAATACTCTTGTTGAAGGTAAAGATTATACCCTTACCTTAGATGCAAATGGTCATAATGATCCAAGTGGTGTTAATTTTGTAAATGTTACAGACGGTAAAATTTACAAAGTAACAGTTACCGGTATCAATGGATATACTGGTTCTTCAGTAGGTTCTACAGCAGCTGACGCTCTTACATGGGGCATTGACAAGAAAGATATCAAAGACTGTGATGTTAAGGTTACAAATGGTGTCGTAACTGTCATGAACGGATATATTCCTGTTCCAACCACAGAATATACATCCAAGAACAACGGAGACGGAACCTACACAGTAACAGCTAACAGCACTTCTAAAAACTACACAGGTTCTAAGTCTGTTAAAGCTGATGGAAAAGCCGCAGACGAAAAGCCAGATGCTCCAATGATCAGCAGCGTTAAAGTTGTTGGCAATCAGGCAACAGCAATCCTTTCCGGTGATTCAGAAGGTGCTGCAGGTTACGACTATGTAATCTCCACAGACCGCGACTGCATCAAAAACAAAGACTATGCTTCTGTAAACAAGAACCAGGTTAGCACCTCTACTACATTTAAATATGTACAGCAGGGAACCTACTACGCATACTGCCACGCTTGGAAACGTGACGCAAACGGTAAGAAAGTATTCA
>ERZ779866.4351-NODE-4351-length-10562-cov-2.516227_pt1 | contig 10562 bp, 8 predicted proteins | sample MGYA00511248_ERZ779866 | MGnify/ENA primary metagenome ERZ779866 (study PRJEB29588, sample SAMEA2155758) | human gut metagenome | biome: human gut; feature: human-associated habitat; material: faeces | place: Denmark | collected 2008/2010 ... | reverse complement strand
CCTTCACCACAGCATCGGTCGTAAGGCGGGAAATTCCGGCATCGGAAAGCTCGAACAGCGCGGGATACACTTCCTTGCGCATGGCATCGGCCGCAACGAGCACGCGGCACATCCAGCTTCCCTTGAAGCCTGTGTGACCTGTTATCAGTACAGTTTTACCCTTGTAAAATGACATATCCATATTGATTTTTCCTTTACGAATTAATGATATTTTCGCCGCTTTCATCTCTGACCTCGGCTAACAGTATTGTTTCAATAACAATAGCCGAATTGGCGGGTTTAATTATTCTGAAGGTGTATTTGTCGCACATTTTCTTTATCATAGGCTTAATCTCAAAGAAATCGTTTGCCGAATGATAAATGCTGATGAGAAGTATCGGGTGCTGAGTGCGGATGGTTTCGACAGCGCCCTTGAGCAGCAGCTGCTCACCTCCCTCGATGTCAACCTTTATAAGACCGACCTCGAGATTGTTTTCCCGTACATAATCATCAAGAGTAATAACGGGAACTTCGATATGATTCGGATAATTATAACCGGGACGTTCAACAAGGGAATTGCAGGAATTGCTCTCGCCCAGACTGAATGTTGCCGTGCCGCTGTTCTCGCCCAGCGCCTTGCTTACAGGCACTATGTTCTCTAGCTGATTCAGCCTTATCGTCTCACGGATAATATCCATATTTGAGGGAGAAGCCTCAAATACATGAATGCTCTTATCCGTATATGACGAGAACAGAAGCGCCGTGTCACCGACATATCAGCCTGCATCGATTATATGCTTATTTCTCACGCTGTCCAGCGTGGTCAGCTTATCTATTCCGTATCTTGTGAAGAATACACTGCTGTCAAACTGATTCACAGGAAGATAATAACCGTTGTAATAATAAAGATTATCGTTCAACTTTACTATCTTTGAGCTGAATTCATCATTCATACGAACGAATTCTTCCTGCTCACGCTGTGTATAGACATCCTGCAAGGACTTGTTGCCGTCCGCTATCATTCCCATACGATGAATTATATCGGAAACGGTATTTCTGCTCTCGTTGTCAAGTCCGCTTATAAGTGCGCTGAACCGTTGTGCGCTGTCCTCTCTGTTCATAGCGTCACTGAACAGCTTTGCCAGAGCTTCACGTTCACCGGGATGAAAATACAATTTTCTGAGATATGACTGCCTTTTGAACAGATTCATCTCACGGCGGATTGTATTTGCCGTATTCTCTGCATCAAGCAGAGATTGTGCATACTCGCCCGTCTTTGAGGTTTTATCAAAGCCTGCGGCAACGCTGTCCGAAAGCGACTTAATATCAGCCGAAATGCTTTCGTTATCTGACGATAAGCCGTTAAGCGCATCCGCATACTCGCCCGTTTTTGAGGTCTTGTCAAAGCCTGCGGTAACGCTGTCGGAAAGCGACTTAATCTCAGCCGAGATGCTTTCGCTATCTGACGATAAGCCGTTAAGCGCATCCGCATACTCGCCCGTCTTTGAGGTCTTGTCAAAGCCTGCGGCAACGCTGTCCGAAAGCGACTTAAGCTCAGCCGAGATGCTTTTGTTATCTGACGATAAGCCGTTAAGCGCATCCGCATACTCGCCTGTTTTCGAGGTTTTATCAAAGCCTGCGGCAACGCTGTCCGAAAGCGACTTAATATCATCAGAAAGCGAGTTGTTGAACGCTTTTATTTCTCCTGCGTGCTTATTGTTTTCAGATATGCCGTTTTCAATAAGTTCGACAATGTGCTTATCGCTATCGGAAAAACGCTTGTCGCTGTCGGTTATACAACCGAGTATTTCCTCTGTGTGATGTGAAATACAGCCGATAAGTTCACCGGATATTCCGGCAGATTTCTCTGATATTTCGTTACTCAGTTTTTCGCCGATACACTCATTTTGCTTTTTCAGATTTTCAATATCAAATTTTATTTCTTTGAGTTTTGATGCGGTAGACTCACCGAATTTAACCTGATTATCTTCCAATGTACGCAACGATTGACGGCACAGTTTTATCTGCTCCGCATTATCACGGCATATATCCTTGCAAGTATTCAGGCTGTTTTCAAGAAAAGCGAGCATTTCACAAAGCTGTGCAAAATGCTCGCTTTCTGTCTGCCTTATCTCGTTGTTGAGCTTTATTGTCTTGTTGCGTGACATCGGAAATAATCTTCCGAAAAATCCCGCAAGTTTATCGGATAATTCACCCATTATTTCCAAATCTTCCAGGGAGCATTGTTGTTGTTCCACATTTTCTCAAGCTGTTCTTTTTCTCTTACAGTATCCATACACTGCCAGAAGCCCGTATGCTTATATGCCATAAGCTCTCCGAGCTTTGCTACTGTTTCAAGGGGCTTCTTTTCAAGAACGGTTTCGTCGCCGTCTATGTAATCGATGAATTCGGGCTGACATACCATATAGCCGATATTGATAAGGCTTCCGTCGCCGGATGTCTTTTCACGGAATTCATTTATTCTTCCGCTTTCATCAATATCAAGAACGCCGAATCTCTGTCCGGGGTTGTAAGCCGACATTGTTACCAGCTTTCCGTGACTTTTATGGAACTCGACAAGCTCGGCTATATTAACATCGGAAACACCATCGCCGTATGTCAGCATAAAAGGCTCGTTGCCGACATAGTCCTTTATACGCTTTACACGTCCGCCGGTCATTGTGTTAAGACCTGTGTCCACTACGGTAACCTTCCAGTGTTCCGAGCTGTTGCGGTGAACAATCATCTCGTTTTTACCGCTTGTGAAGTCAAATGTAATATCGGATGTATGCAGGAAGTAGTCTGCAAAATATTCCTTTATAACGTGCTGTTTGTAGCCTGCACAGATAATGAACTCATTGAATCCGTAAGAAGAATAGAGCTTCATTATGTGCCATATTATCGGCATACCGCCAAGCTCGACCATGGGCTTGGGTTTGAACTGGCTTTCTTCGCTGATTCTTGTGCCGAAACCTCCGGCTAAAATTACTACTTTCATTTTTCCTCCTGTGTGCTGTTAAGACGTGTTACTTTACTGCTATCTATTTCACGATGATCTGCTATGAAGTCATCCGTATAAACGTCTGAATAAAGTCCTCTGAGACCCATAGGATTAACGGATATAATCTCTGTATCCGGATAGAAGCGTTCAACAAACGCCTTGACCTTCTGATAACCGTCTAACCAGTGTGGAACACTTGTCTTTGCTACAAGATCCGACAATCTCTGCTTGCTGCCGTCAAAATATCCCGCATTGGTGCAGTCGCAACCAACAAGATAAATTCTTTTCGCATTGGTAAAGAGTGCAAAGTGGATAGCCTGGAACGCAATTGAATAGAATGCCATAAGGGGATAGAATTCTATATTAATATGTATATCCTCACTGGGAGCCGCCTGGAAGAATCTTCTACCGTTATTCTCTCTGATAATCTTCTCTGATACCTGGAATTTATCTCTGTATTCACCGGTAGAATACTGACCGAAGAACTTGACAAAATCGTATTCCTTCAGCTTTTCAAACCACGGAGCACGGCTTTCGTAATCGGTAGTAAAATAGTAATCAATATCAACATCGGGATTTAAGAATGAAGCATTCATACCTATATGTACAGCACCGGGAATGGGCTTGTAGTATCTCATCGAAGGTCCTGATGCCATTACAACAACATCTCTGCCGGTATTGATATTTCTGAACTCGCCGAATGACTTCTTATGAGTTTCGTGTATCTCATTTGCAAGGCAGGCAATATTGAGATTAATATTTGAAGTGAGCGTTTTTGCATCCCATATATCCTTGCGAAGACTGGTAGCGATGATAGGAGGCGTAGCGGCCGCTGCCTGTACGCTCTTAGGAGCAGTGCTCTGACAAACCTTTACGGTTCTCGCAAGCAGCACGCTGTGTTCTGTAGACTTTTTCTGAAGATCGTTAACAGAAGCAACCAGTGCGCCGAGTCTTTCCTCGTTTCGTAAAGCAACACGATATGCAGGGAAGGTGTTTCTCATTATCTTCATTAAAACGCTTTCGACTTTTTGGGGCTTTTTGGGAGCAGCTGCTGTTTTTGCAGGAGTAACCTTGCACTTTGCGGCATTGGTTTCTCTGAAGAATACAAGCTGATTTTCCTTTACCTTGTACTTTCTCTGCTTTAATACCCAGTATATGAAGATACCGTAAAGAACCTCAGACATATAGCCGGGCGTTCTCATTTTGGTACCCTGATATTTTGACAAATCAAATCTTTTTATGAATTCGAACAGTACGCCGAATTCAAATGTACAGAAGCGGTTGAACAGTTCTTTTGACATTACAAAGCAGTTATACGCATAGTACTTCTTTGAAGCCATATATTCCTCGGCAGCCTTAGAATATTCGGGGTAAAGCTCATCAACCAGCTTAAGCGTAAGCTCAGGTGCGCTTTTATCAAATAAATGCTCCTGAATCATGAATATATCTTTGATGCAATGTGCACGTTTTCCGCCAAAAAGGAAATCCATCTCATCAACATCCATGCTTCCGCCTGTGATAAGATCGTATTTCTTTATCTGCTTTGCCATATTGTCATAATCATTCAGACCATACTTTTCGATGCTCTCGTCATTGAGCATATTCTCGATTATGTAGCCTCTTGAGCATTGGTCAAACTTCTTATTGCTGAATGAAAGATAACGTCTGTAGTGGCAAAGGCCGTAGTAGTTTACATCGGCATTCTTCCACGCCCAATACTGAACACTCAGCTCCGAGAAATACTTTGCAAGATCGGAGATATTGTCGCCGGTGTCATCGCCGTTCATCTTAAGGAAGCATCTTGCCGAGCCTGCATTACACTTATAGTTTTCGAATATACGGTTACCTATCACAGCGCTGTCAAGATCCATCCTGTGCGAAACGAAAATCTTGATGTCATCATTGGGTTTCTTGTATGACAGGGTACGTTGTGCAAGGGTATTTGCATCGGGATCTGCTTCGGTGTTCTTGAAGTATACAATCTGGCGCTCAAGGAACTTGCAGTCGGTGTGATGCTGAAGATACCACATATAAACGCCGTATACAATCTCACCCATATAACCTGTGGCTCTGAGCTTGTTACCCTCATAGCCGGTGGTGTCAAACTGTTTATCAAACTCAAATAGTATGTCAAAAAGCACCTTGTTGTATTCGTTGAATATCTTCTTTGACATTACAAAGCAGTTATAGCCTCTGTAATACTTTGAGGCAAAATACTCATTCATAGATTCAACAAGCTCGGGGTGCCTGTCTTCTATTATCTTTATCAATGTATCAATAGCTATAGGATCGACAAGATTTCTTGATGCGTACCATAACTCCTTTACACTGTTTCTGGGACGTACTCTGGTGATCTTTGTCGTATCGAAAGCCTTGCCGACAATAACGTCATAGGATGAGATTTCCTTCTCCATCTTTGACTTATTGAAAAGCTGATATAACTCTGCGGTGCGTACCGAAAGGTTGTTTTCCATTCGTACATCGTAGTCATTGCCCGGCATAAAGGAATCCATAAACGAAAGATACCTTCTGTAGTGACAAAGTCCGTAATAATCCGCATCATAATTTTTCCACGCCCAGTACTGAACTGTGTACTCACAAAAAGAAATTCTTTTCTCGGATATGTTATCGCCTGTATTGTCGCCCATTATGACATTGCCTTCATCGTTCTCGTCAAGTGCCGCACCGCATCTTACGGGTACATATAAAGGATTGTCAATCACCATACTTTTAAGATCGATTCTGTGTGAAACGAAAATTGCGATTTTTTTGCTATTGTTTTCACCGCTGTTCATTGAAAATAAAATCCCTTTCTTTTATCTCTTTACTCTTCCCGACGAATTTCCACCGGCAAGATCAAACACATCATTAATTCCGAACAGACAGAAATCACCTTCAAGCGTCTGATCAAGACAGCCTGCCGCAGCTGCTGTTTCTATAGCGTTTTCAGGCGATATATTGTTATGCAGAGCATAAATAAGTCCCGACGCAAATGCATCGCCGCCGCCTATTCTGTCTGTAATTCTTATATCATATTGCGCAGATGTATAAACCTGCTTTTTTTCGTCATCATAAATGATTCCCGACCAGCCGTTATCACTTGCGGAATAACTCTTTCTCTGTGAGTATGCAACTATTTTACAGCCGAATGTTTCCGCAACGGTCTGAAGGCTCTTTTTATAGCCGTCTGTATCAAGCTGTCCCTTTGTGACATCCGTAGCGCCTGCTTTTATTCCGAACACTATCTCAGCGTCCTCTTCGTTTCCTATGCAGACATCAACATATTGCATTATCTCGGTCATTACGGGACGTGCCTTTTCTGCACTCCACAGCTTGCTTCTGTAGTTTATATCGCAGCTTACGGTAAGACCCGCTTTTTTGGCGGCTTTTACGGCGTCGACAGAAATTTTTGCAAGGCTGTCGGAAAGTGCCGGAGTGATTCCCGTAATATGAAACCAATCCGCACCGTCAAATATCTTTTCCCAGTCAAACGACGAAGGGTCAGCCGACGCTATCGCACTGTTCTTTCTGTCATATATCACCTTTGACGGACGCTGACTTGCGCCTTTCTCGGCAAAGAATATCCCGAGCCTGTCGCCCGTGTAAACTATATTATCCGTCTTTACGCCGTATCTCATAAGCTCTCTGCATGCCGCTCTGCCTATATCATTATCGGGAAGTGCAGTCACGAATTCAGCCTCATCTCCGAAGTTGCTGAGGGCAACGGCTACATTAGCTTCAGCACCGCAAAACGATGTATTAAGCTCCGGCTTCTGAAACAATTTGTAATATCCGTCGGGGGATAGTCTGAGCATTATTTCTCCAAAAGAAACTACCTTCATTATGAACGGTTTTCCTCTCTTTCAAGAAGTGATTTTGTTATAAATGAAACGGGTATCCGCTGTGAAAGCTGAGCGATTGCGGCTGATATACCGCTGTTCTGCTCTTTGGCAACTTGCTCGTCTTCATACGTTTCCATATCTCTGTACGCAAAGTTGCGTTCCTTGAATGAATATCCGTCAACTCCGGCAAGATAAACGGAGCTTGCTCCGGATTTTATAAGCAGTGCTATAAGCATAAGTGTAACGTTGTCACGGACAGCTTCTATAGAACACAGCAAAGGCTCGTAGCCTACTGTGTAGCCCGCTTGTGCGTTTATATTAGATGTTATTATCAGCTTGTCGGTTTCTACTCCGCTCAGCTTTTCGTAACGTCTTATATTGCTTACAAACACATAATCGCATTTGATCCATTCGGGGCAGTGATTTACGGAAATCACTATCGCATCGGTAGCTTTGACCTTATCAAAGACCTTCTGCCTTTCAGATTCTACCGATGTTGTCCTGCCGGGTGCGATAATAACAACATTACGTCCTTCGAAAAGTCTGCTGAGATCTGCCTCGGGCGTTTTTTCGCCGCCTGCAGACATATGAGCAGTGTACAGCTTATCTATATATTCTCTGTCATAATTGTCACGCTTTTCAGGCTCTATTTTAGAGAAAATAGCGTTCATACCTTCGTATGTGAGGGTGTTTTTGTTACTGAGGAATCGTGCGTAATTCTGGTGGCATCTGTATTTTGCGGACAGATAGCCAGATAAGGAATAACCCCACGATGTAGTCAAATAAATAGGTGCTATGGTATTGTCAATCGAACAGAGTATAGGCTCTGTACTGTAATCGGCATCTGCGGTTTCGTTCAGATATTCCACAAACAGCTCGGTATTGAGATTTCCCGCACCTCTGCCCATACCCATAATGCTACTGTCTATTATCAGATTATGATCGGTATGCAAAGCGGCTAAATACTGAGCGTTTGAGTACGAAAGTTGAAGGTTGTTATGGGAGTGGAAGCCGACAGCTATCTCCTTATCGAGATTATTCTCTATAAGATAAAAGAAACGTGCAACATCCTTCTGTTTCATAGAACCGTGCGAATCAACGATATAAAAAACGTCGGGGCGGAATTTGTTTGCCATACCTATAAGACCGAGGTATTCGGCATCGGAATAGCTGAGAGCTACCATAGGCTGAAAATATACCTTATAGCCCTTGTCCTTGATCTTTCTGCAAAGCTCAACCGCCTGTAATGCCTGCGACTTATGGAAGCAAACCCTTATGCAGTCCGGTCCTGCGCCGTCATACTGCGGCAGCAGTTCTGCATCATAATCGCCGCAGTTTATCATTACGGCAATCAGAGTATTTTTTCTGTCAGCAGGAAGGATTCTTTTTATAGCGTCAACCGAGGAATACTGCGACTCATCCGCAGAAAAATCTCCCTTTGACGATAAATAGCCCACCTCGATTATATCAATACCTGCCTGTATAAGACGTTTTACGGTGTCTTTTATGTTTTCGAAACCGAATTTCCAGTTATTTACATATCCGCCGTCACGCAGAGTGCAATCAAGTATCCGTATTTTTTTCATACCCACCTGTAATAATTAATTCTTTTCCCGTTCGAGCTTTGCAGCTATCAGCCTGTTAACCTTTTCAAGATCGTTCTGTGTGTCAACGGCTACTGTTTCGGAATCAACCTCTATGTACTGAACTCTGTAGCCGGCTTCGATAAATCTGAGTATTTCAATATCCTCTATAGATTCGATTTTTCCTCTGGGAGAAGAACAATAGAACTGAAGCGCCTCAGGCTTGAAGCCGTATACGCACACCTGCTTATAATAGCTGTAGTCTATGCTTCCCTTAGGATAAGGAGCGGTGCTTCTGGTAAGATATACGCCTATATTGTCGGCATTCGTTATGACTTTAGGCACTGTGAAGTTTACTACATCAACAGGATCCTTTATCTTAGTCATAAGATTCGTGATCTGCAGATCGGGATTCTCGAAGAAAGGATATACCGCCTTGTTTATTGTTTCCGGCTCGATCATAGGCTCATCGCCCTGTATATTGACATATAAATCCGCAGGAATTTTTCTTGCGACCTCACCTATACGGTCTGTTCCTGTCTTGTGAGTATCGGAGGTCATTATTACATTAATGTCGTTTTCCTTGCAGGCATTGTAAATGCGTTCATCATCGGTGGCAACATACACCTCTGTCAGAGTTTCTGCTTTTATGGCTCTGTTGTATACCCACCATATCATCGGCTTTCCGCATATATCCGCAAGGGGCTTGCCGGGAAAACGGCTCGACTTGTATCTTGCGGGAATTATTCCTAACACTTTCATTGCTATTTATCCTTTCATTTCCTGATGATGTTGAAAAATGTCAAAACTCGGGCATTTTCCATACTAATATCAAAATAATTATAACACAAAAAGCATTTTTGTCAATGCGAACAGATTCAATTGGTTAATTTTTTACAAAAAACAGCTAAAACCACGCACTTCTTTAACTAAATCATTAGCTAAATTATTAAAGCGCTATTTTAGTCTTAACAGCTTTTTAACCTTTTCACGTCGTGGCGAGTACATCGGGAATATCTTGTCGGCAACGCTCCGCACTGCTTTATCGGCAACGGAATGAATTCTGTACTTATAATACTCTTTTGCGGAATTTATCTTTTCCGTATTTACAAAAAACACAAGCTGAGTTTCCTTGGCCGACCTGTTTTCAACCGTCAGCATATGGTGGATGAAAATACCGTTTAGTATTTCGCCTATGTACCCGGGAGCACGTTCATAGGTTTTGCAATCGGTGATTTCCGTAATTCTTTTCATAATAGGAAACTGGAACTCGCACATACGGACAAACAGCTCTTTTTTCATTATATAGCAATTGAACGCCCTGTGATATTTTCCGGAAAAGTATTCGCAGGCAGAATTGTAATATTCGGGCGAATACTCTTTTATAAGGGAGAACATCTTGTCTATTATCCCCTGCTCAAAATACACGCCGTTATAGCTTTCCCACATTTCACGAAGCGTTTTGACCTCTGCCCTGTTATAACTCATTTCGGACGCTTTTGCAGCCACGGGAATTATCATATCATATTGTTTTACAGTTTTTTCAATTTTTTTCGTATCATCAAGATGATATTTTTTCTTTTCGTGAGGTGTCAATTTTAACTCACGCACCATATTGAACACCGTATTTTTATAGCGTTTATCCGAAAAAGAAAGATACCGCCGGTAATGACAAAGTCCGTAATAATCGGCATCAACATTCTTCCACGCCCAATACTGAACCGTAAACTCACAAAACGACATACGGAGCTTTGAAATATTGTCGCCCGTGTCATCGCCCTGAATCTCACTGTTGCCTTCTTCATCATAAACCGCACCGCATCTGACCGGAAAATAAACGGGAGTGTCTACTGTTTCACTGTCAATATCTATCCTGTGCGATACAAAAATACGGATATTACTCATCTTTTCCCCTGCCTTAAATGTTTTGTCACCAATCCAACCTATTATTTAATTATAGTACAGTGCAATTTTTTTGTCAACCAAAAAGACAAATTGTAATAAGGCAAAGAAAAAACGTGTCAACCTTCGCAGATTGACACGTTTTTGCTACAGTGCTTTTTTAATTTTTCCCGGAACGCTTTTTTCAAGCCGTGACACCTGTGGCTGACTTATTTCTATTTTCTGTGCGACTTCTACCTGAGTTTTGCCTCTGAA
>ERZ779866.4348-NODE-4348-length-10566-cov-8.331557_pt1 | contig 10566 bp, 7 predicted proteins | sample MGYA00511248_ERZ779866 | MGnify/ENA primary metagenome ERZ779866 (study PRJEB29588, sample SAMEA2155758) | human gut metagenome | biome: human gut; feature: human-associated habitat; material: faeces | place: Denmark | collected 2008/2010 ... | reverse complement strand
GAGCCGGGCGGCTTCCTCGTGACGTGCTCGTGCAGCCAGTTCATGACGCAGCCGCTGTTTGAGCAGATGCTCACGGAGGCCGCGAAGGGCGCGGGACGGCAGGTCCGCCTGCTCGAGCGCCTGATGCAGTCGCGCGACCATCCGGCCACGCTGGGCGAGGAGCACTCCATGTATCTCAAGGGCTGTATCCTGCAGGTGCTGTGATGATGAAAATTCTTGTGGTAGAAGACGAGCGCCTGCTGGCTGATTCGCTGCAGACGCTGCTGACGGGCCGGGGCTTTTCCGTCGATACGGCGAACGACGGCCTGACCGGCCTGGAATATGCAAAAACGGACGTCTATGATCTCGTGATCCTCGACGTCATGATGCCGGGGCTCGACGGCTATACCGTCGCCAGCCGCCTGCGCGCGGAGCACCATGCCGTGCCCATCCTGATGCTGACGGCGAAGTCCGATCTCATGGACCGCGTGGCCGGGCTGAACGCCGGGGCGGATTATTATCTGACAAAGCCGTTTGATTCCCGCGAGCTGCTGGCCTGCGTCGGCGCGCTGCTGCGCAGACAGGGCGAGCAGGTCGACGAGCTGACGTTCGGCAACACGGCCCTCGACCTCTCGGCCGGGATGCTGCGCTGCGGCAGCAAAAGCGTGCGCCTGTCCGCGCGGGAATTTGACGTCATGCGCATCCTGCTGCAGGCGAAGGGCGGCAACGTCTCGAAGGAGACGCTGCTCGAGCGCGTCTGGGGCTTTGACTCCAACGCCGTGGAGAATCATGTGGAGGTCTACGCCGGCTTCCTGCGGAAAAAGCTCGCGAGCATCGGCTCGAACGTCCGCATCGAGGCCATCCGGCGGCTGGGCTATCATCTGGAGGTGGCGGAGGTATGATCCGGAAGCTCCGCGTCAAGCTCGTGTGCATCCTCATGGCCCTGCTGACCGTGATGCTGGGCGTCACGTTCGGCCTTGTGCTGCATTTTACGCAGCAGAGTCTTGAGGCCGAGAGCCTGCGCACGCTCGAGGCGCTGGCAAACAACTGGCAGACGGCCTCCAGCCCCGGTTTGGACGACGGCACGCGCGTGCCGTATTTTGCGCTGGAGATCAATGCGCGCGGCGACATCATCACGACGCGCGGCGGCTATTTTGACCTGAGCGACCGCGAAAAGCTGCAGAAGCTCATCGACATCGCCGTGAATTCCGAGGACGACATCGGTGAGGTGCCGGATTACGGCCTGCGGTTCTACCGCGTCGTCACGCGCACGAGCTGGCGCGTCGTTTTTGCCGATACCTCGGCCGAGACGACGACGCTGCACAGCCTCATCCGCACGCTGGCCATTGCGAGCGCGGCGGCTCTTGCGGTGTTCTTCGTCATGAGCCTGCTGCTGGCGGGCCGGCGGCGTACGCCGGGCGGAACGGAAACGCGGGGGCGGATCGCCGTGCCGTGGTTCGCCTTCGGGTTTCTGGGTGTGATTTGCCTCAATTCGCTGCTGCAATACGTGTGCGGTGCGGAGAGCGTCCGGGAGATTCCGCTCAACGGCGCCGTCGAGTACCTCGATACGTTCCTGCTGACGATGGCCATGACGGCGCTGGGGACGGAGACGAGCATCGACAAGTTCCGTCAGGCCGGGGCGAAACCCTTCGTGCTGGCGGGGCTGCTCTACGTCTGGCTGGTTGTGGGAGGGTATTTCGTGACGAAGGGGCTGGTCGGCATGTTTTAGGACCGGTCCCGGTCCGGAAATGCGAAGCGGGCGGAACCTCCGGAGGTTCCGCCCGCTTTCCGTGTCGTTGCGGCGGGAACAGGTTCGGACCGCATGCGGTTGCCGTTGCCGGGGAGGTCCGGTTCCGCCTACGGAAGCCGGGGAAGCTGCGGGGCCTCGTGCTCGGTGTAGCGCAGCACCGTCTCGCGGACGAAATCGGCGAAGCGGCGGGCCTCGTCGTCGGTCAGCGGCGAAGGATAGCTCATCAGCACCAGCCTGTGCTGCTCGAAGGGGCGGCGGAACGAAGGGTGGATGTACTCGTGCGGATTCTCGACGAAGCCGAGCCGCCGGTAGAAGTGCAGCCGCCGGATCGAGATTTCGTCCGCCGGAGGGTCGATCTCCAGAATGACGCGCCGGCCTTCGCAGAAGGCCGCGAGGGCCTTCGAACCCATGTTCCGGCCGCGCAGGGCGGGCGATACGGCGAGGTGTTCGACATAGTGCCATCCGTCGCCCTGCCAGTGGTAGAGGATGCCGACGAACTCATCGCCGCACCAGATGCCGTCGGCCCGGAAGTGCGGATCCCGGAGGGCGCGGACGTGGTCCTCTTCGGAGCGCTGCTCCTTGTAGGGGAACGACCGGCGGTAAATCTCCATCGCTTCGGCCCATCCCCTGTCGGCGGGGGAGGTAAAGGGGATGAATTGCAGTTCTTCTGTCATGGTTCCGTATTTTTCCCGCAAGATACGACGAATTCCGTACATATCCTAATCCGCCGCCGGGGGAGGCGGGACCGCATCCCGGCGGGGAGGGGCTCCGGCGTCCGGTTTCCGGAATTTCCGCAGTGCCTGCCTTCCCGGTTCTCCGGATGTCTTCCCGATTTTCCGGATATTCTGCTCCGGAATGCCGGCCGTCTGCGCCCTGCCATGCGAAAATGCCCCTTCCGGTTCTCCGGAAGGGGCGTCCTGCGCTGCGTGCCGCCGCGTCAGTTCGACGTGGGGAATTTGTAGGTCACGGCCACGGGCTTCTCGCAGATGCCTTCATACTTTTTCACCTGCTCCAGCGTCTTCAGGTTGTAGATGTAGAGGCTGCCCGGCTTGCGGTCGGTCGCCGCGGGGTTGTAGGTGGCGATCAGCAGCAGGTCGTCATCCACGGTCGTGGCCGAGGTGGAGGGCATGGCGTTCGAGCAGATGGCCATGATCCGTTCGCCTTCGGGAAGCGTGATGTCCGGCCGGTCGCCCTCGGCCGGAAGCGTCGGGGTGACGCTGAGCATCGCCCAGTGGTAGATTTTGTCGTCGTAGTTGTAGTAGATGTTGTTGCTTACCTTCGTCGGGACCATCGTGGAGTTCCGGTCGATCAGCATGGGGCGCGACTCGTCGTATTCGAGCACGGTGCTCTGCGACGAGATGCCGGAGTTGGACTTGATGATCTGCACCTTGCGCGGCTCTCCCGCCGTCGAGCGGGCGATGACGTAGTACTCCTCCGTGCCCACGCGGGTTCCGGCGGCGTTGATTACCTCGTAACCGTCGGGGACGCCGAATCCCTTGATGTTCGAGTTCGGAAAGCCCACCACGCCGCTCTCGCTGAACATGAGCGGCACGCGCGTGCCCTGCACGGTGTTGGCGTAGTAGCTCTGGTAGCCGTATTTCACCGGATAGGGCGTCTGACGCACGGCGAGCAGGTCGGAGGCGAATTCGTAGCGGTAGGCCTTTCCGTCGTCGCCGATGACGTAGGAGTAGTGGCCGCGCGAGGTCTTTTCGCCCAGAATCCTGCCCGTGCGTGTGCCGTATTCGTCCATCGCACGGAGCCGGAACGTCACCTCCAGCGAGGTGGGGTCGAGGTGGTAGATCGACCCTTCTTCGTCGCCCGAGGTGATGAGCACGCCCGATTCGGACGAAGAGGAGAATACATAGACGTCGCGCAGGTCGCGGAATGCGTAGCTCGGGTTGATCGTCGCCAGCAGGTCCTCCCAAACCTCCTGGGCGTCCTCGGCCTCCTCCTGCGGCGAGCGTTTCTTGACGAAGGCCATCGAACCCTTGCCCTCTTCGTCGTTGCAGAGGATCAGGTAACCTTCGTCGAATCCCGCCTGCACGCGCAGTTCGTAGTAATGGAAGCCGACGCTCTCGCCGTTGTCCACCTTCAGGCGCAGCACGTAGCTGCCCGCGCTGTTGAAGGTGTAGTCGAGCGTGGGCGAGTCGGAAAGGTAGATCGAATCGGCCATCCCCGGGAAATCGCCTTCGGGTTTGCCGTAGGCCCATTCGCAGGCGACCTCGCGGTCGTTGGCGCTCTCGATGCGGATGCCGTCGAGACGGAGCGTCTCGGTCGCTTTCGCATAGATCACCTCGTCCACGCCGCTGACCGTCACCGGGGCCAGCTCGCGGTAGTGCTCCTCCTCGATTCCGTAGCAGGAGATCAGCGCCGTGCCGCAGAGAAGCGGCAGCAGGTATTTCAGTATCTGTCTTGTCATGGTAGCTCGCTGTTAATAGTTATACGCGGGGTCGCGCCAGCCCTTCGTCGTGACGCTCACGGACTTGTCGGTGTAGACTTCGGCGTCGGGGAAATTCTCCTTGTAGTAGTCGAACGTCGGACAGAGCACGTAGCGCACCCAGGCCAGTTTCTGCGGATTGTTGCTCCGGACCATGAATCCCATGGTCAGGTCCGCCTGTCCGCCCGTGGTGGTCGTGTAGTGTTCGTTGTCGATGGTCTCGCCGAACTGCTCGACCATCGTCTTGTAGAGCGAGGGGTTCGTATCCTCGATGCCGTGGTAGAACTCCAGCACCTTGCGGTACTTGTCGGGCGTGAAGTTGCCCAGGTACATGTACCACTCGTTCTCGGCGTCGTAACGCCACCAGATCGGGCAGGTGGGGGTGCCGTCCGAGATGAGTACGCGGAAGACGTTGCGCGGGACGCCTTCGAACAGGTCGGTCTCGACGATCTGGAGCACGAGCGAGGCGGTTTTCGTCAGGATCTTCTCCGAGCGCTTCGCCGTGACGACGATCTCGCCTTCGACCTCGCCGGCGGGAATGACCAGCTCGCCCAGCGTGTAGTCCTCGCCTTCGACGGCATCGACCAGCTCGCGCTGCACGCCGCCCGAGATGTAGTTCGTCGTGGTGTCGTGGATCGCTGCGACCTCGAACGTGCGGTCGCGGTCGGAGACCGTGCCCAGCAGTTTGACCGGGACCTTCCGCTGGATTTCCTGCACCGTCTCGTCGTAGATGGCGAACGAGATGTCGGTGGAGATATACTGGTCGAGGTTGAGCGGACCCTCCGTGAAATAGAGCTTGTTTTTCTGCGACGTGTCGTATTTCAGCCACGTATCGCCGCAGGAAACCGCTCCGGCGGCGACGGCCAGCAACAGGGCCGTATCGAAAAGGAATGAACGTTTCATAAAGCCTCGTCGTTTAGTTTCGGTAATTGTCCTCCACGCTTTTCGGAATGGGAATCGTATAGGTGGCGTCGTCCGTGCCGGAGAAGACGCCCATGCCCGGAAGCTCCACGTCCGACTGGAGGTGCTTCATGTCGAAGAAACTCTCGCCGTCGGCATAGAACTCCTTGCGGCGTTCGTTGTAGATGTTCTCCTCGGTGATCGAACCTTCGCGGTCGGCGAAGGCGGTCAGCTCGCGCGACGTCACCACGTAGTCGAGGTATTCCACCGCCTTGTCGGGGTCCTTGGTGAGATTGGCCTCGGCGACGATGTAGTACATTTCGGGAATCCGGATCAGGCTCAGGCCCGGGATCGAGTTGCCGGTGTAGGTGGCGTTCGTCTCGCCGTTGGCGTACATTTTGCTGTAATGCTTGATGCACTGTCCCGTGCTGGTGTTGAACCAGAGGGTGTACCGCTTGTCGGTGCCGGCTTCGTCCGTGGCGTACACCTCCTTGTACTCGTCGGAGAGTTCGAGCGTGGCGCCGCTGTAGATGTGTTTGTCGTAGTAGTTCTTGAGGAACTGCGTCGAGTAGAGCCCGAAGAGGGTCTCCTGCATGTTGAGCGTGCCGGTCTCCACGGCATTCCACGCCTCTGCGGTCCGCATCAGGGGGAATTTCCCGCTGTCGATCACCTTTTCGGCATACTTTTCGGCCAGTTCCAGGTTGCCCGCCGTCCAATATACGCGGGCCAGCATCGCCTGCACGGCGTAGAGGTTCAGGTGGGTGATGCGGCAACTGGTGAAGCCGTCGGCGGCGTTGGTGCGCACCGGGGTGACCAGCTCCTCGTCCTCGGCGAGGTACTTTTCGGCTTCGGTGAGGTCGCCGACGATCTCCTCGAACACCTTGTCGAGCGAGCTGTACGGGGTGACTTCGATGCCGTAGCTCTTCACGTAGGGAATGGCCTTGGCCTTGGCCGCGGTGTCGCCCGAGCCGGACGATACGGCGAAGAGGCGCACCATTTCGAAGTGCATGAAGGCGCGCAGGGCGAGCAGCTCGCCCTTGTAGAGCCTGATATGGGGATATACGTCGTCGGCTTTGGGCAGAATGTGCATCAGGGCCTTGTTGATGTGCCCGATCACCTTGTAGCCTGCCACCCAGATGTCTTCGGCGATGGTGACGGCGTCGTCGGTCGTCCACTGGCGCTGCACGGCGTAGGCCATCGGGTCGGTCTGCGGTATGGTGAAGTTGCCGATCATCGTCTCGGGGTATTCGAACGAGAGTTTGCGGCCGTAGAGGTCCTTGTCCGCGCCCATCTCGGCGTAGATGCCGTAGATGGCGTCCTCGCAGCCTTCGGCCGTCGCGTAAAGTTCCTTGTCGGTCACCTCCGATTTGGGATTGACGTCGAGGTAGGCCTCGCAGCCGCCCAGCAGCGGGAGCAGGGCCAACAGATAGAAACGGTATTTTTTCATGCGTGACATAATGCTGTACGGTTTAGAAAGTGGGTCGGAACACCAGGTTGATCGTCCGGCTGTAGGGATAGCTTGTGCCGCGTTCGTACTTGACGGTCGAGAGGCGGAAGATGTCCGAGACGCCCACGCCGATGGCCAGCCGCTTGAAGCCGATGCGCTTGAGGAACTTGGCCTGGAACTCGTAGGTGAGCATCGCGCTCGAGAGCCACAGCTCGTTGAGGCGCTCGACGAAACGCTCCGAACTGTAGGAGGAGTCCTCCGGCCGGATCTCCTTGATGGCCAGGAAGCGCGAGAGGTCGCCCGGGCGCTTCCAGCGGTCGGTGAAGGCGCGTGCGTCCACGTTGTAGCGCGGGTCGATGTCCTCCACCTTGGACCAGAGCGTCTTGTTGTAGGTGTCGCCGCCGAACTTGTAGCTGAACACGAGGTTCAGCGACCAGCCCTTGTAGCGGAGCGTGTTGAGCCACGTTCCTTGCAGCTTGGGCTGCGTGTTGCCCACCACCACCTCGTCGTCCGCATCGTACCGGAAGGTGTATTCGCCGTTCCGGTCGATGAATATTTCCTGACCGGTCGCCGGGTCGATGCCGGCCGAGCGCACGGCGTAGATATCGTACTGCGAACCGCCTTCGCGGAAGCGCAGACGCAGCGGGCTGTCCTCCTCTATCTGGTACGACGTGTTCTTGAGCGTGGTGCTGATGCGGTTGATGCGGTCCTTCACGTGCGAACCGTTGATGACCGTCGTCCAGGCCCAGTTCTTGCTGCGGATCACCTGTGCGGCCACCGAAAACTCGTAGCCGACGTTCTGGTTCTCGCCGAAGTTCACGGTGATGTCCTCCGCGCCGGTCGATGCCGGCAGGGGGATCGACATGAGCTGGTCCTTCGTGGTGTTGCGGAAGTAGTCGAAGCCGATGACCAGCCGCTCCTTGAAGAGGGTCATGTCGAGGCCGAAGTTGTTCTTCAGCACGCGCTGCCACTTCAGTTCGGGGTTGCCCATGCGGATCGGCACGGCGCCCACGCCCGTGTAATAGAGGTAGTCGTTGTCGTATTTGTAGGTCGTGATGGCCTGGTAGGGGTTTCCGGTAGTCTGGCCGTTGTAGCCCCACGACCACGTCAGGCGCAGCACGTCGATCCACTTGGCCCGCTCGAGGAATGCCTCCTTGTGGAGGTTCCATCCCAGACCGAACGACCACATGGGCGCGAAGCGGTTCTCCGAACCGTAGGCCGACGAACCGGAGGTGCGGTAGGAGATGTCGGCGAAGTAGCGGTTGCGGAAGTAGAAGTTGCCGCTGGCGAAGAATCCCACCTTGGCCAGGAGCGTCTCGGTGCCCGACGGCAGGGAGGACGGGCTGTACCCGAGCGCGTATTTGATGTCCGACAGGTCGTCCTTGAGGAAGCCTATCGCCGTGGTGTACGACGTGGTCGTATTGGTGTGCTGGATGTCGGCGCCGGCATTGACCACGAAGCCCGTGCCGCGGTCGTCGAGATTGCGGCCGTAGTTGAGGACGATCTTGCCGTCGTAGTTGAAGGCCTTGCCCGTGCCGAGCCGGTACTCGCCCCGTTTGGCCGGATCGGTTTCGCCGAGGTATGTCGCGTCCTCGGGCGAGGTGTAGCGGTCGTACTGGTTCGTCTTGATATCGACGTTGAACTGTCCGGTGATGAAGAAGTCCTTCGTGACGTACCATTTGGCGTCCACGGTGTTGCGCAGGGTCTGGTCGCGCGTGGTCTCGAAGCTCGACAGCGTGGCGTTGTAGAGCGGATTGACCTGGTGGCCGTCGCCCGAGGTCGAGGTGTCCTCCGGATCGAAGTTGAAGGCCTTGACCAGGTTGCCGTACTCGTCGAAGGGCGTGTCGTAGGGGTTGAGCCGGGTGTAGGCGCTGAAATCGCCGTAGGGCGACTCCTTGGCGTCGGTGAGCGAGTAGTTGGCCGTGTAACGCAGCGTGAGCTTGTCGCGCATGTGGTAGCCGATCGAGAAGTTGAGCGTGTAGTTGCGGCGGTTGTCGCCCTTCATCACGCCGTACTTGTCGCTGAAGCGCAGCGAGGTGCGGTAGTCGATCTTCTGGGCGCGGCCGCTCAGCGACAGCGAGTGGGTATGGCTGAACGGAACGCGGAGCGGGGCGCGTATCCAGTCGGTGTTCACGCCCCGGCGCACGTTTTGCAGCTTGTAGGCGTAGGCTTCGTCCATCGAGCCGTTCTCCGTGGTGTAAAGTCCGGCCAGCCGCTCCAGCTCGAGTTTCTGCGCGGCGTTGCAGAGGTTCATCGAGCTGAGGTCGGGGATGCTCAGTTCGGGGACGAAGTTGTAGCTCAGGCGGGGCTTGCTGTCGGTCACCTGCTGGCGCTCGATGACGATCACGCCGTTGGCGGCGCGGTCGCCGTAGACGATGGCCGCCTGGGCGTCCTTCAGCACGTCGATCCGTTCGATCTCGTACATGTCGAGGTCGTAGAGCTCCTCCATGGTGATCTCCGCGCCGTCGAGGATGATGAGCGGGTTGTTGTAGGCCTTTTCCTCGGCCGACGTGGCGATGGAGTTCGAACCGCGTATGAGGATTTCCGGAATGGCGTTGGGGTTCGAGCCGAGGGCGTTGTTGTCCACGACCACCATGCCGGGCGTCACGGCGCTGAGCGCCGTCATGATGTTGGTGTTCGAGATCGAGACGAGGTCCTCGCCCTTGATCGTCGTCACCGAGCCGGTGTAGGTGTTCTTGTTGCGGGTGAACATGCCGTTCACCACGACGTCCTCGATCTGTGTGCCGCCCTCCTTGAGCGAGACCTTCAGTCCCTTGGCCGAACCGGTCACGGCGATCCGGCGGCTCTCCATGCCGAGGAAGCCGATTTCGAGCACGGCCGGACTGGTCTTCGACGTGAAGGTGATCGAGAAGCGTCCGTCGCCGTCGGCGGAGACGCCCTGTCCGTTGCCGCCCTTCAGGATGACCGACGCACCGGCCAGCGGATTCTTGTTCGGGTCGTAAACGGTTCCCGAGACGGTGAACTTGCGGGTCTTGCCCGAGGTGTCGTAGATGACGACGAAGTCGTTCTCGGTCTCGTACTTGAAGTTCGTGCCTTCGAGGCATTTTCCGAGCAGCTCATAGACGCGGATGTTCTTGAAGTGGCCGGTCACGGCGGGCAGTTGCCGGATGTCTTCGGGATCGTAGGCGAAGCGGATGCCCTTCTTGCGGGTGATTTCGTCCAGTACGGCGGTCACGGGCGTCCCTTCGGCGTCGATCGTCAGCGTGGCGTTCATATCCACGGGTTCACCCCCCCCCTGCGCCTGCGCCGTAAGGACCGCGCGGCACAACAGGGTCACGAGTAACAGCAGCCGGGGTATCCGGCTGAAACGGAACGTAAATGTGTGCATAGGCTTTGGGTTATGGACGGGCCGGCCCGCGGGGTCGGCCCGTCCGGGTTTTCACGAGTTTAGTTTTGCGACGGATAGAGACTGCGCTCGATCACGTAGATCAGCGACTGGTAGTGCGCCTTCGTATCGCCCGTGGCGCCGTTCACGCGGCTGCGCAGCAGTTTGAGGATCCGGTCGTTCACGTGGTAGAACAGCGCGCGCGACTCGTCGATCGACCGCAGGTTGACGTTGTACTGCCAGCCGTAGCCCGACGACAGGGCGTCGCTGTTCCAGAGCTGCGAGGCGACGTATCCCTTGCCATGCTCCTCTTCGGCCTCGCGCAGCGGGCCGAGGTAACGCTCCACGATGCCGCTCCGGTCGAGACCCATCAGCGCGATCTCGTCCACCGAGGGTGCGTAGGCCTCCGTGATGCCGCCCAGCTTCATGCGCTTGGCCTCGCTGGAGGCGACGTCCGCGGCCGCGTCGACGAACATCCGCTGGATGAGCCGCTCCGACGGCGACACCGGGCGTCCCTTGATCGTGCTTTCGAAGACGATGTTGTAGAGGTCGTCCATATACTCCTGCGGCGTGTAGGGATCGTCGGCGATGTGCGACGAGAGCGTGACGTTCTTATAATAGGTGAAGAACGCGCGGCAGAAGTTGAAGCGCAGGATGAACGAGAGGTCCACGTGCAGCGGCAGTTTTTCGGTCAGCGCGGGCTGTTC
>ERZ779866.4346-NODE-4346-length-10572-cov-2.964534_pt1 | contig 10572 bp, 14 predicted proteins | sample MGYA00511248_ERZ779866 | MGnify/ENA primary metagenome ERZ779866 (study PRJEB29588, sample SAMEA2155758) | human gut metagenome | biome: human gut; feature: human-associated habitat; material: faeces | place: Denmark | collected 2008/2010 ... | reverse complement strand
CCCCTGCCGTATCCATAGACAAAATCTGTTGACTCCGACTGCTTGAAAGCAAAATCCAACTTACTGCAAAGACTGTCATTTCCTCCCATCAACCTTGCCAACACAGGGATATCGTGCGAAAGTCCGAACGTCGCCTGCCAAGCGTTGGCCTCTACATATCCGTTACCGCTCAACGGATCGGTATGTACCCATTCACCGTTTGCCTTCTTCGGCAGGATCAGTCCCAGTTCTTTATTAAAAGAAGCAGGCCAGCCTGTAGCCCGTTTATGGAAATAGTTATAATCGCTTTTCTTTCCCATTTTAGCTGCCATTTCAGCCAAAGCCCAATCTTCAAACGCCCACTGGATGGTCAGACCGGCATTACCGGGACAATATCCGTTACGAACATAAAAATCCAACTCCTTATCCATTCCCAAGGCCAGCATTCCTCCTTTGGAATGATTCCGTTTCATCGCCTTGAACGCTTTTTGCTGATCCCACTTCCTAGTCAGTCCTTTTTGGAAAGCACTCGTGATAAGTGAAGTTGCCGGACATCCCGTCATGATATACGAATAACCACCGGCACAAGGTCCGCGGGGAAGCAGATTTCCATTCACATCGTATTCCAGCAAAGAAGCCGCAAAATCATCCAATACCGAAGGATAAGCCAATCCCCAGAGCGTATTCAGGTTCCATTGTGTCAACCAAAACGCATCGGAGTTATACATATGATGTTTCACCTTCCCTTCCCGGTCCTTAGCCAGTTGCCTTACATGGAAACGGATATTTTTCGTTTTAGAACCTTCCCGGGTACCATCCGTATAATCCGGATATTTTTTCGCTGTCAAAGGCTTTCCCGTCTGAATCTCAAAGGGGGTTACGCCGTGGAATCTGGAAGGGTAGCGCTCTGCCGGGCCGTAGCCCTTTCCTTTTTTTGTAAGCACATGGACTAACACTGCATGGTCAAGCTTTTTTGCCTCCCTGAAAACCTTATTCAGCTCCTGGATATTATGGCCGTCTACAGGCCCCAGATAGGTGATACCCATATTTTCAAAGAGCATTCCCGGAATAAACAGCTGCTTAATGCTGTTTTTGGTCCGCTTGATCTTGTCAATCATGGCTGTGCCTACCACAGGAACCTTGTCCAGGGTATCTGCCACATATTTCTTTAAATCATTGTAGCCACCGCCTGTGCGGATTCCTCCCAGGTACCGCGACATGCCGCCTACGTTTTCTGAGATAGACATATTATTGTCATTGAGTACAATAATAAAATTTTTCTTCATGCGGGCAGCATTATTTAAGGCCTCATAGGCCATTCCGCCCGTCAGAGCTCCGTCGCCGATTACGCATACCACTCTTCCGTCTGTTCCCATGAGCTTTTCACCCCTCAGATACCCTATTCCCGAGGAAATAGAGGTTGAGGCGTGACCCGAGACGACGGCATCGTATACGCTTTCGGACGGTCTCAAAAATCCGCTTATTCCGCCTTTTGAGCGAATGGTGTCCATCTCGTCCTTTCTGCCCGTAAACATTTTATGGACATAGCACTGATGACCTACATCGTATATGACCTTGTCTAAAGGCATATCGAAAAGCTTGCATATAGCCACACTTATCTCGACAATTCCGAGATTTGCGGCGAGATGTCCTCCCGTCTTGGAGATATTATCTATCAAAAAACGCCTTGTCTGACGGCAAAGCTCCTTCAATTCTTCGTTTGAAAGGTGTTTTATATCGTCGCAGCTGTCAACATTATCCAAAACACCATATCCCGAAAACTTCATCTTCTTTTCCCTTTCAGAAAGCTTTTTATACAGAAAGTCCGTATTCATCTTTTCCGCAGCAGATATGTATGTTTATGTATATTATAACATAAACATACAAAAAATCAAGCGGCAAGGCCTATCAAAAGTCCGAGTATCGCTCCCGATGCCACCTCAAAAGGCGTATGTCCTATGAGCTCTTTGAGCTCTTTCTGGAACATTTCGGGGGTTGTCTCTTTCCAGTGCTCCATCATATAATTGAGCACCTTGGCCTGTTCTCCCGCCGCTCGGCGAACTCCCGTGGCGTCATACATGACAATGCAGGCCACAACGGCCGCTATTCCGAAAGATACCGACTGAATACCCGACACCTTCGCCACAGCCGTAGCAGTTCCCACCACCAGAGCCGAATGAGAGCTCGGCATACTGCCCGACGAGAAAAACAGCCTCAGGTCAAATTTCCTGAACCTTACATAATTATACACTATTTTCAAGCCTTGAGCCGCAAACCAGCACACTATGGCTATATTTATTACATAGTTGCCTGTGAGAAATTCAACATAGTTTTTCATGTCAGCTCTCTCTTCTCCTAAGCTTTTCGGCAATATCTCTCAAAAACTCGCTTTTCGGAAGACACTTCAATGCTTCTATGGCCTCATCGGTCAGCTTATCGGCCTTTTTCCGGGCCTCTTCTATGCCGTAAGCCGTTACAAATGTATATTTGTCATTGTCAGCGTCGCTGTTTATTGTCTTTCCAAGCTTTTCAAAGTCGCCCTTTACATCGAGTATATCGTCCACTATCTGAAACGCAAGGCCTATCTTTTCGGCGTATTCGGCCACATAGGGCAGACTGTCAAGGCCTGCGCCTCCCAAAATGGCTCCCGCCATGCAGGCTGCGTAAAAGAGCTTGCCTGTCTTGAGGCTTACCATGAGCTTAAGGTCTTCTTCGCTTCTTATTCCCTCCTGTATGTCGAGCACCTGTCCGCCTATCATTCCGTAGGCTCCTGCCGCCTCGGCAATAAGCGCTCCTGCTCTTGCATATTTCGACCCCGACATGCTCTCGGTAAGCATTACTTCATAGGCCGAATTGAGAAGATTGTCGCCTGCCAAAAGGGCTATTGCCTCTCCGTAAACCTTGTGATTTGTCGGCTTGCCTCTTCTGAAATCGTCGTTGTCCATACAGGGCAGATCATCATGCACCAGAGAGGATGTGTGTATCATCTCCACAGCTGCCATAAAAGGCGGTACAATGTCCAGTGTCTCCTCTATGCTTCCTCCGAATATTGAGCAGAACTCCATAAGGAAAGCCGCTCTCAGCCTCTTTCCTCCCGCCATAAGACTGTATTTGGAGCTTTCAAGAATGAGTTTTTGAGGTACATCATCATATGGAAATCTTCTTTCCAGCTCTTTTTCAACAATTACTTTGTATTCCGAAAGTGTCATCTCAACGCTCCTCGCTGTCAAAATCCATAAACTCCGGCTCTTCCGCCTTGGTGAGCAGTTTTATCTTGTTTTCCGCCTTTTCCAAAGCCTCTCCGCAGTCCTTAATGAGTTTCATGCCCTCCTCAAAGAGCGCAAGGCTCTTGTCAAGCTGGGCGTCTCCTTTTTCGAGAGCCTTGACTATCTCTTCAAGCCTCGCCATGCCCTCTTCAAAAACGAATTTATTTTCCACTTTACACCTCTTTATTTCTGACCACACTGACGATATTTCCGTCGGAAAGCCTTGTCACTATCTCATCGCCTATGTTTACATCTTCTATGCTCTTGACTATTCCGCCGTCCTTCTCCACCATTCCATAGCCCCTGGCTATAACTTTAAGAGGGCTGATGGCGTCCAAAGTAGACGCGGCTTTTCCGTAAATCATCTTTTTCTGATGAAGTATCTTTTCCATGGCTCTGCCCATCTTTTCTTCCTCTGCCGCCAAAAGCATCTTTTTGTCGGTGAGATAGGCATCTGGAGAACGCATAAATCTGTTTTCCGAGAGAAGTCTGAGCCTCTCCCTGTAATACTCTATCTTCTTGCTTTCAAGAGTCGAAAGCTTTCCTTTAATATCGCCGAGTCTTACAAGAATATCCCTGCTGTCGGGCACGACTATTTCTGCTCCGTTTGACGGCGTCGCCGCTCTGACATCGGCCACATAGTCGGCTATTGTAACATCGGGCTCATGTCCTACCGCCGATATTACGGGGATCTCACTTCTGAATATGGCTCTCGCCACTATTTCTTCATTGAAGCACCACAGATCCTCCATGGAGCCTCCTCCTCGTCCGCATATTATTACATCGCACAGCTGATGTTCGTTGATGTAATCCAACATCGATGCTATCGAAGGCGCTCCCGCCTCTCCCTGCACTATGACGGGACAGACGATTATCTCGGCCGCCTTATACCTGCTCTTTATTATCCTTATCATGTCTCTCACGGCCGCGCCTGTAGGAGATGTCACAAGGGCTATTCTCTTGGGGTATTCCGGCAATTTTTTCTTGTATTTAAGGTCAAAAAGCCCTTCTTTATAGAGCTTTTCCTTGAGTTTTTCAAAGGCTGCGTGGAGGTCTCCCACGCCGTCAGGCTGCATTTTTGCCACATACAGCTGATACTGTCCGCTTTTTGGAAAAAGGCCTATGCGGCCCAAAGCCACAACTTTCATTCCGCTTTCGGGACGGAAATCGAGTTTGGCCGCATCCGACCTAAACATGACGGCGTTTATGACGGCCGCCTCATCCTTAAGGCTGAAATAGCAATGCCCCGATGAGTGGAGTTTGAAATTTGAAATTTCTCCGCAGACATACACCTTCTTGAGGTGCTCGTCCCCCTCCAGCATACCCTTTATGTAATTGGTCAGTCTTTCGACCGTTACAGGCACATAACTCATTTTGCCTACCCGATAATCTCGTTTTTGGAGAATGTCGACAGGACGCCGTTTATAAAAGAAGCAGCCTCCTCGCTGTCATATTTCTTTGCAAGCTCGACAGCCTCGTTTACCGACGCGCCCACCGGTATCGACATATAGAGTATTTCATACATGGAAAGCCTTATTATGGCCTTTGAAATTCTCGATATTCTGCCGACATTCCAGCCTTTTGAATATTTTTCTATATATGAATCAAGCTCCTGCATATGGGAAATGACGCCGCTTGTGGCAGCAGTCACATACTCCATCTGATTTTCCTCGGGCATTTTCTCATAGAGCTTATATTCCTCTTTAAGCCCTGCAAAGTTGTCGCTTTTGAGGGCCTTTTCCATTATATCTTTTCCGCTCTCTCCTGTGTATTCGCTTTCGAATGTAAAGTGAAGTACAAGTTCTCTTGCGCTTTTTCTGCTCATATATTTTTCCTCTTCCGTATTGCTTTCTTTTTCTCACGATATATTATACAACAAAATGACAAAAAAATAAACCCTCTGAAAGGGTTTATTTTTTAATAAATGTCAATTTTCGCTTTTTGTGTCGGCAGGCTTCTGAGGCGCAAACACTATGCCGTCTATGTGGATGTTGATCTCCTTGATTTCAAGCTGAGCCATCGACTCCACATTGCTTCTCACGCTCTGCTGTATCTTCTCGGCTACCGACTTCAGATCATTTCCGTATTTGACCATGACAGCGATGTCGATATTGCAGCCGCCGTTCTCGGCAAAAGTGATCTTGATGCCCTTATTTTTGTTCTTTTTGGTAAAGAAATCGGCTATGTCCGCTGCTGAATTGACTGTCGACAGAGATGCTACGCCATCCTGCTCCATAACGGCGTTATAGACGATGGTGGATATGACATCCTCCGATATTCTTATGCTGCCGCTCTCTTCGGCATAAACGAGATATTCTTTATTTTCATTCATGTTCTGTTTCTCCTAGTAATAAATATGTATACATTTTACTACAAAGCAGAAAAAAAAGCAAGTCTTTTATGCCGTTTCGATAACTTTAATTTGCTCGGGTGTCAGAGCTGTCTCCTCGATGACTATCTCCTTGATTCTGGCAAGGTCTGTGTTCTGAAGGCCTTCAGCCGTCTTTTCCACAATTATGTTTGCCCCGTCATCGCTGATATATGCGACGCACTGTCTGTAACCTTTTGCCACTATGAGGCTCTCGACTCTCGCCTCTTTTTCTGCATTTTCAGCCAATACGCCCATGGCGCTCACGGCCGCTGCCTTTGCCTCTTCAGATGACTGCTCGTTTTCCACCGTCTGGGAGAGTATGCTTACAGATTCATCTCTCGCCTGCTGTCTTGCAAGCTTTGCCTCGGAAAAATAATCGCTGGGCACGGGAGAGATGTTGGGATTGTCCTTTGCCGTAAGAGCCGCTTTTTCCTCCTCGGCTCCGTCGACCAATGTCGCCTCGCCCAAAACCTTTCCGTCCTCAAACTCGCCTGCCTGACTGTATTCGCTGTCAGGCTGATTTTTTGTATAGCTCCAATTCAGATAGACCGCCATACAAAGCATAAGGGCTATTACGGAATACACCGCACTCTTTCTCTTGACCACCATAGTTTCCTCCTAATTTTTCATTTTTAATATTACAATGTTATCTGAGCTTATGCCGGTGAGAGCTTTTACGGCATTGGTGACCTCAAGTCTCACCTTGCTGCTGTCCGCCCCCCGGCAGACGATGACGGCGCCTCTGAAAACCGGAGCGTTCTCATACTCCACAAGGGGGGTCTGACCCGATGCGCCGTTTATTATGACCGTCTCGTGTCCCTCGTTTCCGTAGACGCTGTCGGTGGCGTATACGCTATGAGCTCCGGTCTCCACCGAAAGTCTCACTTCGACCTCGCCTATGCCTTCCACCCGTTCAAGGGCCTCGCATATTTTGTTTTCAAAGGCTTCCACACTGTCAGTATCCGAAACGACCACCTCTTTTTCGGTTTTTCCGGCAAACAGCCCTTCTCCCGTGACCAGCACAAGGCCAATGGCGAATACCAACGCCGGATACTTATATTTATCAAAAAATCCCTTGATATATTCCATTATTTTTATGTCATTTTTCAATTATCTCCACCTCTGTGTCCTCAAAAAGGGTTTTTATCTCATTCAGCATATGTCCCTTTGCCGTAACGCTGTCGATTTTCGCCCATACGGTTATTTTTACTATCTCGGCCTTATCCTCAAAGACCACAGCCTCTGCCTCGGCCTCGATCTCTCTTCCGTATTTTTGGGCTATCTTTAAAACCTCCTCCTCGACGGCTTTTTCCGTCTCTTCTCTTACCGCCTGACAGAACATCTCCTCCCCTGTCTCTCTGCTCTCTTTTATTATATTGATATCCTGTCCCAAATTTCCAATAAGACCGAGAGTTTTTACATCTATTCCAAACAGAAAAGCCAGCATACAGAGAGCGCAGCACATTTTCACCAACGATCCGCTCGGTCCGCTGCCCGAAAACAGTACCGCTACTGCGTATACCGCGGCGAGGATTATTATTTTTTGAAATATACCTTCCATGTCATCCTCCGAACACCGAAACGCAAAGACAGACCGCCATTATAATTCCCGCCGATACGGCGGCCAGAATCCCGAGAGCCATGGCATAGCTCGAAGCCACCGCTTCGACTACCGATCCCACTCCGTTTGGTGCAAAAGCCTTTGCCGCCACCGACACGCACTTGAATAAGATCATATTGACAGAAAGTATCACAAAAGGTCCTGCACAGAAAAACAGAACTGCAATTACCCCTGCAAGTCCTATGGTGTTTCTCATGACCGACGCCATGGACAGCACGCTCTCCGATGCCGACGCCACCGCGGTGCCCACTCCCGGCAGCACCGACACCGCCGCTTTCGCCGCTTTTATTGCAATTCCGTCGCCTGCCGACATTACGGCCCCTGTCAGGGTCATATACGCCGTCACTCCGCCTATGCATATCTTGACCGCGGCATTCACCGCCTTCTGTATGGCAGAAGCTATGCCCGACGCTATGGGGTTTTCTCCGAAAGCTCCTACGGCTTTCATAAATATATAGGCGAAGATCAACGGAAAGACGAGATTCGAGGCTATCGAACAGCACAGATTTGTATATATCATTCCTCCTCCCGCGATAAATGCCGAGGAGGCGGGCTTTCCTGCCGCTGCCGCATAGGAGGCAAAGGTGGGCAGAAGAGTTTTTGAAAACACCGCTATATCATCCGCCGCACCTCTGCTTTGGGATATTACGCTTCCCGCGTCGCCCGCCACGCATATCAAAACAAGGCATACGCCGCACATATCTATGAGCCTTTGTCCGTTTTTATTGTCCCCCGCTCCCGCTATCACCTGGCCGAAGGAGCAGAGAGCGCATATAAACAGTATCTTCACATGGCCCGTCAGAGCTTTTACGAGCTGCTCTGAGACCGTACTTTTTACTCTCTGCCACAGCCCTGTTCCCGCCTGCTCCATATCTTCAAGCTGTCCTTCACCTATGTCAAAGGGCAGCTGTCTTTCCAGTTCTCTCGGAAATTCCTCTCCGTGGGAGACCGAGCAAAGACATATCATCAGCAGAAAAAAGACCGTTATTTTTCTCATATTCCGCTTCCCAATTTTTCCACCGCCTTTAAAAACACAGGGAGTATCACTGCCGCGGAGGCGGCCGCCGTTATGAGTTCCAAAGCCGTGGCAAGAGCCTTTTCTCCGCTGTCCCTGCACATGTCGCACAGCAGTTTGGACACCGTCGTTATTCCCAGCACCTTTATGACGGGCTTTATGTATTCCGCAAGCTCGTTTGAAAAGAGCGAGGACAAAAGCTCCGCCGCCTGATTCAAAAGAGGAGCCGCAATGGTGAAAACCACGGCGACAGCGCAAAACGACATGATGACCGACATCTCGGGCAGCTGCTCCCTTATAAATCCGCACAGCACCAGGGCCGCCGCCGCTGCCGCCGCTGTTTTTAAAATTATCTCCATATCAAAAACCAAATGTAGACTTTATCAGTGTGAACAGGCGGTTTATCTCACCTATTATGATTATCATTACGGTGATGAGCCCCGCAAGGGTGGTCATAAGGGCCTGTTCCTCTCTTCCCGACCTGACAAGCAGCTGATTGAGCACCGCCACCACTATTCCTATGGCGGCCACTTTGAATATAAGATCTATCTGCATATCACACCTATACCGCCACCAGAGCCGCTATTATGCCTATGCTCAATCCCAAAGCTCTGTAAAGTCTGCCTTTTTCTGAAAATTCCTTTTCACTTTGAGCGTACTGTCTCTCGAGCATTATCCTGATATTTTTCAGCATGCTTGCCTGCTCATAGCTGTCGTATCTGCCAAGCACCGAGCAGAAGGACATGAGGATATCGCCGTCCTCCTTTGTCATGCCTCTTGCCGAAAGATGCTTTGACGACTGCTCAAAAGCCGTCTCCAGTTTTTCGCCCTCCTTGAGTTTATCGGTGACCGAACTCCAGAAAAGCCTGCTCTTTCCTCCTATTCGCCTGCATATGACCTCGAAGGCTTCGCAAAGCTCCGAGCGTTTAAAGACTATTTCTGCCTGAAGAATGTCGACAGCCGAAATCAACTCTCTTAAAACATCACGCCTGTCCTTCAAAAGTCTGTATATGTACCTTCCCAAAAACCCTGACGAACCGATTATCATAAGAACTCCCACTATTTTTATCATTTTGTCCTCCTTTTTCACTGAGAAAGATCTCACGCTTTCCGTCTGTGTTTTTTATCTCCACTACATAGTCAAAAATATCCTTGTCCAAAAGTCTTCTGTAAATATCTCTTTTTCCGAGATTTTTAATAGAATCCGCATGGGCTGTCGCAACAAAAGACGCTCCCATATATCCCGCCTTTATAAGACAGTCTGCGTCGCTCTCTTTTGTTATCTCGTCGAGGGCTATATATGAAGGCGACATGGCTCTTATCAAAGCGTCGCAGTTTTGCTCCTTGCCTCCTCCGCTCATCACATCGGTGTTGCGCCCTATGTCAAAGGCAGGTCTACCCCTTGAAGATGCCGCTATCTCGTATCTCTCGTCACAAAGGCCTATCTTTATCCCGCTGTCCGACATATTTCTCACAAGGTCTCTTAAAAATGTCGTCTTGCCGTCTCCCGCCTTTGAGATTATCAGAATATTAGGTCTCTTATCCCACCTTATCATTTTGAAAATGTCGGACGACACTCCCTTTACCTGTTTTGCTATTCTTATGTTGAGAGACGATATGTCTTTTATAGTGCGGGTTTCTCCGTTTTCCCTTATCACACTTCCGCACACGCCCATTCGTCCGCCGTAGGGCAGGCTTATGTATCCCTCCTTTATCTGGTGGTTATAGGAGTGATAGGAGCTTTTTGTGGCCCTTTCCACGCACTCTTCCATGTCCTCCTCGGTGACCGTCACGGTCTCGCCTTCAAAGTACACGGTCTTTATTCTGCCGCCCACCGTCACTGCGAAGGGTCTGCCCACCCTCAGCCTAAACTCCTCTGCCTGTGCCTTGTCCTCTTCTTCCAGGCTGTAAACCGCCCGCCACAGCCTTTCGGGCAGCACTCCTGCCGAAAGAGCGAAGCATTTCAGAAAATATTTGTCCATTTTTCTCACCTTCCTAAGTTCTGCTAAATCATATGGACAAGTCGGACCGTTTATGCCTGTTTTAAAAAATAAAAAAAGCCTCGGATATGCTGCTCCGAAGGCTTTTATTTTACATATTCTATTTTCTCAGTATTTTTTCCATGCTCTTTCCCTTGGCAAGCTCATCTATGAGCTTATCAAGATACCTTATATCCCTCATGAGAGGGTCTTCGATCTCCTCCACTTTAACTCCGCACACAGAACCTTTTATCAGCTTTCTGTTTTCATTCATATGGGGCGCGTTTCTGAAAAAGTCTCCGTAGGTCAAACTGCCCTCCGTAAAGCTTTCAATCTGACTT
>ERZ779866.4345-NODE-4345-length-10573-cov-2.349306_pt1 | contig 10573 bp, 11 predicted proteins | sample MGYA00511248_ERZ779866 | MGnify/ENA primary metagenome ERZ779866 (study PRJEB29588, sample SAMEA2155758) | human gut metagenome | biome: human gut; feature: human-associated habitat; material: faeces | place: Denmark | collected 2008/2010 ... | reverse complement strand
ATTCAAAAACAATAAAGAGGCTATTACTAACAAATTAAATAAAAGCATTGTTTTATAATACTATAAATTTTATAAAAAATCAAAAGGCGGAAAATCCGCCTCTTAATTACTTGCAAAAAGTTTCGGCATAGAACACGCCAGATCCGAAAGCACCACTGTGTTTCTTAATAATTTCCATAGCCCCGTCATAGGTAACTTCTCTTGCCCAATCTCTCTGTAATTCACATAAAACCTGCATCCAGGTTACAGGGACTGCACCTGCCTGCATCATTCTGCGTACCCCAGCTTTGTGAATTTGCTTGGACTGACCGGCTGATGTATCTTCAAGAAAATAAACTTCATAACCTTCTTTAAGCATCGAAAGCACTGGAAAAGTTAAACAGACCTCTGTCCAGAGAGCACCTACTATAAGTTTCTTTCTGCCTAATTTCTTTATTGCCTCTCTCGTTGGCGCATCTTCCCACGTATTAAGAGTAGTTCTGTCATAAATAGGAAGATTTGGGAAGACTTCCGTAACTTCCGGCACCATTTTACCGCTGAAACTATCTGCTCTAACTGTTGTTAACACTGTCGGAATGTCAAAGAGTTTTGCAGTCTTGCATATGCCGGAAAGGTTATTTAATAAGACAGCTCTATTCATAGACTCTACGCCGAAAACCATTTGCGGCTCATAATCTATTAAAACTAATCCTGCATTTTCAGGACTTAGTAATTCATAAATCCATTTACGATCGAACATTATTTACTCCTTATTTTTGTACACAAAACAGATTAATATCAAAGATTATATTTTATAATCCGCCAACTTAACAAAATACTTGATATACTTGTTGGTTTTAGTTATCATTATTGATACAAACGAAAAGGTAATTAAAAAGGGGATATTTATGAGCGGACACTCAAAATGGTCAACAATTAAACATAAAAAAGCTAAAACAGATTCGTTAAGAGCTGCTGAATTTCAGAAATTTTCACGCGAAATTATTGTAGCATCTAAACTTGGCGGACCTGATCCGGCAGGTAATTTCCGGCTCAGAACTGCTATTGAAAAAGCAAAAGCAGCAGGACTCCCGAATGATAATATTAAAAGAGCTATTGAAAAAGGCTCAGGAGCCGGTAACAATGAAAACTACGATGAAATGATTTATGAAGGCTATGCAGCCGGAGGCGTTGCTGTTGTTATTGAAGCTATGACTGACAATAAAAACAGAACAGCAGGAGATATTAGAAGTTACTTCACAAAATTCAACGGTAACCTTGGCGAAACTGGGTGTGTAGGCTGGATGTTTGATAAAAAAGGATGTATTACTTTCAACAAAGATGATGTTGATTACGAAAAATTATTCGAAGCGGCAATAAACCTTGATGCAGAAGATATCGTTGAAGAAGATGATGAATATAAAGTTTATACTTCAATTCCAAATCTCCAGCCTGTAGCTGAAGGATTGGAAGCAGAAGGATTTAAATCAACTTCTGCAGAATTTACAAGAATTCCGCAAAATACAATTGAAGTAACAGATGAAAAAACTGCTATTAACATTATGAGATTACTCGGCAGACTTGAAGAACACGACGATGTTCAAAATGTATATGCTAATTTTGACATTGATGATGATTTAATGGAAAAAGTCGAAGCATCAATCTAGGCTTAAACACTAATGGGTAAGGAGGAACAAAACAATGATGAACATGATGAATATGATGAAACAAGCTCAAAACATTCAGAAAAAACTGAAAGAAACTCAAGATGAGCTTAATAAAATGGATATTTCAGGAGAAGCCGGCAATGGTTCTGTGAAAGTTATCTGCGACGGTAAAGGTTTATTTAAATCAATTAAACTTTCAGCAGAAGCTATTAATCCTGAAAACCCGTCTTCTGTATCAGAAGATACAATTGAAATGTTAGAAGATATTATCACGACAGCTATCAATCAAACTTCTGGGAAAGCTATTAAGGTTATGGAAGAAAAAATGAAAGCTGTAACAGGCGGTATCTCAATCCCGGGCTTATTCTAGGTGCTACGCACGTAGACATTAGGTCGGTTGGCAATTCTAAAACGACAAGATTGTAGTACAACTACAAGTCAACCTCTAAATAGGACTACAAAATGATTTATCCAAAATCTATAGCAGCATTAATAGAACAATTTCAAAAGTTTCCGTCCGTTGGCCCAAAATCGGCTCAACGGATGGCTTTTCAGGTTTTAAAAATGCCTGTAAGCGAAGTTGAAAAGTTTGCAAATGCAATACTTGAAGCAAAACGCAGCGCCAGAACCTGTGAAATTTGTTTCAATATTTCTACGCAGAGTCCCTGTGAAATTTGTGAATCAACAAACCGCAACCGCTCTGTGATTTGTGTTGTCGCAGAAACAAAAGACCTAATCGCAATTGAAAAAACCAATGAATACAGGGGTTTATATCATGTTCTGCAAGGTTTAATCTCACCGATGGACGGAATTGGAGCAGAAGATATCCGGATTAAAGAACTGCTTACAAGACTCACAAATGAAGAAGTTCAGGAAGTTATACTTGCGCTTTCCCCTTCCGTAGAAGGAGAAGCAACAAGTCTTTATTTAACAAAATTAATTAAACCTTTTGGAATAAAAATATCCAGAATTGCATTCGGACTTCCTGTCGGAGCAGATTTGGAATACGCAGACGAAGTTACACTTGCCCGTGCAATAGAAGGCAGAAGAGAATTATAAACTAACTCCTTTAAAAGCTTTTATACCGAGATATTTACCACCGGCCCCAAGCTCTTCTTCTATTCGGATAAGTTCGTTGTATTTAGCAAGTCTGTCTGTTCTTGAAAGCGAGCCGGTTTTTATAAGTCCGCAATTAACAGCAACTGCTAAATCTGCAATAAAGCTGTCTTCCGTTTCTCCGGAACGATGAGAAATGACTGCACTGTAGTTATTTTCTGAAGCAAGAAGTACTGCCTCCATTGTTTCAGTCAATGTACCTATTTGATTAGGTTTAATCAAAATAGAATTAGCGGCTTTTTTCTCAATACCTTCAAGCAGGCGCTTTGTATTAGTTACAAATAAATCATCTCCTACTAATTGGCATTTATTGCCCAATTTTTGTGTTAAATTCTGCCACCCTAGCCAATCATCCTGAGCAAGCCCGTCTTCTATCGAAATTATTGGGTAATCTTGCACAAGCTCTGCCAGATAGTCAATCATTTGTTCAGAAGTCATTTTTTTATTTTCGCCTTTTAGATAATACTGACTCAAAGAACAAACACCGCCGGAGCATTCACCTTCTTCATATAGTTCAGAAGCTGCAACATCAAGACAGAGTTTAACATTATTAGTATTGTAGCCTGCTTTTTCTATAGCTGATATGACAACTTCTATCGCATCTCTTGTTGAATTTAAATTTGGAGCGAATCCGCCTTCATCTCCGACCGTTGTTGCCAGCCCTTTTTCATTCAAAATAATCTTTAGGGTATGAAATATTTCTGAGCCTGCCTGCAATGCTTCACTAAAAGTAGTCATTCCTACGGGAGAAATCATAAATTCCTGAAAATCAATATTATTATTTGCATGCGCCCCGCCGTTTAGGATATTCATCATTGGAGTAGGTAAAACTCTTCCGTTTAAACCTCCCAAATACCTGTATAAAGGTATTCCTAAGGCTTCCGCACCGGCCCTTGCACATGCCAGAGAAACCGCAAGCATTGCATTTGCACCGAGAGTAGATTTATTAAAACTACCGTCCATTTCCATCATTAAGCCATCGATAAGCTGCTGGTCAAAAGCATCCTCACCAAGAAGATTTGGTGTAATAATAGAATTGATATTATCAATTGCTTTTTGTACACCTTTGCCCATATATTCACCTTTGACATTATCACGCAGCTCTTTTGCTTCATAAATACCGGTGGAAGCGCCAGAAGGGACAGATGCCCTGCCTATTGAACCGTCAATAAGCTTTACATCAACCTCTACTGTAGGATTTCCTCTTGAATCAAGAATTTGCCTTGCTCTGATATCTTCTATTTCGCACATAATTTTATCTCCTTCCTGCAAAGAAGTTTATTCAAGTATATTAATAAAATCTATCCTACAATCAGATATATTTTTGATTTTTTCAGAGAAATGAATATAATATAAATATGAAAAAGTTTTTTATCTGTTTAATCATAATGAGCTTTGCCCTTCCATCCCACGCTTTTTTCTGGAACAAAAAAGATAAAGCGCTGGAAAAAGAGCTGCAGGGTAAGGGTTATGCCGGAACTTTACCCAACCTTGGAGATAAAATAGAAAAAACTAAGACAAAAGTAACAACCCCGATTTTTGAATCGCAGGACGGGTTTAATAATCCTGCTGATTTAAAGCCGGTTCCTAAAGATAATCCGGCCTTCATTAACATTATTCAGAAAAAAGATAAGACTTCAGAATTTACCAATGATGCAGCTGAAATCATCCCGATGCTTGAAAAGCTTGTCGACTGCATAGATGATAACGAAAATTTACAGCTTTTTATTACAAAAGCCAATCTGTTAACATTAAACATTGATAACCTTACAGAAAAATACAATGGGAAACCGGAAAGCTACTACGAATCATTTAGCTGCAGGAAGTTAACAGGTATGTTAAATCTATTGCAGCACTTAGACGCGAAGCAGTAACTTACCAGAGATATCTTGCTTATTCCTCAAGCGGGTCAATCTACAATCCCGATAACATAAATCAGCAGCTTCAATATTTGCTTGAAGAATTAAACTCTGCAATTCTCTTGTTAAGAAGTGAGGGATAGCCTATAGCCCGCTAATGTAAATAATACCCCCAGAAGGCAGCTTAACAGCATATAACCAGCCCCGTGAATGATTTTGCCGTCTTTTACTTCATAATTAAAAGTGCTGAATGTTGTCAAACCTCCCAGAAACCCGACTGTTATAAATAATTTTAAGTGCTGAGGCAAAAGCGCAGTTTTGTTTAAAGTAAGCCCCAAAATGTATCCTATAGCAAAACATCCAATAATATTAACGGCAAAAGTGCCAACATAAGTCATTCCGAACAATCTTCCTGCACCTAAAGTCATCAAATACCTTGCTACAGCACCTATGCCTCCCCCTGCAAATACTGCCAATAGTTCATATAACATTTAAACCTCTTTCCATGTAGGACCGCAATTAACATCAACAACAAGAGGTACCCTAAGAGGAATATTTTTTAGCTCCATACATCTCAATACAAGCTCTTTTACGATTTCTAGCTCGTCTTTAGGGACTTCAAAAACCAGTTCATCGTGTACCTGCATAATCATTTTTGTCTTGAGATTTTTTGCTTCCAATTCACGTTCAACTTTAACCATCGCCATTTTTATTAAATCAGCCGCTGTGCCTTGCAGAGGCTGGTTAATAGCAGCACGCTGCGCAAATTCTCTGATTGAATAAGTAGAGCTGTTCAACTCGGCAGAAAGATATCTCTTACGGCCGAAAATTGTCTCGACATAACCTTTCTTATTAACAAATTCAACTTCCTCATTCATATACTCTTTTACACCAGGATAGGTTTTAAAGTACTTATCAATAAATTCCTGTGCCTCATTATTAGTAATTCCAAGATTTTTAGCAAGTCCGTACTTAGATTGACCGTATACAATCCCGAAATTTACAGCCTTTGCCTTGCGGCGCATTTCTTTAGTTACTTTATCGAGTTTAACTCCAAAAACCTTAGACGCTGTAATCGCATGGATATCTTCTCCTGAATTAAACGCTTTAATAAGGTGTTCATCTCCTGATATATGAGCAAGAAGCCTTAATTCGATTTGAGAATAGTCCGCAGACATTATCAAAGAATTCTCTTTATCAGCTGCACAGAATGCCGCACGAATTTTATTACCTTCTTCTGTTCTAATAGGAATATTCTGCAGGTTAGGATTTGAAGAAGATAACCTGCCTGTTACTGTCAAAGCTTGATTGTATGTAGTATGAAGTCTGCCGTCACGCTTGCTGATTAAAGTCGGAAGCACATCAGCATAAGTTGATTTCAGCTTTGAAAACTTTCTGTGCTGCAAAATATAATCGCATATTTCGTATTCCTCAGCAAGCTCCTCAAGAACTTCCGCTCCGGTAGAACGAGATTTCTTTTTCTTGTTTTTTATTTCCAACTTATCAAATAGTACTTCTGCAACCTGTTTTGGAGAATTAATATTGAAAGGCCCTCCGGCAAGCTGGTAAATTATATCTTCTAATTCCGCAAGCTTTTCCGTCATATATGCAGAAAGTTCCTTAAGGTACTCAACATTTATCGAAACCCCGAAATGCTCCATTTTTGCCAGCACAATTGTAAGCGGGATTTCAATTTGAACAACCAGTTCCTGTTCATTTTCTTTTAATTTTTTCTGCCATACATCATAAAGTCTGTAAATAGAATACACTTCGTCACAGGCAAATTTTACAAAATCATCATCGTCATATTCTGTCATTATGTGTTTAAGAAAATCCAGAGCCTGTGAATCTAAATCATGCCGTCTGTTAGGATCTTTTACATAACTCGCTAGAAGCATGTCATACTCAAGCCCTTCTGGAGCATATCCGTTATCCATAAGTACGCGGAAATCAGATTTCGCATCGTAGCCCAAAATTTTAATTTCTGGATTTTCTATAATATTTTTGAGCATTGGCACAAGTTCAGCAGAAAAATAATAGCTTTTTCCATCTGAAACAGATATACCGGTTATTATGTCATTTTTTGAATAGACCTTTAGAGCAAGCCTTTCTGCTTTTTCTAATTCCTGGATAATTTGTTCTGCTTCTGATTTTTCAACTGTCTGATATTCAAAAGGAATATCAGCAACAGTTTCCTTGATTGCCTGTGTAAAGAGATTTTGCTGTACCGAACCTGTCTGCGGCTGCTGTTCAAAAAGGCTTAGATTGGCAAAGCTGTTATTATTTTCTTCTTCATTGCTGAATGAAGTTAAAATTTTATCTATTTTCTTTATAAAAGTATAAAACTGCATTTTTCTCAGGAATTCCGAAACATTCTCAATTTTTGGCAATGTAACAGAAGCTGTATTTATGTCAAAATCAATATCCACATCACGAATGATTGTAGCAAGTTCTTTTGATAGTATTGCAATATCTCTTCCTTCACAAATTTTGTTTCTTACAGCGTTTTCTGGAATATTGTCACAATCAGCCAGAATTTCTTCAAGATTATGATAACGGCTTAATAGTTTTTGGGCTGTTTTTTCGCCAATCCCCTTTATTCCAGGAATATTATCAGAAGAATCCCCTCTCAATCCTTTGTAATCAATAACTTGATCAGGATAAACCCCCAGTTTGTCATAAACTCTGTTCCAATCATATTCCAAGAGTTCTCCTTTTGTAGGAATTAAAACTTTTACAGAACCTTCCTTATCAATCAGCTGAAAACTATCCTGATCACCGGTAAGTATTAGAGTATTATGCCCCCCTGCCGAAGCGCGTTTTGAAATTGTGCCGATAATATCGTCAGCTTCAAAACCTTCTTTTGTAATCATTGGAATATCAAACGCTGTTAATCCTTCGCAGATTAAGCCGAGCTGGCTCCTCATTGTATCAGGCATTGCCTCTCTGTTTGCTTTGTATTCCTCGTATTTTTCAGTCCTAAAAGTTCTTCTGCCAACATCAAACGCCACTGCTATAAAGTCCGGATGAATTTTCTCCAGCAAATCAAAAACAGCTTTAAAAAATCCATACACTGCCCAGGTAGGCTGATTTTCAGAATTCTTCATCCCCGTCCTCTCCAGTGCAAAAAACTGGCGGTAAGCTAACGCGTGTCCGTCGATTAGTATCAAAGTCTTTTTATCTTCTGGCATATCATACTCCCCTATTTAAAAATATTATATCATAATTGTGGTACAATACTAATGTGTTAATTAAAGGAGTGTGTATATGCAGATTAACCGTAATCAACAAATTTTGATGGAAATTATTGAGAATTATAAAAAGTTAAAAGAGGTTGAGTCTATTGGCTTAGGCGGTTCGTCTACAGCAAAAATGGCCGATAACAAATCTGATTATGATATTTATATTTATGGTAAATCTGAACCGCCCGCTGCAGAGAGACAAAAACTCGCAGAAAAATTTGCCGATTACGCAGAAGTTGATAATCATTACTTTGAAACAGGCGATACTTACAGACTCAGGGAAACGGGAAAACCAATAGACATTATGTACAGAAACCCTGAATTTATAGAAAATAACATAAAATGGGTTTGGGAAGGCTGCAATGCTTCACTCGGCTACACAACCTGTTTTGTAGATAACATAAAAAAGACAGAAATTCTTTATGATAAAAACGGATGGCTTAAATCTGTAAAAGAGCGTGTCAGCACACCGTATCCCGATAAACTTGCGCAGAATATCATTACAAAAAACTTTACATATTTAAAAGATGCAATGTTTTCTTTCCGCGATCAGATTGCATCTGCCGTAGAAAGAGCTGATTTTGTAAGTATAAACCACAGATGCGCAGCTTTTTTAGCAAGCTACTTTGACACAATCTTTGCAAAAAATAAGGTTCTTAACCCCGGAGAAAAGAAGCTTATCCCATTTGCACTAAACAATTGTAAAATACTTCCTAAAGATTTTGAGCATGATGTAAAAACACTTGCTGTAGGTGATATTGCAAAAAGACTTCCGACAGCAGATAAGATGGTTGAAAATCTAAGAAAAATTCTTTAGTAAAAAAAAGAGCCATATGGCTCTTGGAATTAAGAATAGCTGGAAGTATGAAAAAGATTTAATACTTATATTAAATCAGGATAACCTAAAAAAAACTATCAGTAGGGTGGGGAGTATTTGAGCATTTATTAAGCAATATGAAGCTTCTTATTGCAATATAAGCATGCACATGGTACGATTATCTTGTCGGACTGCTAAAGAACGCTTTTTTTGAGCAAAAATTAATTTAGTAAGCGACGAGTAGAAGGGTGTCACCAGATGCAGTTTTTACTCATTTTGTCACCCGTAATTTATAAAGGAAAACGTATGAACACAGATCCTATAGCAGATATGCTAACAAGAATCAGAAACGCTAATATCGTTTCACATCCGTCAGTAGAAATGCCTTCTTCAAAGCTTAAAGTAGCTCTGGCAAAATTATTAAAATCAGAAGGTTTTATTACTGATTACTCAGAAAGAGCAGAAGGCCACTTCAAATACTTAACTATTGAATTAAAGTATGACGAAGCTAACAAACCTGTTATTTCAAACCTAAAAAGAGTTTCAAAACCAGGTCTTAGAAACTATTGCAAAGCTAAAAACCTTCCTCAAGTTTTAGGCGGTATGGGTATAGCAATTGTATCTACCAGCAAAGGTCTTTTAACTGACCGTAAGGCTAGAAAAGAAAACCTCGGCGGAGAAATCCTCTGTTACGTATGGTAGCGGATTTTGGCTAGTGCGACGGCGAGCGCAAGCGAGACTAGCACGACCGAGTGAGGGCTTCCGAAATGAATGACAAATTTGCGAATGCAAATTGAAAAGAATGAAGGAAACCGAACGGCCAATAATCCAAGACAGTGCTACGCACGTAGACATTGAGGCGGCTGGTTTAGCAAAGATACCAGATTGTATTTTGCATTACAAGCCCGCCTTCAGGTAAAACTACTAGACTAGCACAAAACACTTTAATCGGGTTCAATTGGCAGAAAAGCCCGATATCACACAAAAAGGAGAAATTAATATGTCAAGAATTGGTAAAAAACCTATTGAAATTCCTTCTGGAGTTGAAGTTAAAATAGAAGGAAACGTTATTACTGCAAAAGGACCAAAAGGTACTGAATCTATTACTTTTAGAGAAGAAGTAAAAGTTTCTGTTGCAGACAATCACATTATTGTAGAACCAAACTCAGATGATAGAAAAACAAATGCTTTACACGGTTTATACAGAACATTAATTGCTAATGCAATACATGGTGTTTCTCAAGGTTTTGAAAAGAAACTTGAAATCGTTGGTGTTGGTTACCGTGCAAATATGGAAGGCTCAAACCTTAACATGGCATTAGGTTACTCTCATCCTGTATTAATAGTTCCTCCAGCTGGAGTTACTTTATCAGTTGAAGCTAACACTAAAATCAGCGTTAAAGGTTCTAACAAACAAACAGTCGGTGATGTTGCAGCATTCATAAGAAGCAAACGTCCACCTGAAGTATACAAAGGAAAAGGCGTTAAATATGAAGGCGAACATATCAGACGTAAAGCTGGTAAAGCCGGTAAAAAATAGTGCTACGCACGTAGACAAATGGGCGGCTAGTTTAGCCCAAATACTAAACTGGTTTTTGGTACGACAAGCCCGCCTTTAGGTTAAACTACAAGAAAAAGCCCGCATAAACTCTTGACTAACCATCAAGAAAGTTTGGGTAAATAAAAGAAAGGTTAAAAAAATGATTAAACAAGAAATTAGAAAACCTAAAGTACAAAAAAGACATCAAGCTATCAGGGTTAAACTTTCAGGAACTTCTGAATTTCCTAGATTAGCTGTTTATAGAAGTACAAAACACATTTATGCTCAATTAATTGATGATGAAAAACATGTAACAATTTGTTCAGCATCTTCAGTTGATAAAGACCTTAAAG
>ERZ779866.4343-NODE-4343-length-10576-cov-4.796692_pt1 | contig 10576 bp, 10 predicted proteins | sample MGYA00511248_ERZ779866 | MGnify/ENA primary metagenome ERZ779866 (study PRJEB29588, sample SAMEA2155758) | human gut metagenome | biome: human gut; feature: human-associated habitat; material: faeces | place: Denmark | collected 2008/2010 ... | reverse complement strand
TTCGTAGCCTCTTCGACTTGGTGGCCAAGGATGCAGGAGACACCGCCTACATCATCTGTGCCTGCAACTCCTACGAGCTGGTGAAGGACGCCGAGGCTGTGAATGTGCGGACCGGCAAAACGGTCAGGTTCAAGGACTATGAGGACTATTCCGATTTTGTCTGCTCGTTCATGGAAAAGTTCGCCCCGCCCAAGCGGGAGGAAGAAACCAGGGAAGGAGGACGGATGCGGAGGCGTGGCTGACACCTCCAATCCAAACCCAAGATGATCAAAGGTCGCTATGTCGCGCAAGTCACTATCGATTATGAGGTCAAGGAAGATATGCCCGGCCTGCTGCCGTTTGAAAAGCTGAAGGATGTCGTCCAGAACCAGACTACCGATGCCATTAAGGCAATGCTGGAGGATGAAATGGGCGAGGTCGGAAAGATCACCGTTGACCAGCAGTTCGCCGACCTCTGGCAAACGGAGGATTGACCGGCGCCAAAAACTTCCGCTCCGTTTGGGGCGGAAGTTCTTTTTTCTTTGGAATAGTTTTCAGAGGGTTTGCATAGGATAGGACATCCACCGATTTGGGAGGGCACTGAATCGATAGGTTAAAATATAAGTCAGGCTACGAACCTGGCGAAGGGGATATCTTTTATCGACAATGCGACTCCAGTTTTTCTGCTTCCCTGGCAGAGCTGTGAGATACATTATGAAGAAAAGTCGCGGAAGCTCACCGCGCCGCCATACAATGCAGCAGGCGTAAACGCTGTTGGGGATATATGGAGAAAAGAAAAGAGCTCGTGCGAAAGCGCGGGCTCTTTTCTCATGCTACCAAGAAAATATGATCCATCCAACCTGCATATAATATATGCGAGGAGGGATGTTTTATGACTCACATGTCTGCTGAAGAATATAGAAACATGAATTCAAAGAAGAAAAAAATCTCCAAGTACCGCAGTCGGTATATCTATGTCTATGAGGATGGGCTGGCGTCCGAACAGAAGGACCTGACCGGCCACGGCGCCATCGTACGCAAATACGACAGCAAGAAGGAATATGCCTTGCGGTTCGCATAAACGCTACGAACCGTCGTAATAAAATATCGCTCGTGAATAAAGTGCGAAGCGTTGGAACGCGCACGCATAATTTGGACAAACTGTTGCCTGAAAACGACATATTGTACCTTGGAAAAAATAAAAAAGAGACCGTGAACTGGTTCAATGCCTTAGGGCGCTCTACGCCGTTCGGGGGAACCAAGTTCGGCCTCATTCGTAGTATACGCGATTCCGGTGAAAATAGCAACCGTGCGGCGTTAGGGGAGACGCAAAAAAGCAGTACATTGTCCGAAACGGACAGAATGAAGTATAGCATAGATCCCGGATTTGAAACCCGATATGACGAATGGGTTTTAAATGGCAGACCGGAAAGAACCATTCGTGTTGGAACAACATCCGATGTAATTGTTAAACTTGGAGCAAAAAAGCAAAATGTTATGATGCACAGCGCAGATATCAAGCACGCGCTACGGCATGATGGGATAACGGACAATATAATATAATAAAACAAAATCCAACCCTACTTGAGGATCCCACAGTCATTCTTAAGTCAAAATTGGTGGCGCCAAAAACAAGCAGGAAGCATCACGAATTGTCGCATATGGTAATGTATATGATGAAAATGGTGCGCCGGTTTTTGCGGTAGTGGAACTAAAGCCAAGCGCAAAAGGCGGACAGGTTTTGGATGTTCAGCTCGTGAAAAACGCATACGGAAAAAACATGGGCTTGCAGAGCAATTTGAAAAAAGCGATGTGATGTACCTGAACCCTGATAAAAACAGAACCAATAGCTGGTTGCAGGGCCTCGGGCTCCAATTGCCCTCAGATACAACACGCTATGGTTCTATTGGTAGTATATTATATGACGGTAACTATGTCAAGTTGATGGGAGTTCCATATGCGCAAATCACAAACAAAGAGCCGAGCACCCGACAGACTTTACATGCTTCCGTTAACCAAACCGGTAAAACCGGTAAGACCAATGCTCAAGCTCTTATTAACGGTATACGCGATTCCGGCGAAAACAGCAACCGCTTCTCCGCGAAGGACAGCGCGGATATTGTAAATTACACGGAGAAGCAATACAATAAATTTGGATGGGCATGCGTTAATGGTATAATTTCCGCAAAGGAAAACTGGACGTTTTACAAGCGGCTGAGCGACAAGCGCATCGGCGCTGAGTTTCCGCGTACTTCGGATGGGAAGTATATCTTTTCCGTCGGTGATTTATTCGGTGTAAACAATGTGCTGATCGTATCAGACGGAAACCAAGCAAACCCCAGCATTGAAAAAGTTTATCGCATTGCGTTTGACAATGAAACAGACATTGATATTGTAAGGAGAGAGGTTTATGAACGAGAAAAGAGGGATAGCGCACGAGCGGGCAGTTATGTTCAGCAGATTTTCACAGAGGAACTTATCAAATTCTGTGTGCGACAGGATTGCCTCACATATCGGGAGCTTCGATCCGAAAGACCACGAAACGAGAGAAGCGGAAGCCGGGAAAATAACCGCAATTATCGATTCGAGCAGGACGGAAGCAGAGATTCTGGCAAAGCTAGCAGAACTATAATCTTCTCCCTCAAAGACGCTTCACCCGTTGATGTGTCTGCCTTGCAGCAAGAGAATGAAAAGCTCGCGCAATCGCTTGATGTTGCGCTCGACCAGACAAAGCTTACGCACGGCCACCGTGTGAAAGCCGGTCTGCTTGGCACGCTCGCCGGAAAGACGGTAAGGGATTACAAGAGCGAATACAGCGCCTCCACATTGAAAGAAAACCTCGTCAGGATTTTCGAGTTCCTTTCCAGCTCGAAAAACCCGAACATGAACGAGGTTCATGAGCTTGGCGTTGGCCTTATGAAAGCCGTGCTCGAAAAGTCGAACCGCTTCGATTCGGACGGATACAACGCATATTCAAAGGAGCGTGATTACCTTCGCAATACAGGTATTGCGTTCTCGGATACGCAGAAGAAAGAAGCCGCTGCGCTTTTTGATACGTTCGGCGAGTATCGCTCCTCCATGTTCGGCTCCGTGAAGATCACAACCGATTGGCATCGGCAATGATTTGCCGACGTCGGCAAAATGTTCGGCGACTTCAAATCCAGGTAGTGTCAAGCTTTATGCGCAAATTGGTTTGCAGTCTCTGAGAGGAAGAAGTTATCCCGCAATGGAAGCGTCGTCGAGAACCGCCTCCAGATGCTTCATGTTCATGTATTTCTTGTTGCCCCACTGTGTGCCGCAACATGCCGCAGGCGGGCGCAGACCAGCATGAGCGCTGAGTTGCCGTCGGGAAAACAACCCATACAGAAATAGCCTTGTAGGGTTCGTTTTCTGTACCCAAATTATAGCATTTTGGGAGGTTTTACACAATGGCAAGAATCAGAAACACCGAAGCGCGGTGGATTGAATCTCGGGAGCGGTGGCAAATCAGCGTTACGGGCGAGGACGGCGAACGGAAAACGTTCGTATCGTCCAAGCCCGGACGCAAGGGGAAGCTCGAAGCAGAGCGCAAGGCGGATGAATGGCTGGAATCCGGCGATACCGACCGTATGCGGCTTTCGGATGCGTGGGAGCGGTTTATCGCATATAAAAAGACCACATGTGGCACTGCGTGGGTCGTGAAGTTGGATAGCTTGTATCGGGATATGGATAGCGCCGGAGCTATCTGCGAAGCGCTTGGAGCGCATAACGCCGGCTGAATGGAAGCGCTGCATTGCAAACGCAGATGCGGCTGGAAAGTCGAAGAAGACATTATCTAACATCCGCGGCGCCATGACGGCATTTTTCGATTGGTGTTCGGAAAACAGAATTACCGTTGATAAGCCGGAAAAGATATCCGTTCCAAAGGATGCGCCAGTCGGTGAAAGAACTATCCTCGGCACGAATGATATCAAAACATTGTTTTCGGATGACACAATCCTTTGGCGTGGAAAAAGGCGAAAGGCGTTCTATATCCATGCCTGGCGGCTGATCGTTATCCTCGGCCTGCGGCGCGGAGAACTGGCCAGGATAAAGCATTCGGACATTGATGAAAATGGGATTCTGCATATTTGCAGATCAATAAACAGCATTGGAGAGGTAACATCCGGCAAGACGAAGAATGCAAGGCGTGATATCCTCCTTCCTCCGCATGCCCTGCGCGTGATCGAGGATCAGAAGGCCATGTTGAAGGGTCTCGGCATAGCAACGCGCACTTGGCTGTTTCCGGGTCCCGATGGGAATCAAATGGATACGAATGCCATGTATAAGCAGTGGCGGCATTATAGAGATCAGAATGGCATAAAATCCAATCTGCACGAGCTGCGTCACACAACAGTAAGCCTTGTAAAAACCGAACTACCGGAGGATCTGCTGAAACAAATGATCGGACATTCCGAAAGCATGGACACTGGGAGATACAAGCATGTTGTCGAAGGTGACCTCGAAAAGACGGCTAACATCGTGGAGGGCGTTTTCTCCAAAATTCTGTAATCGTGTACCTAAGTGTGTACCTTGCAAAAGCAAAACCCGCTAAATCTTAGAAGTTTAGCGGGTTTTCCATGGAGCTGGTGATGGGAGTCGGACCCATGAACCTCGTCATTACCAATGACGCGCTCTACCAACTGAGCTACACCAGCGAACTCCGCAGACGCGGAACGTATAGTATTATACCCAATCCTGCCGCCGAATGCAAGGTGTTTTTCGCTCTTTTTTTCGTTTTATTCGGGCTTCTGCCCACTATGCCCGACATGCTTGCAGGCACTATCCCAAATCACGCCGCTGCACGGCACAAAAAGTACAATGTCTTGCCCCGTTTGCGGCAATCCTGCGGGCCGGAACCCAAATCCCGTGAGCAGCTCACGCTCCGCTTCGTCCACGGATGCTTCGATTACGGAAAACGGCATCTGCTGCGCCTTATACAGCATCACGCGCAGCAAAAGGTCGTCGTACTGCTTCCCACGGAACGCAGGTGCAACAACAAGCCGGTCAATCCGCACAGCGTCATGCTCCGGGCAGGGGTACATCCGCCCGGCAGCAATGGGCTCACCCGCATCCGTGCATACGAACAGATGTGCCGCAACCGCATCCATCGCATCGAATTCCTGCTCGGATGAAATTCCCTGTTCGTACACGCGCACAGCCTCGCGCAGCGCACGGGCATGCGCAAAGCCCGCCCCCGCTCCTACGGTCCATTCCGTCATAAACATGGAGTTTGCTCCTTATCGTTCCGTCATGCCCTCAATTTCTTCTTCGGTGGGCGGCGTTTCGCGCATGCCCGCCGCAAACCGTTTTTCTTCCACGCGGCGGTTCACCCACTCGCTCACAAGCGTATAAAGCACAGCCATCACCGGCACGCACAGCACAATCCCCACGATGCCGAACAGCCCGCTGCCGAGCAGCACCGCGATCATTACCCAAATGCCCGACAGTCCCACGGCGTTGCCCACCACACGCGGGTAGAACACGTTTGCCTCAATCTGCTGCACCACAAGCACCAGCGCAATAAACCAGATCACGCGCGAAGGGTCGCTCACAAGGATGATGAGCGCGCCGAACAGCGCCGAAACCCAGGGGCCGATGATCGGCACGATCTGCGTTATGCCGACCACAACGCTGATCAGAAGCGCATAGGGGAACCCGAAGATCGTCATGCCGATGAAGCATAGCGTGCCGAGAATCGTGCACTCGATGATCATGCCATAAAAATAATGGTTCAACGCCTGGTTCGTGCGTGTGCTGACTTCCAGAACGCGCGTGGCACGGCGCTCGCTGAAAATTGCAACAACCACCTTTTTTGCTTGGAAAATAAGCTTTTCCTTGTTAAACAAAGCATAAATGCTGATGATTGCCGCAAAGAACACATCCACAAGCGTGGCCGCAACGCTCATGGTGAACTTCGCAGCCCCTGCAACCAGCGTGCTGAGCAGCTCATCCATCTGCGCCAGTATGGTTCCGATCACGCCCTGAATGCGCTGCTCAATTGCCGGATTCAGGTTCAGCTTATCCCAGAGATCGTTTCCCCAGACGGTGAGCGATTCAACATAGCCGTCCATCCCATTGGCCAATGTGACGACGCTTTCCGCAATGCGCGGGATAATCAAAAAGAGCACTGCCGCTACGATAAGCAGAAGGAACGCCATCGCCAACACCTGACAAACCGCACGCTTCACAGGACAAATCTTCCATTTCTGGAAGATCCGGGTCTCCAAAAACCGCATGGGCATATTCGCGATAAATGCAAATGCGATGCCAATGAACACCGGTTTGAGCACGGAAAAAAAAGTTCCGACCGCATTGGAAACATTCGCTATGTTTTCAAAGATTTCGTAAACCAGCACCGTAACGAGCGCCACTACAAGCGGCACACGGGCGCTGCGCCAGACGCGCTGTTTCTCCCGCTTTTCCTCCGCTTCCTTTTTCTGCTGCACACGCTCCCGCTGCGCCTTTCTTTCAGCCTGTTCGGCCGCTTCCTGCGCGGCGTGCTCCGCGCTCTCGTTCAGCGCGCCGTCCGCACGGGTTTCGTTTGGTTTATCGCCGTTCAATGGTTTCCTCCTCCGCTTCTGTCTCGTTCGCCTCGCGCTCAAACTTTTCAGCCAAAAGCTTTGCCGAAACATATGCGCTGATGGCATCGATGGCCATGCGGTTCTTTCCGCCGCGCATCACGGCAAAATCCGCATCGTCAATGTATTTGCTGATGTACTGCTCGTACATGGGTTTGACGGTCGCGAGATACTGCTCCGAAATGTTTTCAATGGAACGCCCGCGCGCCCGGATATCCCGCTTGATGCGCCTGAGCAGGCAGATGTCCTTATCCACATGCATGTAAACTTTGAGGCTCATCGCCCGCGTCATGCGCGGATCGTGGAACATGTGAATCCCTTCAAGGATCAGCACATCCGGGGGAGCAATCTGTTCGTCGGTGTCTGCGCGCATATGGTTGGCATAGTCGTAGCCCTTGCGCGTAATGGGGCGGCCCGCCGCAAGCGCTTCAACATCCCGAAGCATTTCGTCATAATCGAAAATTGCCGGCTCGTCATAGTTGATGCGCACCCGTTCCTCAAACGGAAGGTGCGCATGGTTTTTATAATAGCAGTCCTGCCCGATGATGACCGCGCTGCAGGTCAGCGAATCCCGGATTTCCCTTGCAAGCGTGCTCTTTCCGCTGCCGCTTGCGCCGCAAATGCCAACGATAATCATATTGCGCCTCCGCATTGCGTATGATATGATTTTCCAAATTTATTATACCCGCTTGCAAGCCCAAACCGCAACCCCCCGCCACGGCGTTTCAGCGCCGGGTTGTGAACAAAAAGTGAAATGCTTGACATCACACCCGGTTTATTATATCATTGTAACACTAATTATTTTGGAGAGGTACGTTTTTTCTGATGGACGACGGCGACAGTAGCGATAATCCCAACGGATTTACGCCACATAAGAAAAACAAGGGTATGACCTGCGTGATCAGGAAAGCAGCAGGTTATGCTTTTTTTGTGCTGTTTGGGCGGCATTTGCTCCGCCTTTTTCTGCCGCAGGCACGCCTTCATGCCCGCCTGCGCTGCTGATGCCGCTGTTCCTTTCGCCGGCATGTTCCAAATTTGGGTTAATAGTTTTGAATCAGGAGTATAGAGTATACCATGGGTAATACTATCGTAGGCCAATTGCTTTTGCAGGTCGTTCTCATCGCGCTCAACGCGGTTTTTGCGTGCGCGGAGATCGCCGTGCTTTCCTTCAACGGCGCAAAACTTGAGAAGCTCTCAGAGGAGGGCAACAAGCGCGCCATCCGCCTTGCGCGGCTCACCTGCCAGCCCGCGCGTTTTCTTGCAACCATCCAGGTTGCCATCACGCTTTCCGGCTTCCTCGGCAGCGCGTTCGCTGCGGATAACTTCGCCTCCCTGCTCACGGATTGGCTGGTGAGCCTTGGCGTTGCGATTTCGCCTGCAACGCTCAACTCAATTTCCGTGGTGCTCATCACGCTGATCCTTTCCTACTTTACGCTGGTGTTCGGCGAGCTTGTGCCCAAGCGCCTTGCGATGAAGAAAGCGGAATCCCTGAGCCTTGCGCTCTCCGGGCTCATCACGTTCATTTCCAAGCTGTTCGCCCCCATCGTATGGCTGCTGACCGTTTCCACCAACGGCCTTTTGCGCCTCCTTGGCATTGACCCCGATGCAGAGGACAGCGAGGTTTCGGAGGAGGAGATCCGCATGCTGGTGGACAGCGGCAGCGAAAAGGGCGTAATCGATTCCGAAGAAAGCGAAATGATCCAAAACGTGTTTGAGTTCGACGACCTGACCGTTGGTGAAATCGTGACGCACCGCACGGAAATCGCGTTCCTCTGGAACGACGAATCCGTTGCGGAATGGGATAAGACCATCAAAAGCACGTCCTATTCCTTCTATCCCATCTGCGAGGAAAGCATCGACAACATCATCGGTGTGCTCAACGCAAAAATATATCTGCGCCTGACCGATCTTTCGCGCGAGAACGTAATGAAGGAGGCCGTGCGCGAGGTGTTTTTCGTGCCGGAAAGCATGAAAGCAGACATTCTGTTCCGCAACATGAAGAAGAACCGCAATAACTTTGCCGTGGTTTTGGATGAATACGGCGGAACGCACGGCATTGTGACGATGAGCGACCTTCTGGTGCAGATCGTTGGCGAATTTGACGATGAGGATGTGGAGGAGGATGTCTTTCCGGCGGGTGAAAACGCATGGCGCATCAACTGCCGTGCCGAAATCGAAAAGCTGGAGCGCCTGTTCGACATCGAAATCGATACCGAATCCGCAACGGTCGGTGGTTGGGTGGTTGAGCAGTTCGGGGATATCCCGAACGAGGGCGACACCCTGATGTATGACGACAGCTTCTCCGTGGAGGTCATAAAGACCGACAACAAGCGCGTGCAGGAGATCATCGTGCGGCCGGTGGCGCCGCAGGCGGAAGAAGAAAAGGAATAACGGGAAACAGTTGCAAAGAGGCGCGCCCCCATGACAGTTAAGGCCGTGTACCGAAAATAGTACACGGCCTTTTTATATGCAGGGCTTGGGGAAGGCGTGCCCCGGCAAGATTCCCGTGGGCAAAATGAGCGAAAAGCAAATTTGGGCCCATGGCAGAATCTTGCTCTAAGCTGCCACGCTCTGCCTCCGCTGTCCTTTTGAAAAAATGGGATAGAAAAAGGCCGCTTACTTTTCAAGTAAACGGTCAAGACTGTGTTTATTTTTCAGACCTGCCGGCGGTAAAGGCCGCCAAACAGCCCGCCGCTGGCAAGTTCGCTGGAATAGCTGCGAGGCGGCGTAAGGAGGGCAGCCCCTTGCGTCACTTTGGTTTTATGGTATTGTGCCGTTTCTATAAGTCGAGAATTTTGCCTTTGGGGAAATGGATTTTAGTTCCGGATAAACTGAATATCAATATCTCCATTGTTGTTTTTCACATTCAGTACCTTGCTGCCACCGCTCTTATCCGTAGGCAAGGTGCTTTCTCCCTTTTTAATCTCGGCAAAAATAGAGAATTCATCATAGCTGCCGATAACAGTTCCGCTGATATTTCCGTTTTTACCTGTCAATGTTAAGGAATTTCCAACATTGATCTGGTCAAAAGCGATATTTCCTCCGTTTGCAGAAAGGGAAACGTCGCCGGTTACCGTCACGGGAGAAAGGGCAATATCTTCGTTTGTTGTGGTAAGTGTCAACTTAGACAGCAAAGAATCGGGAATCTGCAAAGCAATTTTTCGGAAGTCTGCGGCGGAATTGCTTCCAATATAGTCCGTCCACTTCTTATTGCTCTGCGCTGTCATGGTGAGCACCTCGCCATCGGAAACTGAAATGTCGTAATATTCCTTCTCGTTTTCAAAGTAGGTAATATGGATTTGATCGTCCTCAGACAGCGAAACAACAATTTCTCTGTCACGGACATCAATAACGACTTCCTCAATTTCTGCGGCATCTGCATCATAGCTCTTTTCGGAAAAAGGGGAGTCATTGCCGGAGCAGCCTGCCAGAAGAAATGCGGCGGACAGAACGGACAATACCAGAATTTCAAGTTTCTTCATAAAAAAATCCTCCTGAATATATTGTATTTACAGCTCTAATTCATAATAATATACTGTTTGCTTGCTTTTTAGGGTTCAATCATGGGGCATATTCCTCCTGACCGCCAGTTTGATGGCGATTGATTATCACAGTCCCCTGTGCTATAATTGCATTGTAATCTTTTGTGTAACACAAAAGTCAATAGGTGGTATGAGAATTATGAAAGAATTTTTTTCTATCAGTGAAGCGGCAAAAGCGGTGAATACCACCAGTGAAACACTCCGTCATTATGACCGCATTGGATTGGTCAAGCCAAGTAAAAAAGATGAGCGGACAAAGTACCGTTATTACACAAAAAAGGATATTGTCCGCCTGAACACAGTTCGGGCCTTGCAGCAGATGGATATACCGTTGCAGGAGATAAAGGAAGTTCTGGAATATGATGATCTCCAGAAAATTGTGTATTTTCTATCACAGGCAGAGAAAAAAGCCGATGAAAAAATGGCGGCTTTGGAACACAACAAATCCAGAATTAT
>ERZ779866.4341-NODE-4341-length-10579-cov-2.283542_pt1 | contig 10579 bp, 7 predicted proteins | sample MGYA00511248_ERZ779866 | MGnify/ENA primary metagenome ERZ779866 (study PRJEB29588, sample SAMEA2155758) | human gut metagenome | biome: human gut; feature: human-associated habitat; material: faeces | place: Denmark | collected 2008/2010 ... | reverse complement strand
CCGGTATCCATGCTGCGCCGCCGCAGAATGGCCCTCACGCGAAGCATGAGTTCTCGAATGTTGAAAGGCTTGACCACATAATCGTCGGCTCCGTACTCGAAGCCTATGATGCGGTCCATTTCCTCGCCGCGGGCCGTCAGCATGAGAATGGGACACGGCATGCTTTCCGCAGCATGCCTGTTCAGCTCCCTGCAGACGGAAAGTCCGTCCCGCCCGGGCAGCATGAGATCAAGAATGATGAGATCGGGCTTGAGCGTTTCCGCCATTTCCTGTCCGCGCAGACCGTCCGCGGCCTGCTCCACCCGATAGCCTTCCTCTTCCAGAGAAAAGGCCACCAGTTCACGGATGTCGTCGTCATCCTCTACTACCAGTATGACAGGCTGTTTGTTATCCACAGTTTTCCCCTTTCGGTTTCGAATGTATGTAGCCTTCCTGTATGAAGCCAATGTTACATTCTGATAAAAATATCGTGAATTGCCGCAATGTTGGACTGAAACAAAAAGTTAATATCCGGGATATACTGCCGCAACAATCTGTTTCTAAGTTCCAACCTGTCCGAACGGAATGAACCGTCGGATGAAAAAAGGAGTCTGATCATGAAGATCAAAAACGTCATTCTGAGCGCGCTGCTCACCCTTTGCGCCGTCGCCCCGGCCTCTGCCGCCGAATCCGTCACCATCAACGGTTCCACCACCGTGCTCCCCATCATTCAGAAGGCTTCCGAGCACTTCATGGCGAGCTATCCCGACATTTCCATCGTGCTTTCCGGCGGCGGTTCCGGCACGGGCCTCAAGTCTCTGCTCGACGGCATCACCGACATCGCCATGTCTTCCCGCGATGTGAAGTCCAGTGAAACCAAGCTGGCCGCCAGCAAGAAGATGGAACTGACCCGCACCACCATCGCCGTGGACGCCCTCGTGCCCATCGTCAACTCCAAGAACACCGTGAAAGACCTTTCCATCGATCAGCTCCGCGACATCTTCTCCGGCAAGATCACCAACTGGAAGGAAGTGGGCGGCTCCGACAACACCATCGTGGTCGTCAACCGCGACAACTCCTCCGGCACCTATGAATGCTGGAAGGAACTGGTCATGAAGGACGCCAAGGTCATGCCCAAGGCCCTCACTCAGGCCAGCAACGGCGGCGTTGCCCAGAACGTGGCCACCAATCCCAACGCCATCGGTTATATCGGTATGGGTTATCTGAATGACAACGTCAAGGGCCTCACCATCGGCGGCGTCAAGGCCACTTCCGAAACCGCTCTTGCCAAGAAGTGGCCCCTCTCCCGCGAACTCTACCTCTTCACCAACGGCAAGCCTGCCGGCAACACCGCCAAGTTCATGGATTTCATGCTTGATCCCAAGCTCGGTCAGCAGGATGTTCTGAGCGCAGGCTACATCCCGCTCTCCAAGTAGGCGTTCTCTTGCGCGGACACCGGGACGGATGAAATCGCCCCGCCGCACCGAAACACCTGCATCGAGATCAGGCTCCCCAGAAGCTCCGCCGAAGGCTGAAAGTTCGGCGGACGCTTCCTGGAGCCGACCCACCCGAATGGGGGATTTTCCCCCACTTTTTTGTATCCCACGGATATGGCATGAAAACTCGCAAGGAACGATTCACGGAATGGATGCTGGCCGGCATCTCCACGCTTTCCATTCTCTCCATGGCTGGCATAGTTCTCTTTCTTCTGCTGGACGGCCTTCCCTTCTTCAAGGATTATCCGCTCACTGAATTTCTCTTCGGTCTGAACTGGTATCCTACCGACGATCCCATGGAATTCGGCATTCTGCCGCTTATCGTGGGCTCGCTTACGGTCATGGCTCTCGCCACCGTCATTGCTGTTCCGCTCGGCGTGGCCACCGCCATCTATCTTTCGGAAGTGGCCAAGCCCGGCATGAGACGAATCGTCAAGCCCTTTGTGGAACTGCTCGCCGCCCTTCCTTCCGTGGTCATAGGATTTTTCGGCATGGTCGTGGTGGCGCCCTTCCTGCAGAACTACCTCGGAGCCTCCACCGGACTCAATCTGCTCAACGCCGGACTCATGCTGGCCTTCATGAGCGTTCCCATCATCTGCTCCGTGGCCGAAGACGCCATCTACTCCGTTCCCCGGGAACTGCGCGAAGCCTCGCTCTCCCTCGGCGCCACCAAATGGGAAACGCTTACCCGCGTGGTTCTTCCGGCCGCATCTTCCGGTATAGGCACGGCCATCATGCTCGGCATGTCCCGTTCCATCGGTGAAACCATGGTGGTTCTCATGGTGGCAGGCGGCGCCGCCGTCATTCCCACCTCGCTGTTCGATTCCGTGCGCCCCATCCCCGCCTCCATCGCCGCGGAAATGGCCGAAGCCCCCTTCCACAGCGAACACTACTATGCTCTTTTCGCCACGGGCATCGTACTCATCATATTCACGCTCATCTTCAATGCCACGGCATTCCGCATTGCGGAAAAGAAAAATTCCGGCATCGGCTGCTGAGTGTCCCGCAGTCCCCGTTTTGATGCCTCCGCCCCACCGGCGTCTTCCCTCCCCCAAAAACGCCTTTTGCCGAAGGAGACCGCCGGATCCGGGCATCCTATCCCGGACGCAACCGGCTTCAAAAGCTTCAGAGAGAACCTATGAATACTGCAACGCGTAACCTGTTCCGCCTGCGCCTTCAGAATATCATGTTCGGATTGCTGCACGCCTCCGCAGCCATCAACGTTCTGGCTCTGTCCGGCGTGTGCCTGTATCTCGCCTTCAACGGTTTTTCCTCGCTTTCCTGGGAATTCCTTACCGAATATCCCAGAAAAATGATGACGGAAGGCGGCATCATGCCCTGCATTGTGGGCACCTTTCTGCTGGCTTTCGGCGCCATGATCATCGTCTTTCCCATAGGCGTGGCCACGGCCGTCTATCTGCATGAGTACAGCCGCCACTCCCGCCTCACCTACTACATACGTTTCGGCATCAACAACCTTGCAGGCGTTCCTTCCATCGTCTTCGGCCTGTTCGGTCTTTCCTTCTTCGTCACCTTCCTCGGGCTCGGCGTGAGTCTCATTTCCGGCATACTCACGCTTGCCATCCTCACCCTTCCCATCATCATCAACACCGCCGAAGAATCCCTGCGCCGCGTTCCCGATTCCTGGAGGGAAGCCTCCTTCGCCATGGGCGCAACCAAGGTGCAGACCATCGTGCGCGTGGTCATTCCCGCAGCCTTTCCCGGCATGCTCACCGGCTGCATTCTCGGCCTTGCCCGTGCCGCCGGCGAAACCGGCGCCATCATGTTCACGGCCGCGGTCTATTTCACTCCGCATATGCCCGACTCCCTGCTGAGTCCCGTCATGTCGCTGCCCTATCACATGTACATTCTCGCCACCTCGGGCACGGAAATAGAAAAGACCCTTCCTCTGCAGTACGGCACGGCACTCATGCTCATATTCCTCGTCGTAGGCATGAACCTGCTGGCCATCATTCTGCGCGACCGCCTGCAGAACAAAAACAAACAGTAATCCCCTCTTTTCAAACAAAGAAACGCCATTACAGGTGCCGATTCTGTCGCCTCCTCGCAGCACCCGCGGCACCCGGGATCACGGTCTGGACCAGAGACCGTGATCCATTTTTTTCTTGACTTAAATTCGATATCAAACTAAAAAACGATCTCATGAAACATCAAGCCATACTCAACCATGCCAGCCGCCTGCGTGAAATGGGCAACGCCTTCATTCTCGGCGAACTGGAAAAGGTCGGCCTCACGGATATCGCCCCCAGTCACGGCATCGTGCTGCATCTGCTGTTCGAAGAGGGAGAGCTCAACATGAGCGAACTGTCCATGCGTGCGCATCGGACGAAATCCACGCTCACCACGCTGGTCGGCAAGCTGGAAAAAAACGGCTACGTGGAACGCCTTGCCGATCCTGCGGACTCGCGGGGAGTCAAGGTGCGTCTTACCGATAAGGGCCGGGAGCTGAAGCCCGCGTTCATCGCCATTTCCGACGGACTGCAGGACATCATTCGGTCGAAGCTCTCCCAGGAAGAGGCCGAACAGCTCGAAACGCTGCTGGCCAAGTGCGTGGAATAAGAGCGCAGCAACAGCACCGCCGCGGCATCGGGAAAAACGCCCGCTCCGCCGGACGTGCCGTTCCGCGAGTCAGGCCGCCTTCCCTTTTCCCGAAACACGGCTGACACGAGTCCCGGCCGTCGTCTCAGGTGACGCCGTTCCGGCAAAAAACGGAACGGCAGAATTTTTCACAATTAGTTAGATATCAAACAAAAGGAGCATACCATGTCCCATTGTCAGCTTGCCCACATCGATTTCAACGCCGCGCGCACCGAACTGCATGATCTTCTCGGCCTCACCGGTGCGGAAATTTCCTGCAACCCCCTGCCCGCAGGCGTATCGGTTCCCTTTGTTCACGCGCACAGGCAGAATGAAGAAATCTATATCGTTCTGGAAGGTTCGGGCAGACTGTACATCGACGGTGAAGAGCGCGCCATAAAAGCCGGAGACTGCTTCCGTGTCGCTCCCGCAGCCGAGCGCTGCATTGCTGCCTGTGCAGAAAGCGCACTGCGTTTCCTCTGCATTCAGGTCAAGGAGGGCAGTCTCGAAGGCTTCACCATGGGTGACGCCGTTCTGTCCGAAAAGAAAACCGGCTGGATGTAGGCGGAACAGCCTTTCACGACACGCAGCATCACGTCGTCACGGATTCCCCGATGCTGCAAACGACGGCCTTGTGTCTGACTGACCATCAGGAGAATCTTTGCGATGGCAGAATCATAATTGACAGTTCAATATTCCTATTTAATTGAATATATTTTTTACACATATCCGATATGTCACTAGAAATGGCACTATTTTTCAATCTGTCCCACTAGGCGTGGTCATTCCCTTTTTCCGGCAAGGGTAGATAGGCAGGCACACATATTAAAATAATAATTGTGAAATTTTTCTCTATTTATATATTTATAAGCTCTCCCATATATGAATATGTATGTACACCCCTGCGACATTCGCGACATTGCGACAAACTACTCCCTTGCCGGTATCGACTTCGTATGTGAGGCATTGCGACAACTGCGACATTGCAACAAAAACGAGGGAACGATAGGGGACAGGTCACGAAAAAAGGACGCTCAGTTTCCTAAGCGTCCTCTCCGAGTCGGCAGGCGGGGACACTCCTGCCCAGCGTCCAGACCTCGGAACCTGAACGCTGTACCCTCTTTTCGCAACGCATCACGTCGCCGTTGTGTATCCATCATTCCACTTGCCGGTCATATCGTCAACGGCCTGTGCGCCTCTCTCCGCATGTTTTCCTCATGGTCTGAGGGTTTTACTATGGCTCCGCTGTTCCGTGCCTCTCCGGCCATCGTGGGGAGTTCCGGCAGGAGGGGAAGGCAACGCGCTCAGATATGAGCTGGTTCACTGCACCCAAGTTTGGGGTGAGTACCGGCCCGCCCCTTTGCCGGTTCCCTCTTTTTTGTGGTCAACACCGTTGACTTGCCGTTGACGTTCCACCCTTTTTTTGGGGGTTAACAGTGTTAAGTCCAGGGTTAACTTTCAGCCCTTTTTTGATGGTGCTACCTGCTACCACACCTGCTACTTTCAGCCGGTTCAGCTTCCCACCTTGCTGTAACCCTGCCAGCCCTCACTTCTTCGCCCGAAGTCTCCGCCGCCGAGCTCTTCGGCTTTCTCTCCTCTGTCGCCTCTTGCTGAGCCGCTCGTCATCAGCCTTTTTCAACGCAGAAACATTATCCCTGATATTCCTACAATCCCTGAAACTCTCCTCTTCCCACCCTGCCGGCATGGGATCGAGCAAGGCGTTTCCGTAAATTTCCTCTATTGTCCAGTCGTCCAGATCGCACCGCGCCCATGGATCCATCATCGGCTTTTTTTCCGCCTGCCGGAGTTCAGCCGCCTCCGCCCGCTCCTCCCGCCGTCTTCTGTCCTGATACTGCCGTCTGCACGACGTGGAGCAGTACAGACGCACAGGCTGTCGCATTTCAAAGGTTCGGCCACAAAACCGGCAAGTTTTGATATGGAGCACGGACACCTCACGGAAAAGCCCCGGCCTTTCATGACCGGGGCCGTACGTTACTGATTGATCCCGATGAACTTATTGTTCCTGGCAGACCGGCGTTTCTCGTCCACGTCAACGGCTATCTGAGGGAACTCCCGGAGAAGCTGCTGTTTGGCAAGTTCCCGATACCTTCTCAGCGTGTCTTTGATGAAGTCGACCTTGCCGCCGTCCTCTCCGTCGCCGTACAGGCGGTAAATCTGACTCATGGGATGCTCGCCGGAGACCACTTTGTTCAGAAAATCCATGGCTCCAAGCCCATAGGCCGCGTCCACGGCTCCGTTGCCGGCCAGTTCCACATAGCGGGAATACGCGCCTGGATACTGGGAAAGGTCTATGCTCACCGTGTTGAACGTCACGTTTCTGGACGGTTTGTTCACATTGACGCCGAGACGCATGATTTCCTTGTCGATGGGTTCCGGCTTGTACTGGCTCACGGCCACCGGAGAAAGCGCATCATAAACCCACCCTTCCGGGGACCGATAAGAAACAGGACGGCCCCAGAGATCGCGCACCGGCGGCAGGTCTTTGGACAAGGCGGGAACTCGTGCCCGCATGGCATCGAGCATCCCCTGAGCCTCACGCTGGACGGGATCAACCGCCCGTGCCGCATTGGCCACACCGGCAGGGACTACGCTTGCGGCCTGTCTTCGGAACCACTGAGGCGCATACCGTTTCGGATCGGACATCACTTCAAAAAGGTCAGACGGCCCCTGCATGTACGTCTTGGACAGCATGGTGGACGCAAAGGACGCGCAGCCCACGGCAATCAGCTTTTCAAGGCTGCCGTCTTCCGTATCGTCTCCCACATTGGCAAGATATTCTCCGAGATCGGCGGCATAGCCCATGAGCGCACCGGCAGGATCGGTTCTCCGGTAGGAATACCACTTGTCCCCCACCTTCACGCTGTACGGCTGCCAGCCCATGCGCCGGAGCGTAGCAAGCTGCTCTCTGTCGGAGGGGCCTGCACCGGTAATCAGCCCGGACATTGCAAGATCGGTCATGGACAACAGGGTAAAGGTTCCCACGGCCATGCGGGCAAGTGCCTGATCGCGCCTTGCTCCCCCTGCGGCGATATCGGCACGCCAGCGCCCCACCAGAGGCGCAAGAGGCGTTCTTTCAAAACTGTACGTCATGATGTTAGCGGGCGTGCGGATAAAAGGCGTGATGAAGCGCATAAGACGGAACTGCCCGGCCCCGGAACTCAGATACCTGGCAAACTTTCCGGGGTCGTTGGTGAATGTGGCCATTTCCGCAAACTGCCGGGAGGAAAGCTGAAAGTCCGCCGGAGGATTCTCCAGTATTTCGGCATAGCGGACCTTGACCTGCTCGCCGCTTATGCGGCCGCTTGTCAGCTCGTCCAGCGCCTGCCTATGGGCCAGCGCGTGAATCTCCCTGCGGTAGCCCAGCGTCTTGAAAAACTCGTCGGCAGTCTCAAGGGCGCGTCCCGGAGAATTGATGATGCTGCCGGTCATGTTCAGCAGCGCGCTTCCAGCCCGACCAAGAAGCGTATTCTGCGAAAGCTGAAAGTTCTCCGAAGAAATGGCGCGCTGTCTGGGTATCTCCAGCTTGCCGATACCGAAACCGGACTCACCCGTCTTCGCCGTCTTCCACGCGTACCGGAAGGCATCCCTCCATCCGGCGGTGATACCGTGCAGCATGGCAAGGGCTTCTCCTGCCGCCACTTCGCCCCCCATGCTTTCCGCGGCCCGGCGCTCCACCACCAGTTGCCCCAACGTAAGGAAGTTGGAAACCGTGTTGGCCATGTGCGTGATCGGATTGGTCAGAAGGCCGTTTATCCATGCCTCCTGCACCGCGTCCAGCGTGCGGGCCGCCATGCCCTTTTCCGCAAACTTCGTCAGTCCCCGAAGGTCTCCGGCGGCAGCCAGCTCCGTGATTCTCTCGGCCATCTTCTTTGTCACGGCATCGCCGCCGCCTTCGGTAATAAGGAGCTGAGACAGGGCGCGGGGATCCAGAACGCCGCCCTGCGAGGGTATGCGCCATGAGGCAAGAGCACGGGCCGTTTCCGTTCTGGCGGCAATGACCTCCTTCTGAATGGCGGCCTGAACTGTCATCTGCTTACGCAGGGCAAACATGTTGACTTCCGAAGGATCGGCCTGCACCGCTCGCGCAAGCTCCACCATCTTTTCCGTGCTCGCCGTCCACAGGTTGCGCGCGGCAAGGCTCTGCTCGGCGTTCAGAGGTTCGCCCTTCCTGCGCTCCATAAGCAGGCTCCACGCGTCTTCCGCCTGTGCGGCATCGCCTATTTCCTTGAACGTCATCACGCCGCGGCGGGCATCGTCGATACTGCCCTTGAACTTGTCGGCCATACCCTGCATGACGGCCTTCACGTCATCCGGCGTGTTGATCCGCGCCCAGTTGATATAGGTCTGCTCTCCGGCCTCTCCGCTCGTGATTCCCGGCGTGGTGGGATGCAGTGCCGCGTCAACCTCGGCTTCCGCCGCCTTCATCTTGTCGGCCTCACCGGAGAACAGCGGACCGTCAGGATTGCCGCCCATGGTCTTTGTGTAGGTCCGATACTGCTCTTCAGCCGCCCGCGCCTGCTCCCTGTACTGTCTGGCCGCCTGCTGAATGGATGTTTCACTCATGCCGGACCTGCGTGCATTGCCCAGCCCTCGAAGCGCCTTCATTCCGTGCATCAGCATATCGGCAGCCGCACCGAGGCCCACGCCTTCAAGGGCGTTCTTCATACGCGTATCAAGACCGGTATCTCCCGGTCTTGCCGCCAGAAACTCCGTGACCGGGTTCTGCAAGTCCGGATACTGTTCCAACAGCGCAGACAGATTCCCCGCCGCATCGTCTCCCAGAAAGTCGGCAATGGCTCCGCGCGTCATGAAAGAGGCCGCACGGCCGGCCTTCCCCGCCTCTCCCAACGCCTGCAAGGGCTTCAACTTTCCGGCAAGGGCAAAGTCCGTCATCCAGCGGGAAATGTCCCGTATGGCTCCGCCTGTCACCGTGTCAGGGCGTTCCATGTTGGGAAGCTCGTTCTTGTCTTCGGGAAGATTCCCTTCCTTCCACGACACAATGCCGTCCGGCCCGAAGAACTCCAGATAGCCATCCGGCCCTATACCGTGTTCCCGAAGCCAGTTGCCGCCCTGCGCAAGCGCCTTCATGGCCTCGTTGACCGCATCAATACCGCCCGCAATGATCGCATTGGGAGCTTCCACCAGACCGAGACCTGCATCTTTGGCAACGTCTCCCCACGTCCAGCCCTCCTTCTCCGCGGAAGCGGACGACCTGCCTTCCGCATTATCCGCGGTAACGGACTGCTCCGGGGCCTGTTCCTGGGCAAGCCATGCCTGCATGTTCGCTCTCGCCTGCTGCCGGGTAAGCTCTTTGTTCCCCAGCACGATATCGGAACCAAGGTCATCATTCATGTCGATCTGACTCATTATTCCACCCCATAACTAAAAGACTTCCGTGCCTGTCCCGGCCTGTCCTGCCCTGTCTTTTCCGTTCCGTTCTGTTCCAGCCGGGCAAGCGTCTGCCGAAGGTTCTCTATGATCTGGCACTGCTCGTCATATTCTTCCTCAGACAGACGCCCGGCGGCATAGGCCGCTTCCGTCCTCACGGCAGCCTCTTTGAGCGTGGTCATGTTCACGTCGCCTCGCGCGCCTTCAAAGAATCGCGGCATGGGCATGGTCAGGCTCAGGCTTCCTCGATCCATGAAGCTGTACCGGCGGGCAATGGACTGCGCCATGTCGCGCTTCTCCTGATACCCGGCGTCCTTGTGCCGCCTCAGCCATTGATTCCATTCATCCATGGCGTTCGCATAGCTCTCGGCGCGGCCCGTTTCCGGGTTCAGCGGAGACGGCTTCAGGGCGTTGGAAATGTAGGTGGAAAGCTCGTCCGTCTCGGCGTCCCGCTCTCTCGTGGTCAGATCGGTAAATGTGGACTGGGTTATTTTTCCGTCGAGATATGCCTGTTTCGCCTCCTGCGTCACATCTTCCCCGCGGAGCGCCTTGTCCGTCAGGCTGACAAACACGGAAGGCTCATCTCTCGAAGCCGCCTCCCAGCCCCTGACCGCACGCTCCGTCCATGCCCGGTAATCATCCGGCGAAAGCACGGAACGTGCGTTCCTCACGTCGGAAACGGAAAGGCCGCCGCTCACATAGAGGTCGGCAAGGCTCTTCTCGGCTTCATCGGCCTGCGCCTTCCGGTTGCGCTCGGCAATGCGGTGATTGTACTCATCCATGCTCATGACAAAGGCGCATCTGCGATATGGACTCGTCGCGTATCTTGCCCAGCATGGCGTTCTTCTGTGCATCGAGATAGTCGCCGTACTGTTCCGCCGCCTTGCGGAAAAGAACCAGCGCATCACCGGAAGCTACGCCATGGATATGGGCGTCACGGGGACCATGGAGAGCGAAGGCCAGCTGGTGGATATGGACTTCTCCTTCCTGGTTGACGGCGACTACGAGATGATCACCGCCGGGTCCACCGCCCTGGAGTTCGACACCGACATGGGAATGGACATGACCATGTCCATGAATGGGGAGGACGTCACCGG
>ERZ779866.4340-NODE-4340-length-10580-cov-3.427268_pt1 | contig 10580 bp, 14 predicted proteins | sample MGYA00511248_ERZ779866 | MGnify/ENA primary metagenome ERZ779866 (study PRJEB29588, sample SAMEA2155758) | human gut metagenome | biome: human gut; feature: human-associated habitat; material: faeces | place: Denmark | collected 2008/2010 ... | reverse complement strand
GCAGTATTTCGGAATATCCGCTGGTTAAGGCGATTTTAGCCGAATTTAAGGGCTCAAAAATCGAAACGTTAACCAGAATCAAACAACTTGACGAAGAAGAGGGCAACGCCCCAAGTGAAGACAACGAAACTTATTTTGACGAGGATTTATAACCATGATGAATATTCAAGGGATTATGAAACAAGCCCAAATGATGCAGAAAAAAATGGAAGAAGCTCAGGAAAAGGCCGCTCAGGAAGAAGTTTGCGGCACCAGCGGCGGCGGAATGGTCAGCGTGACTTTAAACGGCAAATTTGAAATGAAAAAAATCATGCTTGACAAGTCTTTAATCAATGCGGATGAAACCGACATTCTGGAAGATTTAATCATGGCGGCTTACAATGACGCCAAAACCAAAGTCGAATCCAATCTGAACAATGCAATTTCCAGCGCTACCGGCGGAATCAACATTCCGGGTCTGAAGCTTCCTTTTTAAGCGCAAACCATGGCCGGACAGGATATTGAAAAACTTATCAAGCTGGTGGCAAAGCTGCCGTCGCTGGGAACGCGTTCGGCGCGACGGATTGTGCTGCAAATGCTTAAGAAAAAGGAAACTTTGATGCTGCCGCTGATTGAAGCGATGTCTCAGGTGGCCGAAAACATCAAAACCTGTGATATCTGCGGCAATTATGACACTACCTCCCCCTGTTCCATCTGCGCTTCTCCGGTCAGGGAACCGCATACGCTGTGCGTGGTGCAGGACGTGGCCGATTTATGGGCCATGGAAAGGGTCTCTTTCTTTAAGGGACGTTATCATGTGCTGGGCGGCATATTATCCGCTCTGGACGGCATTGCTCCGGAAGACCTGAACATTGATGCTTTGGCCGAGCGAATCGCTAAAGAAGGCATTACAGAGGTCATTTTAGCTCTGCCGGCAACGGTTGACGGTCAGATTACATCTCATTACCTGGTTTCCAGACTCAAGGACTCAGGGGCCAAAATAACCACCCTGGCGCAGGGTATTCCGATGGGGGCGGAACTTGATTATATGGACGAGGGCACAATTCAGCTGGCACTCAATTCAAGAAAGCTTCTGTAAGGCGGTATTTTTCATCAGGCAGGCGAAAGCCTGCTTTTTTTTGCGGTTGAAAAGATTAAAAATCTGTGTTAATTGCAGAAACGACAAGCGATTATTAATTCTCTAAAACTATCAAACTATGGTAACGATAACATTAGGCCGGCACGGAATTATGGATGAAAACGCCGGCATTACGCCGCTTAGTATGCTTGCCGCTTATTTTTCAGGCAAAGACCTGTTGCAATACGGACCGGCTCTGGTTTTAAGTTCTTCAGTCAAGCGGGCCGAAATTACGGCACAGATACGAAATCTGGTTTTGCGGGCACCGCTGCTTTTTCTGCCGGAGCTGCATGACAATCCGGATTTGGACCGTATGTCTTCCGCTCAGCTGAAAGACTTTGTTGAAAAGCTTTACGGGCAAATTGTCTTTCACGGCAGGGAAAGAAAGGTTCAGCATGTTCACGTCATTACGCATCTGCCGATTTTACTGGAACTGACCGGCGACTTTTGCAGCGAGTGCGGATATTATGTCATTCGGGCCGAAAACTGGGACAAAATGCAGGACAAGCTGCTGAAAAGGAACTTTATTCCCGAAGAAATAATTGTCCGCTGCGAAAGCTATCAAAGCATTCTCAACGGCAAAGGATTTTTCTGCGCCGATTATCCTTCTTTTGCGGAATGGATAAAAACTTTGGCACCGTAGCTTCTCTCCCGGCGGCAAAATGGTAAAAAGCCCTCTTCTCAGAGGGCTTTTTGACTATTCAACGGTTGTTTCGATCAGGCGATCCAAATTATCGCGTTCATGTTCGTTATAACCTTTTTCTTCCGGCTTTTTTTCTTCTTTTTTCTCTTCAGCGCGTTTCTTTTCCAGCGCTTTGTTCGCAAAATCATTGTTAATGACGGCTACAGGCTTGTCTGTTTTTTTCTTGGATGCGACTTTGGGCTGAGCCAGCATTTCAAACAAAACGTCGACATCGGTTTTGGGTTTGCCGTCATCTTCTTCGACCGGTTCCTCTCCGCTGACCTGACGGCTCTTTTCCCTGATCTTTTCCAGCGTTGACTCCGGAATCAGCGCTTCAATCGGTTGAGCAAATGAACCGGCGATGTTAAAATATTTTGATTCCGTCAGCAGTTCGGACTGCTTGTCTTTGGGAACCATCCAGTTGATAAGGATATAAAACAGCACAACCAGCAAAAAAGCGCGGAAAACTCCAAAAAACAAGCCTAAAACACGATCCAGACCGCTCAGCTTGCTTTTGCGGACTTTTCCGATCAGGCTGCCGGTGAGCAGTATCCAGACGATAAAAAATGCAATAACAATGCAAAAAGAACTGACAACCGCCGCCATGGCCGGGCTTTCGATGTGTTCGGACATAAAGGGGTTGACCAGAGGCAGAAGATAAATAACGGCTATAACCGACAGAACCCAGCCGACAATGGAAAGAACCTCCTTTATCAGTCCGCGGCCAAGCGCGATAAGCGCGGAAATACCGACGATAATCAAGATGACAATATCCAAATTATTCAAATTCTGCATGGAAGGCGTTCCTTAATTTCAGTTAAACCAGTTAATCAGCCGCTGGACATTGCCGATTTCATAAACGGTCATATCTGTATTGTTGGGCTTTTTGTCTTTGTTGTGGGTCGGCGGAATGATACAGCTTGAAAAACCAAGCTTGTGCGCTTCTTTTAAACGCGAAGTCGGCTGCGAAACAGCGCGAATTTCACCGGAAAGTCCGATCTCGCCGAAGATGACCATATCATGCGGCAGCGGCTTGTTGGTCAGCGACGAAATGACAGCCATTGCCACGGCCAAATCAGCAGCCGGTTCGCTGATACGCAAACCGCCGGCAATGTTCAGATATACGTCCTGCGAACTCAGGTTCATTCCGCAGCGGGCTTCCAAAACCGCCAAAACCATTGCCAAACGGTTGGAATCCCAGCCGACGACGGCCCTTTTGGGGCTGGAATAACCGGTGGGGCTGACCAAAGCCTGAATTTCCACCAAAACCGGACGAGAACCTTCTACGCCGGCAAAAACGCAGGAACCGGAAATATTCCCCTGACGTTCGGCCAAAAACAGCGCCGAAGGATTTTCAACCTCAACCAATCCCTGATCCTGCATTTCAAAAACACCGATTTCGTCGGTGGCGCCGTAACGGTTTTTAACCGCCCGCAAAATGCGGAAATGATGGCCGCGCTCGCCTTCAAAATAAAGTACGGTATCCACCATATGTTCCAAAACGCGCGGACCGGCAATGGCTCCCTGTTTGGTGACATGACCAACCAAAAACAGCGTAAATCCCTTGCGTTTGGCAAGTTTAATCAATTCATAGGAACAGGCGCGAACCTGCGTGACGCTGCCGGGCGTCGATTCAACCTCCTCCAGATACATGGTCTGGATAGAATCGATAATCACCACATCGGCATTGGATTTTTCAAGCGTGGTGATGATGTCTTTGACGTCGGTGGCACTGGCCAGATTGACCGGCGCATGTTCAAGTTTGAGTCTTTTGGCACGGATGCGAACCTGATCAATGGCCTCCTCGCCGGAAATATAATAAACCTCGGGATTTATCGGCAGAGAGGCAATTTTGGCGCAGGCCTGCAAAAGCAATGTTGATTTGCCGATACCCGGGTCGCCGCCGACTAAAATGACGGATCCCGGAACCAAACCGCCGCCGCAGACACGATCCAATTCCTTAATGCCGGTGGTCAGACGCTCCAGTTTTTCCTGAGAGCCGGCCAGCGGAACAAAATCAATGATTTTTCCTTTATGTTTCGGGGTCAGATTGGAAAAACCCTCGCCGCCGATTTTTTCTTCAACGATGGTGTTCCACTCGCCGCAGGCATCACATTTACCCTGCCATTTGGGATAAACGGCGCCGCAGTTCTGACAAACAAAATCCGTCCCCTTTTTAGCCAAGGCTATACCTCCACTTTAATCGGTCCCTGAGAACTGCCGTTGATAAACTGTCTGACATATTCGTTGTTGGTCTTGTCCATTTCCTTAACCGTGCCCTGCCAGATGATTTTGCCCTGATAAAGCATGGCGATGCGGTCGGCAATTTTGCGGGCGGAAGCCATATCATGCGTGATGGTCAGAGCCGTTGCGCCCAGGCCTTTAACGGATTCAATAATCAAATCGTTGATAACATCGGACATAATCGGGTCAAGCCCCGTAGTCGGTTCGTCAAAAAAAATGATTTCCGGACGCGTGGCAATAGCCCGCGCCAGACCGACGCGCTTCTGCATACCGCCGGAAAGCTCGGACGGCGACAAATCAGCCACGTCAGGCGCCAGACCAACTTGGCGTAAAACGCGGATTGCTTCCATTTTGGCGGCCTTGCGTTCCATATTCTGATTTTCAATCAGGCCGAAAGCAACGTTTTCCCAGACGCTCAAGCTGTCAAACAAGGCGCCGCCCTGAAACAGCATTCCCATTTTGGAGTGCAGCAATTCCTTTTCTTTTTCGCTGACGCCGACAACTTCCTGATCGTCAACCAGAATGGAGCCTTTATCCGGGGTTAAGATACCCTGAATACATTTAATCAAAACCGACTTTCCGGTACCGGAACCGCCGATGACCACCAAAGACTCGCCTTCGGCGATTTCCAAATCAATTCCGTCCAAAACAACTTTGCGGCCAAAAGCTTTGTGAAGATTGGTGATTTTTATTTTAGGATTACTCATATTATTTTTTCTCCAAGCCGCTTATTTTGAAAAGAACATACCGGTAATGATATAGTTGAAAATAAGAATCAGAATAGACGAAGACACAACCGAATTGGTAGTCGCGTCGCCGACACCCTGAGCGCCGCCTTTAGACTTATATCCGTTATAGCAGCCCATGACGGCAATGATAAAACCAAACACAGCGGCTTTAACCAGACCGGTGGTAATATCCAGCGCCTGCAAATTGTCAATTGTGGATTTGATATAGTTGGCGGGGTTAAAACCAAGCTGATAAACGCCGACGACATAACCGCCGAAAATGCCGATGACGTCGCCGATCATGACCAAAACCGGCAAAACGATGACGCTGGCGATAACGCGCGGGGCAATCAGATATTTGAACGGATTGGTCGAAAGCGTGGTTAAAGCGTCAATCTGCTCGGTAACGCGCATGGTGCCGATTTCGGCTGCCATGGCAGCGCCGATGCGGCCGGCAACCATAAGAGCAGACAAAGCCGGCGCCAGCTCACGGGTTACCGAAATGAGGACGACTGAAGCTACCGCGCTCTCCGCGCCGAAACGAGAAAAACCCGAATAGCTCTGCAGAGCAATAACCATACCGGCAAAAATTGTCGTCAGGGCTACAACCGGCAAAGAATAGAAACCGATGTCAACCAGCTGACGCCAGATATTGTTCAGATAAAAAGGCGGGGTAAAACAATTATATACCGAGCGGGCAACGAACAAAGACAATTCTCCCAGACGCGAGAAAAACGTTACCAGGGGCTGCCCCAGTTTTCTTAAAAATTTTTGTATCGGACGGACAAGCATACTTTTTCTTCCTATTAAATTATTTTGCTACATCTTAAAGCGAACGCCCCAATAAATCAACCGACTAATCACACTCAATCACAGAAAAAATCAAACCGCGGCAGGGCTTTGACGCAGCGACGATCTGCAAATAAAAAAACGCGCCCTATTTTTGGGACAGGGCGAGAATAATCTTATCCGGCGCCGAAATATCAAAAGGATAGAGTTTGATTTTTCTGACTTTGACTCCTTCATGTTCAAAATATTCGGGTTCAGGCATTCTTTCCACTTCGGCCCGGGATTTTGCCAATTCAACAACCAGCGCTATTTTGGCCGAACGCTGATAGTCAAACTTGGCCAGACCGATCCCCCTCACCTCCAACAGACCGGCAATGGTTGAAACGGCGCGGCCTTTCAAATCCCTGCCGCTGACATAAATGTCCACCCGGTCATCGGCAACAAGCTTGGCTCCTTTGTTCATAATCATGCGCAGGCACAAATCCGATTTTCCGGTTCCGGATTTGCCGAGGATGAGAATCCCCTTGTTATAGTATGACAGGCAGGAACCGTGAATATTAATCATAGTTTATCTTTCAGCGACAACAAACGTTCGGCAGCAGCACCTTCCGCAAAAAACGCAAAGCGGCGTCCGGAACCTTCCGGCGTAATTTTAACAGTTATGGCGCGTTTGGGCAGATAAGCGCCCATTTTCTCCGGCCATTCAATCAGGCAGACGCCATTATACATGGCCTCTTCCATTCCCAGTTCAAAAATCTCGTCCGGACTTTTCAGACGGTAAAGATCGAAATGGTAAATGTCAAAGTCGGGCGCTTCGTAGGTTTGGAGCAGCGTAAAAGTCGGGCTCGGCACGTCAACTTCTCCCTGGAAATATTGAACAAAGGCGCGCGACAAGACGCTCTTGCCCATTCCCAAAGTTCCGAAAAGAGCATAGATGTCTCCTTTGACGGAAACCTGTGCCAAGGCTCTTCCCAAATTTACCGTGTCCGCTTCACCGGCGGAATAAAAACTCCAAATTTCCTGCATTTGCGTCAGAAATTCCACATACTGTTGCGTTTGACTTTAGGTTTAACCACCTTGATGTTCGGTTTTTTAGCTTTGATGGCACGCCAGTCCCACGGCATATAGAAACGCCCCTGCCAAAGACCGACACGCTGTTTCATGGCGTTGTCCTGATAGGGCATATAAATGTCGGTATATTTGGTATAGGCCACGGCCCAACCGGCATTTACCAAAGCGGCGCCAAGATCATATTGTCCAAGCGAGCAGACGCCGACCATATTGCCGCGTGCATCCTGCTGCATAATGCGGCACTCAAGCTCGTTGTCGGTTATCCAGTCGCGCAGCCAGGTTGCCGCCTGACGTCCGCAATGGTAAGAACGACCGCTGCGGTTGGCGCAGGTTTGGTCCGATTCAGGCGCATCAATGCCAAACAGGCGGATATAATGTCCGTTCATCATCAACGTATCGCCGTTTATAACGCGGACACTGCCGTAAACAGCCGGATAATCAGCCGGATTGAGACTGGCCTGAGGCTTCGATTTTCCACCAAAAGATCCCATCAGTTTACTGAAAGTTCCGGCAGACTGTTCCGGTACATTTTGCGCCTGCATTCTCTTTTGCTGCGCAAATTCAGCCTGAGCGCGGGCCACGGCTTCCTGACATTCGCCGGCACATTCTTCGCTGATCTCAACAGCCTCCGTATCTATATCGTCTTCATCTATGAGACTGAACGTTCCCTGCGGAACCTGAGAAACGCCGGCAGCAGGCTGTTGTCCGAGAAAAGCACGCATGGTTGGTATAATGCCGGTTACGCCGTTGCTGAAACCGCCGATGGCATAGAGAATAAAAGCAAAAATACCGGTTATAATCAGCAAAGAAGGCAGGCAACCCATTGCCCGCCAAGCCATTTTGACAAAGATATATAAAACGACCAGACCGATAATCAAACCGATAAAACCACCGCCCTGCAGCAGCATATTATTGCTTTGAGTTCCGGCGCCGCCCCAGAGAATCAGGAAAAAAGCACCCAGAGCCGTCAGAGTTTTTTTAAGAAAAGCCATCCTTATCTTCCCACTATTTTATCTGATATTTTCATATTAGCCTATAATATATTTCTGACAATATTATTTTTTGGTAAATATATGGTTACCGCCGCAAAAACAGCCGAAGAATATAATTGCGCAGACGAAAGACTATTTTGCGACGTTTTCCTTTATCGGTGAAATGTCGTTAAAAAAGCGGCTAAGGCCAGACGCGCTGACTTCCAGCAGACCGAAATAATTAAGACAAAACAGCAGCAAGGCCGTGATAATGATGAAAACAAGTATTTTCCAGGCTATTTTGGCAAAGAAATTCAAAAGCAGCAGGCCAACGATAAATGCCAATATTATTCCGCCTTTGCAAAACAGCTCTTTGGCATCGACATCAAACACGGCTAAAACGAATATGCCGAGACTGACCAGAGCCAAAAACAGATATTTTACAAAAATCAGCATTCTTTTCCTTAAAAACCAAAAAAGAGCAGAGGTTTATCCCCTGCCCTTTCAAACAAAAAACCTGCTATTCTGCCGCTTGCGTATCAGCAGCTTTGCAGTAGCAATGGCAATGACAAATGCCATCGCGCTCAATATCCTGACGGCAGGTTTCCGAAATGCAATAGCGCTTTTCGTTGTTGCCATCACAGGGGCAGCGCTGCCATTCTTTTTCGCCAAACATCATGGTTTTGGCTTTGGCAATTTTTTCTACGTTCGGTGTTGTGGCATAACCTGCTTCAGAACATCTTTTTAACATATTTTCCAAAATGGTCATTTTATATCTCTCTTAAATTAATCTACGACTTTTATTGAAAACTTTTCCGAGCCCGCGACCGGAGAATCAGTTTTAAATACAGCGTTAACCGCAGGCTGGGATTCATTTTTCCGTTTTTGTTCCAAAATCTCAATAATCATATCAAGCTCGGCAACGGAAGCATACTGTAATACGACTTTGCCGCCGCCCTGCTTGCTCGGCGTGATTTTGATACGGAGTCCCAACTCCCGGTTCAAATCTTTTTCTATGCTCTCAAGGTCTTCGTCCTTTGCCTTGGGCGCTTTTTCTTTTTTCGGTTCTTTCTGTCTGGCTACCAGCTCTTCTACCTGGCGGACGTTCAAGTCTTTTTCAATAATAGTTTTGGCAAGGCTCAGGGCATTGTCCAAACCGACCAGAGCGCGGGCATGACCGGCGGAAAGTTTGCCTTCCTTTACCAAAGCCTGAACTTCTTCAGGCAGATTTAACAATCTCAGCATATTCGCGATATGACTGCGCGATTTGCCGACGATCTGCGACAAAGCTTCCTGCGTGTGGGAAAACTCGTTAATCAGACGCTGAAAGCCTTCGGCCTCTTCAATGGCGGACAGGTTTTCGCGCAACAGGTTTTCAACCAACGCGACTTCAAGAACTTCTTTGTCGTTCAGTTCCTTTATTATAACAGGAACTTTATCAAGTCCAGCAATTTTTGACGCCCGCCATCTTCTTTCGCCGGCAATTAACTCATATTTTCCGCCCTGACGCCGAACGAGCAGGGGCTGCAAAACCCCTTTTTCCCTGATGGATTCAGCCAGCGAATCCAGTGCTTCGGCATCAAATTCGGTGCGGGGCTGGTATTTGCCCGGAACAATGTCGGAGATGGGGATAAAATCAGCATTTTTTGGCGAAGCATGCGGACGAGCCGGTTCATTTAAATCGGCCAAATCCAAATCTTCATCGCCGAGCAGAGCGCCCAAACCGCGGCCGAGGCTTTTTCTTTTGTTTTCTTCTAGCATGCCATCAATTCCTTTTCTCTTTTCAAAACTTCTCCGGTAAGGCTGATATATGCCTGAGAACCCGGACATTTAAAATCATAAATCAGCACCGGCTTGCCGTGCGACGGCGCTTCGGAGATTCTGACGTTTCTCGGAATAACCGTCTGATAAACCTTTTTACCGAAAAAGTTTCTGACATCGTCTTCAACCATCTGACTGAGATTGTTTCTTTTATCATACATGGTCAGAACAACACCCTGCAATTCAAGCTCGGGATTGAACTTGCGTTTAATCTGGTTAATATTGCGAATCAGGTCCGTTATACCCTCCAAAGCCAAAAATTCGCATTGCAGAGGAACGATGACGGCATTGGCCGCAACAAGAGCGTTAATCGTTATCAGGTTAAGAGATGGCGGACAGTCTATCAGCACATAGTCATAATTGACGGCATCTGAGGCGAGAGCATTTTTTAAAGCAAACTCCCGGTGTTCAACGTCGACCAGTTCAATTTCGGCACCGGCCAGGTCCGGCGACGACGGAACAATCGAAAAATTCGGAATTTCGGTCCAGACGATCGATTCACATAATTTGGCCTCGCCAATCAAAACTTCATAAGAGGAGTTCATACGGCCGCGCTTGTTTACGCCCATTGAGGTTGAGGCATTGCCCTGCGGATCCAAATCAATTACCAAAACCTTTTTTCCGGCGGCGGCCATGGCGGTGGCAACGTTGACCGTCGTGGTGGTTTTTCCGACGCCGCCTTTGCGGTTTGCGATGGCAATAATTCTTGGCATTTATTATCTCCTTATTTCTTATTCAGATCGGTTATAATTAAAATTTTACCCTCGTCGCTTTGTTCGCTGGCAAAAATTTCCACATTAAAATTCCACTGCCTGCGGGCTTCCGAAATTTCTTCGGCATATTTTTTACCTTTCGGAAAAATGCAGACGGTTTCTTTTTTGCAAAATTTATAGGTATAGGCCAAAAGTTCTTTTAAGGACGCCATAGCACGCGAGGTGATAACGTCGGCCTTTTCGACTTTTATGTTTTCAATGCGGTCGTTAACAATTTCAACATCCGTATGCGTCAGTTCGGCAACAGTTTTTAAATACAGTGTCTTTTTTCTAATGCTTTCAATCAGCCGCACTTTTAAATACGGTGTTTTTTCTTTGAGCATAATTGCCAGCACCATACCCGGGAAACCAGCGCCAGAGCCGAAATCATACATTATACGAGCC
>ERZ779866.4335-NODE-4335-length-10592-cov-3.469583_pt1 | contig 10592 bp, 10 predicted proteins | sample MGYA00511248_ERZ779866 | MGnify/ENA primary metagenome ERZ779866 (study PRJEB29588, sample SAMEA2155758) | human gut metagenome | biome: human gut; feature: human-associated habitat; material: faeces | place: Denmark | collected 2008/2010 ... | reverse complement strand
TTCATGGCAGCTGTGGGGCTTTATAGGATTGTGCGTAGGATTTTTTATTTTAATTCTGGCCCCAGGCAACGAAGCCCGTCTTGATTCTATGGAAGCCAAGGGATTTGATTATATTTCCCATCTTTTTGTATCACTTGAAATTTTCTTTGTTTCCTTAGCAACGCAGATTTTATTGATTGCTGCTTTTATATTAGCTTTATATAAGATTAGATCTTTATATTTACAGTATGCTTATCCTTATCAGTATTACGCATCTTTGTGGCTTATTCTGATAGCTTTTGTTTCTTTGGCGGTAATGATTGTCTCGCCTAATTTTCCGGCGCGTTCTGCAGCTCCCTTTACCATGTTCGCGATCCCCGGAGTTCTCGGTTTAATGGATATTTTATATGTAAGAGGAGAGGCTCTTTTATCCGTTAGATTACAAAAGGGCATAATAGTTTTAGCTTCGCTTTTTGTTTTTGCAAGCGGTGTAAGTACTGCCGTAGGCTACACACAGGCTTACAGCGATAATAAGATAAGACAATATGAGATAAAGTCACAGCTTGATGCCAAACAAGATGAAATTATCGTATCTCCTTTTAGTCTTAAGGCAAATAAATATATTTATCTTGCCGACGTGCAGCATAATGAAAAGTATTGGACTAATCTCATCTTAAAAAGATACTATAAGGTTGATTCCATAGTCAGAACCTGTGACTTTGAGAAATCGCCTTTTATTAATGATTTGTTATTTTTTGCAAAAATCGGCAAGCCGTGTTCATAGATAAGGGGTAGCATCATGGATAATTTTGATTTTTATCGGCCTACGCAGTATTACTTCGGTCGAAAAGTCGAAGAAAATACCGGAAGTTATGTAAAGGAAGCCGGGAAATCCCGAGTTCTATTGGTATACGGTGGGGGTTCCTGCGTCAGATCTGGACTTCTTGATCGCGTGGAAAAATCATTAAAAGATTCAGGCATTTTTTATGTGTCAATAGGCGGAGTTAAGCCCAATCCCCGCGCCGACTTAGTTTACAAAGCAATTGAACTTGGACGGCAGAACGATGTGGACTTTGTTTTGGCCGTTGGCGGCGGCAGCGTTATCGATACGGCAAAAGCTGCTGCAATCGGAATTGTTAACGACGGTGATTTTTTTGATGATTTTTATGTCGGCGGCAAGCGCGTTACCAAAGCACTTAAGACCGGCGTGGTTCTTACAATTCCTGCTGCAGGCTCTGAAGGATCAAACAGTGCCGTGATTCAAAAAGAAATTAACGGAAAGGTTATTAAACAGGGACTTAGCACAGAGTTTAATGTGCCTTTATTTGCCGTTATGGATCCTGAACTTACCGTAACTCTTCCAAATTATCAAACGGCTTGCGGTGCGGTGGATATGATGGCTCATGTAATGGAGCGTTATTTTACCAATACCAAAGACGTTTCAATTACCGATCGTTTATGTGAAGCGGTTTTGCTTTCAATTATTGAAACCGTTCCTCGAGTGCTTGCCGATCCTACAAATTATGAAGCTCGCGCAAATTTAATGTGGGCAGGAACGTTGGCACATAATAATATTTGCGGCGTCGGACGTGAACAGGATTGGGCAACGCATCATTTGGAGCATCAACTTTCAGCTCTTTATGACGTGGCACATGGCGCCGGACTTGCAGTAATGTTCCCTGCATGGATGGAATATACATTTACTCATAACGTTATGCGTTTTGCTCAATTTGCCAATCGCGTGTTCGGAGTTTCAATGGATTTTGAAGATCCGTCACGTACCGCAAAGCAGGGCATCAGCGCATTACGTTCTTTCTTTAAATCAATCGGAATGCCTCTGTCTTTTGCGGATATCGGAGCTAAAGCTGAAGATATTCCCAAAATGCTTAACCTCTTAGGTATTGATGAACATACGGAAGGGCATTTTATGGTATTAAATCGTGCCGATTGTGAGCAGATTTATAAGATTGCCGCAACTTATCAATGTTAGGATTTTCTTAAGTAAAATTAAATGTAAGCTGTAGAAAGGCAAGTTCCTTTTTACAGCTTATATGCTTTAAGCGAAGTAAAACTGATAAATATATAATTTATTGTTATATATGAATAAAATTGTTGAAGAATATCTTGATGCGGATAAGGAGCTGATTGCTCCGGTTCAGCATATTGCAGAGCTTCCTTTAGTGGTTAAAATTGCCGAAGGCCCTTATTTAATAAGCGTTGATAACAAGCGTTATCTTGATTTTACCTCAGGTGCCTGCACCATGTGTTTAGGCTACGGTATAAAGGATGATTTTAAGTTCGGTTCATTCCCGTTTCCTTACGCAAGCGGTGTAAATCAAATTGAATACGCAAAAAGACTTGTTAAAAAATTTCCCGGCGGATTTTCTTCTCAGATAGCTTTTAGCGTATGCGGATCTGATACCAATGATGCGGCAATTAAGTTTTCACGAGCGTATACGGGACGCCAAAAGATTGTTACTTTTGAAGGAGATTATCACGGTACGACGTTCGGAGCAGCCTCTTTAACTTCTCTTCCCGGCAGACTTTCAAATAAATTTGCACCGATGGTAGGTGAGATTTATGCGATGCCTTTTTGTGATGAAAATGCTGATGATGAACGAATTGACGGTGTTCTCGAAAAGATAAAAGCGCTTGACTGCGATACGATTGCAGGATTTATCGTGGAGCCGATTCAGGGTGATATGGGGATGCTTCCCATGCATCAAAGGCTTATGCATGAGATCTATTCTTTAAGCAGAAAGCATCACTGCGCTTTTATTGCGGATGAGGTTCAAATGGCCTTTTATCGAACCGGTTCGTTTTTCTCTATTGAAAATTATCCTGATGTTTTTCCCGATGCCGTGACTATGGGCAAGCATATTGGCGGAGGCATTCCGCTTGGAGCGATTCTTGGCAGAAAGGAATTCATGCAGGCATTAGGTCCTTGTGAGCATGCTTTTTCCATGGCGGGAAATTCCGAGGCATGCGCGCGCGGTCTTTATAATTTTAATTTGATTGAATCAAAGGGCTTTCAGAATAATCTGCATAAAAATATAGAGATTCTGCAAGATGAACTTAAAAAGTTAAAGCAGAAATACCCTTCGGTCATAGAAAAGTACACGGGATTAGGGCTTGCGTACGGATTATGGGTTAAAAGCATAAACTCTCATGAGGATGATAATAAGGCATGCCAAAAAATAATTAAGAGAGCTTTTGATTTAGGGCTTTATACGATGCGTATCGGGGCTAATTGGATAAGAATCGAACCGATGTTAAATCTTGATGAAAAGCTTTTAAAGGAAGGCATGGCTATTTTGGATAAAGCAATAGCAGATTATGCAGGACACAAACTTTGAAGGATAAATATGGATAAAAAGATAGTTAGGGTAAGTGCAGCTTTAATTGTAAAAAATAAATCTTTTTTAGCTGCTTTACGTCCTTTAAATAAAAGATTAGGCGGATTTTGGGAGTTGCCAGGAGGAAAGGTTGAACCTTACGAAGATCCTCAGGACACATGTATCCGTGAAATAAAAGAAGAACTTAACTGCAGGATAAAAGTTAACAATAAGATTACGGTTTGTACTTTTGATTATCCTGATTTTAAATTACAGATGGATGTTTTCGAGTGTGAATTAGAAGAAGGTAATTATCCTTCTCTTATTGAGCATACGGCTTTACAATGGGTTAACGCTCTTAATATTTTTGACTTTAAATGGGTTCCTGCAGATAGAGACTTTTTGCCTTTAATTAAGGAAAAATATCTTTTGTGACCTTTGGTACGTTGCAAAAGTCTAAATAAGGCTAAATTAGCAGGAAAGATTTTAGCTAAACAAAGATCGGAGGCTGATATGAAAGAGTCTTTAAATAATCTGTTGACTCGCCGTGCCATACGCAAATATAAACCTGACATGGTTCCTCAAGATGTTTTAGAGCGTATTCTAAAAGCCGGAACTTATGCACCAAGCGGAATGGGTAAGCAGTCAGCTATTATTATTGCAATTACGGATAAGACCGTAAGAGACAAGCTTTCAAAAATTAATGCGGAAGTTGCAGGTAAAGATAAAGATCCTTTTTACGGAGCTCCGGTAGTTATTGCTGTTTTAGCGGACAGTTCTATTCCTACTTATATTGAAGACGGTGCTTTGGTTTTGGGAAATTTATTAAATGCCGCGCACGCTGAGGGCTTCGGCAGCTGCTGGGTTCATCGCGCCAAGCAGGAATTTGAGTCGCCTTTTGGTCAGGAACTTCTTAAATCTTTAGGCATAGAAGGGAAATATGTCGGAATCGGGCACTGTATTTTAGGTTATGCAGATGAGGAGCCTCTTCCTGCTCCGCGTAAAGAAAATTATATTTTCAAGGTATGATTTTATCCTGCAGCAACAGCTGATGCTTTTGCTGCAGAAATTTTAAGTTTTGTTAAAGAGGCTGAACCAACAGCATCATCATTTGTTCATTTCCCTGAAGGCTGGTAAGAATTTCGTTTACCTCTGAAAGTTCCCCTTCATAATAAATGGAATAAAGCGATCTGTCAGGATATGAACGCATCCACATGCCTATAGGTTTTCCATCTACATTCGCCTGAACTTTGCAGGTTCCGAATTCCACTTTTGCCGGCGCGGTTAATTTTTTTTGATCATCAACAAGATTGTTGGCAACAAGTTTGCAGGTTTCTTCAATCGTGCGTGAACTTCTGGTAACCCCGATAGTTACAAGGGCAGATCCGTCTTTTTTATTAACACTTACATGCGCAGGCATTGACGGACCTTCTTTACTGAAAATTTCCCAATTGTCAGGGACGTCAATACTGAAAAAATCGTTTGCGACAGTAGTTACTGAGTGATTGATTTGAGAAAGAGAAGATCCGGGTAGTGAGGAATTGTTTTGTTCTTCATATGAAGAGCCGCAGGCGCATAAACCTGCAGTGAAAAATAAAGGCAAAAGAAATTGTTTCATCATATAGACTCTTGAGATCAAAATTTAAAAACAAAGAAAGTATAGCAAAAACATCAAAACGTTTTTGAATTAGACAAAATAATGATTAAGCGAGTTTTAAAGCTAAAGAGGCTCAGCGATTAAGCTCATGATTTTTTCATTACCCTCAAGATTTAAAAGCAGCTTATTTACCACTTCTTCATCACCAAGGTAATTTATTACGGTGACATCACCGTCATCATAGGCACGCATTCTTATTTTAAAATCAAGTCCGCCGGGACTATGGGCTTTTATCTTGCAGGTTCCGTAGTTTATAGACGGACCGTCGTATATGTCTCCGCGGTTTGCAACGATACCTTTTGCAGCCAATTGGCATAAATCGTCAATAGAAAGCGTGGAACGGGTAATGCGTAAATTAAATGCAGCGTTGGCATTTGTGTTGATTAAAGATATGAAGGCTGGAGCTTGGGGCCCCTGAGCACGAATTACCTGCCAATCTGAAGGAACTTTTAAAGTAAAGTAATCGGTTGTAAATTCTGAAAAAGTTGAAACTTTTTCAGCGGTCGGCTGCGAAGCTGTATCTGATGTAATCTGGGTGGCACATCCGGTTGTGAGCGCAATGGCAGCAAATATATTTAAGATCCATAGTGCGCTTTTCATATAAGGCTCCTTAGTCGGTAATTGTTTTACATTGTTCTTTAATCTATATGAATTTATTTTAGTGCACCTTTGCAGGAAACTCCGTTAAGGAGATTAAATTTTTGAATTTAAAAATACTTTAAATTTGTGACTTTGTAAAACAAAGGGAGGTCTGAGCCTCCCTTCTTGAGATGATAGTTTAAAAAGATTAGATCTTTTCAGGAACCATCTTAATGTGACCGCAAGGGCATTCCTGAGCGCAGACACCGCAGCCTTTGCAGTAATCGTAGTTGAACTCGTAGCCTTTACCAGGACCGAGTTTAACAACTGCGCTGTCAGGGCAGACGCCGTAGCAGTTATCGCATTCCATGCAGTTGCCGCATGATAAGCAGCGACGTGCTTCGAAAATAGCGTTTTCTTCGGTTAAGCCGTGCTGGACTTCATCGAAGGTGTTGGTACGACGAGCAAGCTCAATCTGCGGACGTACGGTCTTAGGAGCATCGGTATAGTACCAAGGATGCATGTCTTCAAAACGTGCGTCTTCATGCTTCTGAGCGCGGGTGTACTTAGTACCTTTCAAGTAGGCATTGACACCGCGAGCGGCGTGTTTGCCCATGCCGATAGCAGCGGTTACGGTGCGATCACCGGGAACCATATCGCCGGCAGCAAAGATACCGTCTACTGAAGTCATCATGTTGTCTTTATCGACGGTGACGGCATCTTTCTCAAGCTGCAGTCCTTCGACTTTCTTAACAACTGATAAGTCAACGTTCTGACCGATAGCTAAAACAACGGAGTCAGCTGAGAGTTCATCGAACTCACCGGTAGGCTGAGGTTTGCCGTTATCATCAAGAACCATTTTTTCGATCTTGAGCTTTTCACCATCTGCCTGGGCAATGGTGGATAACCACTTAACCTGAATGCCTTCTTTAATAGCATCATCCATTTCTTCTTCATTTGCCGGCATCTTATCGCGGTTACGACGATAAACGATGATAGGGTCAGCGCCCATACGGCGTAATGAACGAGCAACGTCAACTGCGGTATTACCACCGCCGTATACGGCGACGCGACGACCGATTTCAACGTCGGTATGAGATGCAATATCACCTAAAACCTCAAGAGCGCTTAAGATGTGGGTGGTATCGCCTGAAGGAATGTTGACGTTAGATGACAATGAAGCGCCTAAGCCTAAAATGACGGCGTCGTACTTGCCGTTTAATTTCTCGGCAACGATATCTTCAACGCGGCGGCCGCACTCAATGGTAACGCCCATATCGGTAATACGTGCAATTTCAGCATCAAGAATATCACGCGGTAAACGATATACCGGAATACCGTAACGCATCATGCCGCCCGGCTGCTTGGCCATTTCAACGATATGTACGCTGTGACCGAAACGGCGAAGGTGATAGGCTGCTGATAAACCGGCAGGACCTGCACCGATAATCAGAACTTTTTTACCGGTTTCGCGAACAGGCTTCTTGAAAGAAAGCTTGTGCTCAATAGCATAGTCGCCAAGGAAGCGCTCTACTGAGTTGATACCGACGGATTCATCGAGGAAACCACGGTTGCACTTGCCTTCGCAGGTGTGGTAGCAGACACGTCCCATGCAGGCAGGCATAGGGTTATCTTCGGTAAGAATGCGCCATGCGTGCTCATAATCACCTTCAGCTGCGTAGTAAAGCCACTGCTGAATGTTTTCGCCTGCAGGGCACTGCTTGTTGCAAGGCGGAAGCTTGAACACGTTAACAGGGCGCAAGGTTCTCCATGAACCGGTATGATTCTCTAAAGAGGTTGCCGGATCAAGGGTAGTTGCAAAAGGTTTAATCATCATAATGCTTCTTGCTCCTCTTAGATCATGTTCTCTTTACGCTCGAAAGCGTGAATTGCAGTAGGAACAGTCTCAGGAACTGAGTCACCGATAAGTCCGTACTGTTTGATGTTTTCGTCGCACATTGCCTGAATTTCAGCAAGAACTTTAGGATCGCCTTTCTTGCCGGTCAGGTGGGCGTAACGACGCTGGAGTTTCAAGAAGTTGATGACAGGCTGCTTCTGACGGATCTTACGTACAGAAGTTACTTTACCGTATTCAGCTTCGAAAATAGGATAGAAGCCGGTCTCGCAAGCTAAGCGAGCAACGGTAACGGTTGAAGATGAAGCGCATCCCCAGCCTAACGGGCACGGTACTAAGATCTGGATATAACGTGCGCCGTGGAATGACATTGCCTTAGCGACTTTGTATTCAAGATCCTTAAGATCGGCAACGCATGCAGTTGCAACGTAAGGAATACCGTGAGCCATTGCGATAAGAGGAACGTTCTTGCCTTTACCGAAATCGGCACCAGGGTGCTCACCGACAAGCTGAGTGGTTGCGGTACGGGCAGCAGGAGGAGTTGCAGATGAACGCTGTACACCGGTATTCATGTATGCCTGGTTGTCGTAGCAGATGTATAAAACATCGTCGTTACGTTCGAACATACCTGATAAAGTTGCAAAGCCGATATCGGTGGTACCGCCGTCACCGCCTTGTGCGATTACGCGCGGAACAACGCCGTTGCCGTGTTTTGCTGCACGAACTTTAGCAGCAGCTGCGATACCGCTAGCAACGGCAGCAGGGTTACCGAACAGTGAATGGATCCAAGGAAGTCTCCATGCTGATTCAGGATACGGGGTTGAGAATACTTCAAGGCAGCCGGTTGCGTTTGCAACGATTAACTGACCTCCGGTTGCACGCATTGCTGCGTCAATGGCATAGCGGGCACCTAAAGCTTCGCCGCAGCCCTGGCAGGCACGGTGACCGGAAATCAAGGTATTAGGACGGTCAACTGCAGCCTGTTCAGCGCGCATTGACGGGTTGAGCAGACGGTTGCCGATGGTGTTGGAACCGGTTTGATAGAATTTAATTGAATCTAACATTGCTTACTCCTTAGGCACGAACGTTACGGAGCGAATCTTTCAAGGCACTGTCCGCAATCGGGCCTTCCGGGAAAGTAACGCCTTCTGCACACTGTAAGTAGTTGTTGAGAACTTTATTATCAACATCTACCCAGGTTACTTCTTCGGTAAACTTATCGTTTAAAGCATAGTCAACGATATTGTTGATGGTGCTTGCCAAGATTGCGCGGCCGCCTAAACCGGCGATTGCGGTGCAAACCTTGGTATCGAGACCTTCAACGGCACGCTTGACTTCAGGGCAGATAATGCCGCGGGCGCCGAAAGAGAATGCTCTTTCAAGACATACGACTTTCTTGGTGTCGCCGATAGCAGCACGCATTGCTTCGTACGGGAACGGACGGTAAGACTTCAAGGAGATGATACCGACATTGATGCCTTTCTTCTTAAGCTCATCAACAGCGTCTTTTGCGGTACCGACTGAAGAACCTAAAATAACGAGCTTAATGTCAGCATTTTCGCAATTGTAGCAGTCAAGCAAACCGCCTGAGTTACGACCGGTTAAAGCGCGGTATTCTTTAGTAACGTCTTCAATTACCTGAAGAGCTTTTACCATCTTGCGCTGCTGGAGGAGACGAACTTCGGTGAATGCCTCAGGACCAACCATAGCACCCATGGAGATAGGTTCTTTAGGATCAAGGTATTCTTTAGGCTCATAAGGAGGCAGGAAGGAATCGATCATTTCCTGTGAAGGAACATCCAAACGCTCGAATGCGTGGGTAAGAACGAAGCCGTCCATGCAGACCATAACCGGCAAACCTACAGTTTCGGCAATCTTGAAAGCCATAATGTGGGTATCAAGAGCGTCCTGGTTTGATTCGCAGAACAACTGGAGCCAGCCTGAGTCACGCTGAGATAGTGAGTCGGAGTGGTCGTTCCAAATGTTAATCGGAGCGCCGATAGCACGGGAAGCTACGGTCATAACGATAGGCAAACCCAAGCCAGAAGCGTTGTAAACGCCTTCAGTCATGTAGAGTAAGCCCTGTGAAGCAGTTGCAGTATAAGTTCTGACGCCGCCTGCAGAGGCACCGATTGATACTGAAATTGCGGCAAATTCTGATTCTACGTTAATAAACTCGCAGTCTTTTAAAGTACCTTGTTTTACGAGTTTACCTACGTTTTCTACAATGTGAGTCTGCGGAGAAATAGGGTAAGCGCAAACGGCACCGGGACGGCAAAGGGCAACAGCCTCGGCAATACCAAGAGAGCCTTCAATCTGCTTAAGCATTGGCGCCTCCATTCTTTAAGTTAATAATATAGTTATAAGCTAAAGCTGCGGTTTCAGCGTTGGCATCACCGACCTTGCCGGGATATCTGGTCTGGAAAGACTTCTGTACGCTTTCAAGTTTGAATACGCCGGTTGCTGCTGCAAGAGCTGCAAGCATCGGAGCGCCCGGGAGCGGACGACCAATCTTCTGCATTGCAAAGTCAGTTGCAGGAACGGTCAAAACATGTCCCTTCGGCAAAAGCTTTACCAAATCCGGAACGATGACTTCAGCAGGATCTGCTGAATTAATGATGGCGTAACCGTTAGGATCAATACCGGAGAAAACATCTACGGCACCTAATAAGGTACGATCCTGAACGACAACGGCGTTAGGTTTTAAAATAGGCTCGTGGGTACGAATGTCTTTATCGTCAATACGAGCATAGGCTACAACCGGAGCACCGGTACGCTCACTACCGAAGCTTGGGAAAGCTTGTGCGTAGTGTCCCTCTAAAAAGGCGGAAAGTGACAACATTTCAGCGGCTGTCACAACGCCCTGGCCGCCACGGCCGTGTAAACGAATCTGAAGCAAAGTAGGCTCCTTTTATTGTTTGCAGTTGGCATGTGCAATTTAATTGCTTCATCTTTAACGATAAAGCAATCATCTCGGCGCATTTTAAATACTTTTGAGATTGCGCCTCAATAATTTAGTTATTACCGCAAGACGGTAGAAACCAAACACAATAATTTTATAAAAATCTATATTGATGTCCATTCAAATCCCTTATTTATGCGACTTTCAGCATGTTTAATTTTTTGTAGTGCGTCACAAAAATTTAAAAATCATAATAAATTTGTTTAAATGTCTAATCGGATTTTA
>ERZ779866.4333-NODE-4333-length-10598-cov-3.016124_pt1 | contig 10598 bp, 7 predicted proteins | sample MGYA00511248_ERZ779866 | MGnify/ENA primary metagenome ERZ779866 (study PRJEB29588, sample SAMEA2155758) | human gut metagenome | biome: human gut; feature: human-associated habitat; material: faeces | place: Denmark | collected 2008/2010 ... | reverse complement strand
AGGCGGGGCTGGGCACCTCCGCCATGGCCCACGGGGCCGCCCAGGCGGACCACCCCGCCCGGCAGGGGATGTGGGGCATCTTCGAGGTGTTCGTCTCCACCCTCCTGGTGTGCTCCGTCACCGCCCTGGTCATCCTGGTCAGCGGCGTGTACGTGCCGGAGGAGGCTCTCTCTCAGCTCCAGAGCGGGCAGATCCCCGGCTCCAGCCTGGGGGTCCCCCTCACCGCCCGGTCCTTCGCCTCGGTGCTGGGCCCCGCCGGGGAGTGGGTGGTGGCCCTGAGCCTCATTCTCTTTGCCTTCTCCTCCATTCTGGGGTGGAGCTGCTACGGACAGCAGGGGCTGCGCTACCTCACCGGCGGGGACCGGTTTCTGCCCCTCTACCGGGCGGTCTTTCTGGGGTGCATCGTGCTGGGGGCCGTCTCCGATGTCTCCCCCCTGTGGCAGCTGGTGGACCTGTGCAACGCCCTGATGGCCCTGCCCAACCTGACCGCCCTGCTCCTCCTGTCCCCCCAGGCCCTGGGCTGCCTGCGCGCCTGGGTCAGAATACAAAAATAGAGACGGCCAACGACCGTCTCTATTTTTCTTATTCCACTGAGGTCTCGTCCCACAGCACCGGCTCCCCCCGCTCCAGGGAGGGCCGCACCTCTATGATCCGCTGGTTGGAGGAGCCCCGGAACCGCAGGCCCAGGTTTTTCAGGCCGATGACAAAGGGCCCGTCCACCAGCACGTCCAGCTGCTCCAGCAGCGCCCGGCCGTGCTCCCCCACCTTCCCGGCGGCCAGGTCCTCGAACAGATACCCGGTGTAGCACCAGATGTCCTTCTCCGGAAAGCGCTCCCGCACCTGACACACCAGGTCCAGCACCGCCCCCTGGTTCCGGGGGTGGCAGGGCTCGCCCCCCAGGAGGGACAGCCCCTTGACGTAGGATTTCCCCAGTGCCTCCAGCACCGTGTCCACCGACTCCTGGGTGAAGGGGTTCCCATATTCAAAATCCCAGGCCTCCGGGTTGAAGCACTCCGGGCAGGCGTGGGTGCAGCCGGACACAAAGACCGAGACCCGGATGCCCGGCCCGTTGGCCACGTCAATGGGGCGGATGTCAGCGTAGTTCATTCCTCTTTCACAGCCTCGCAGAGTTTCCGCCGCAGGCGGAAAGAATTTAAAAAAGTCCGAAGGCGAATTGACTGCGTAGCCGTTGGCGGCTTTGCCGCCTTACGGATACGGCGTACCCCTTGCGGGTGCTTCGCCGCAGGACACCTCGACCCCTGGCCGCGGCGGCCAGGTCCGCCTTTTCCGTGAAAAGGCGAGGGGGGTATCGGCGGCGGTTTCCTTGGGAACCGCCGCCGTATCCAGGGTCGAACCTGCCGGGGGCAGGTTCGATGGAAATCAGGCGTTAGCCACCTTGATTTCAGAAGACGACGTCCCCCCTAGACAAGTGCCTCCACAAAGCCCTCTGCCTCGAAGGGCATGAGATCGTCGATGCCCTCCCCCACGCCGATGTACTTCACCGGCACCTGGAGCTCCTGGGCGATGGCAATGACGATGCCCCCCTTGGCGGAGCCATCCAGCTTGGTGACCTTATACTCCACGCCGGGCACCATGGCGCCCGTCTGGCTTACAGAGGTCCGGATCTGGACGCCGTAGGTCTTTCCAAACTGGAACCGGACCTGGGCGGTGCCGTCGCTGGTGATCTCCACATTCTGGCTCTGGTTGACCTCAGAGAGCGTGTAGCCATCTGGGGCCTTGGTGACTGTCACCACATACCAACCTGCGTCCAGGCCAGGTACACGGATGATGCCCGCAGTGTCGGTAGCGTAGGTCCCGACCCTGGTGCCATCGATCGTGGTCACTTCCACTCGCATACCGGCAAGGCCCTTCTCCGCGGCGTCCACGCCGTAGATGTTCAGGGTGCCGCCGGCGTTGAATACCAGCCGGACATTGACCGCTACGCCATTCTGGATCTGCACGGTCGTCTCGGTCACATTGGGGGTGTAGCCATCCGGGTTCTTGATGACCTTGATCACATAGTACCCGGAGGTCAGCTTATCAGTCTGGACGACGCCCGTGTTGTCGGTGGTCCAGGTATTGATGAGCTCGCCGTTCTGCCGCCAGATCTCGATGACCACGCCAGCCAGGGGCTGGTTGGACTGGTCCACCGCGTTGACGGTGATGCCGGCATAGGGGGTATCGGTAAAGGTCGCGTGGGCAAACTCGCTGTCTTTCACATGGACCAGCTGGGAGGGAGCATCCATCTCATAGCCTGTGGGGGCTGCCAGCTCCTCCACTGTGTACATACCAGGAGTCAGGCCGCCCACCAGGGCAAGGCCATCCTCATCGGTGACATATTCGCCGATCACAATGTTATCCGAGTTCCGGGTGACCTGGAACCGGGCGTTGGGCAGCGGCGCGGAGGTGACTCGGTCCAGCTTTTCGATGACGATACCGGAGGTCACATTCTGGAAGACCACCGTGCGGGTCTCATTGGAGACCACAGTTGCGCGGATCTCTGTCTCCGTCATCGTGTAGCCATCCGGGGCGTAGGTCTGCTTGACGATATAGTCGCCGGCAGGCAGGTTGCCCCAGATGATGGTTCCATCGTTGCCGGTGACGCCCTCCATGATCATCTCACCAGTCTTGGCTACGATCAGCTGGAACCGGCCGTTGGGCAGCTGGTGCCCGTCCGCCTTATCCTCCAGCCGGACAATCAGGGACCCGTAAGCCAGATCCTCGAAGGTGACCCGGTTGATTTGACCTGCTTTGACTGTGATCGTCTTTTCCGTCACATTGGGCAGTTCATAGCCATCCGGAGCCGCGACCTCGCGCACGATATAGTGGCCAGGCTCGATGGGCCGGATCAGGGCCTCGCCCTGGGCGTCGGTGGTGTAGCGTCCGATGAATGCTCCATCTGCATGGTAGACTTCAAACACAGCGCCAGCAACGCCGCGGCCAGTGTCTGCGTCACCCTTGAAGATGACCAGAGAAGCCATAGGCGCGTTCTCCACCACCAGGGTGGCCAGCTGGCCCTCCACCACTTCGACACGGTGGACAGTCTCGTCCAGCAGATAGCCGTCCGGCTGCTCCACTTCCTTGACATAGTACACTCCGGGGGTTGCGATCGGATAGGTGGCGGTACCAGTGGTGTCGGTGGTGACCTCGCCCAGTACACGGCCCTCGGCAGTCCGGATCTCAAACTTGGCGCCCATCAGGGGCTCGTCGTCGACCGTAGACACCTTGGTTACCATGATGCCGGTGAGCGCTGTATTGGTGACGCGCAGGATGCTGGGCGTATCAGGCTTGACCTCCACATGGTGGTGGGTCTCATCCAGGATATAGCCGCAGGGAGCCTTGATCTCGGTGACAATGTAGTTGCCAGCGGGCAGAGGCTCCGTAAAGGCAATACCAGCCCGATCTGTGGTGTAGGTGCCGACCACCCGGTTAGTGTTCAGCTCCTTGACTTCAAACTCAGCGCCCTCCAGGTACTTGCCGCTGACCGAGTCAGTCTTCAAGATTTGGATGGAGCTGTCCTTGTGGTTTTCGATGATGACGACAGGCTTCTCGCCCTCCGCCACTTTGACCTCAGTGCGCTCATTGACGATTGTGTAGCCGTCCGGGGCCTTGGTCTCGATGAGATAGTAGGTGCCGGGGCCCACATTTACGGTGACAAACGAACCGGTGGGGTCAGTCTGATAGTTGCCGAGCAGCTTATTGTCCTGGTCCCGCAGCTCAAACTGTGCGCCGGCCAGCGGGTTCTTGGTGGTCGCATCCACCTTGCGGACTGTAATGCCGCTCTCGGGGGTGTTGGGAACGGTGATGGTGGTGGGCTGGCCCTCCTTGATCTCGACCCTGAACTCATCCTCGTTGAGCACATAGCCAATGGGGGCCTTGAGCTCCCTCAGGATGTACCAGCCAGGCTCGATGCCAGTGAGGTTGGCCTTGCCGTTGGTGCCAGTAATGAAGGGATCGCCGATCTGCTTGCCGTCCATGGCAAACAGTCCAAACTCAGCGCCGGCCAGCGGCACCTTGCTCTGGGCGTCCACCTTCTCCACCACCAGGGTGGTCTTCTCGTAGTTCTTCAGCTGAAGCAGCGTGACCTCGAAGTTCTCCACCCGCACCTGATGCCGGGTGCTATCCAGCAGGTAGCCCTCCGGGGCTTCGATCTCCTGGACATAGTAGTAGCCGGCTTCCAGGCCCGGCACCCGGATGTAACCATCCTTGCCGGTCACATAGTAGGGTTCCTTGCCCACAGGAGAACCGTCCAGACGCGTGACCGTGAACTTGGCGCCCTCCAGGGGCAGACCGGACATGGCGTCCTGCTTGAGGATGGCGACGCCGCCCGGCTTATTGTTCCGGAACAGGACTGTCGCAACCTCGCCGGCCTTCAGGGAGACATTCTGCTTGGGGTTTTCGCTGAGCAGGTAGCCCTTCGGGGCCTCGATCTCCTCGACCACATAGTCGCCGGGGAGCAGGTCGCCGATGCTGGCCAGGCCGTCCAGGCCCGTCTCCAGCCGCTCTTTGATGACCTCGCCGTTCACACGGCTCAGCTTGAACACGGCTCCGGCCACAGGCAGGCGGGTCTGCTCATCCTCCTTGCGGATGTACAGGGTCGTCTTGCCGTCGTTGCCGAAGACCAGGAACACAGGCTCTGTCTGTCCGACGCGGATCTCAAAGGTCTGGGGCGTAGAGTCAATGATGTGCCCGTCCGGGGCCTCCACCTCTTTGACCACATAGGAGCCAGGCTCCAGGCCATTGAGGGTGGCGTAGCCAGTGGACCCGGTGACCAGGTCGGCGATGAAGTTGCCGCCGGCAGTGGTCACCATGAAGCGGGCGCCTGCCAGGGGCAGGCCAGTCTGGTTATCCTTTTTCAGGATGATCAGCTGGGTGTCCTGATAGTTGTGGTAGTTCACAACGACCGTATCATGGGCGTTCACCAGCTGGACCAGCCGGGGTTCGCTGTCAATGATATAGCCGTCCGGGACCCGCGTCTCAATGATCTGGTACCAGCCGGGGACTGCGTCAGGCAGATGGATGATACCGTTGGAATCAGTGGTAAAGGTGCGGGGCTCGTTGCTGGTATCGGTGGAATCGTTGCCATCGCCCAGTTACCGGATGGAGAATTCCACTCCAGCCAGCGGCTTGCCGGTGATGGCGTCGTGCTTGGTGATGGTGAGGCCCTCCCGGGGCTCATTCTCCACCGCGATCTGGATGACCCGGTCGCTCATGGAGGTGACGGTGATCGTCCACTCATGGGGGTCCGGCATATCGTATCCGGTGGGCGGGGTGAGCTCTGTCAGCTTGTAGGTGCCGTTGGGGAGATCCTTGAACAGCAGCTCGCCGTTGTCGTCGGTGGTACCCTCACGGCTGACGGTGCCGCCGGCGGATCGTCCAGGTTGATGGACTCCAGCTTGAACTTGGCGTCTGCCAGCCTCCAGGAGTTGGAGGCGTCCGACTTGACGACCAGCAGGTCGCGGTAGTGGGTATCCGTGAAGTCGAACTCCAGCAGTGACTGGCCGGGCAGGAGCTGCTTGGTTACGGTAAACCCGGCTCCGCCATCAGACTCTGGCTGCGGGTCGCGGTTGTACTTGTCAGGCATCACTGTCTCAGTGACAGTGACGGTCCAGCCGCGGTCCCAGACGATATCGCCGATAAACTCGGCATAGTCGTCATAGGTGATCCAGATCTCGCCATTCTCGTCCGTCTGCTTGGTGAGGTTGAAGCTGGCGCCGGCGTCGATCTGGATATCGAAGGTGGTGCCAGGGAGCATTTCCTCAGTCTCGCGGTCCGATTTGCGGATGACGATCTCAGGGTACTTGGTGTCGGTAAAGACGAAGGGGGCCAGCTTGGTACCACGGCTGATCTCCGCGGTCTGCCAGTTGGTATCATCGATCAGATAGCCCTCCGGGGCCTCTACCTCACGCACCTGGACAGTCCAGGAGTCCTGTTTGTCGTTCTTGAGGAACTCGCCGTAGACATCGTGGTTGATGATGATGGTGCCGTCGGGGCCAGTGGGGCCAAAGCGGCCAAGATTGGTGCCGTCCACCATGACCTCGAACACAGCACCGGCCAGAGGCTGGTCGTTGCCGGCAGCAACCTTCTGGATCACGATTTCCGGGTAGGTGTAGTTTACGAAGGTCAGCTGATGCACCCGAACATCATCATTCTCAGTGTTGATGGTGATGCTCTGGCAAGCCCAATAGGGAATCAGGTAGCCATCAGGGGCCTTAGTCTCGACAAAATCGTAGGTCCCAGACTCCAGACCATTGCCGTCAGTACCGGCGTAGGTAAAGGTGCCATCGCCGCCGGTGGTGATACTGTCGATCTTGGCTCCATCGAGGTAGACATCAAACACGGCGCCAGGAAGGCCGTTGCCATCCTCGTCCACCTTCTGGATGATGATGGAGTGCTTGGGCTGATTCTGGAAAACGATAGGGCCGCTGTGCTTAGGAGTAGGCACTCCATCCACATCTTCAATCCAGAGCCGAAGATTCTGGACCTCATCAGACAGCTCATACCCAGGAGGGGCAATTTTTTCTGTGACCGTGTATTCACCGGGTTCCAGATAGTTCTCCCCATCAGGATCATCCCACTGGAGCTCCAGGGTACCAGTCTCATCACAGACCCTGTCGGTCTCAATGCCATTGGTCAAACTTTTGAAGTGGAAAGTAGCAGGGCCGACGCCATTGCCATCCTGGTCCACCTTGTTTACGATACCAGTGGGAGTCTGAGGCTCTCCATTCTTGATGGGAGCGCCGCCATTGACTGCCGCCGCTGTTTCCTTAGTTTTGTTGTTAGTAGAACTAACAGTAACCTGATAAGGCTTGGTACTGCCAACATAACCAGGAGGGGCGGAGGTTTCTTTAACATAGAATGTCTGAGTATCATCAGTCATGAATTCACTGACATCAACATAAGTCCATTCATCCGCCGTTGTTGTGAAGGAATGCACCTCATTTTGACACCCAGCATCAGTATAAACTCCAAATGTTGCTCCGCTCAGGTTGTTACCGCTGAGATCGGTTTTCTTGAGTTTAATCCATCCCTCTTTTGGAATCTGTGTTTCATCAGGCATTGATACCACCATGGGCTGGATATTACTTCCGCCCCTGGGGGTATAGTAGTAGACATCCCACTCCCCAAAGTCTCCGCGTTCATATTTGGTAAGGGCTTCTTTCACCCAGCCAACGACCTGCTCGTCAGTCTCCGCGCACTTACCGTACATTTTTTCAACGGTACGATTTCGCTCAGAGGCGATCATCAGCTGCGTCGACTCATCGTACAGGCTGGAGATTTTGTCTGCGCCGGTCAGCCAGAGAGCCGCCTGGAGCATTGCAGACCCAGAAATGCGATCCTTCTCAGACCAATAGTAGAAAATACTGCCGCGCTCCTGCTCAGCAATCTTCTGCTTAAACTCAACAGATTTTCCTGGATAACGCCGGTCTACATCAGTCGAGTAAAACCAGTACCAGTTATACTGGGCAATAAGCGGCAAACAGAAGTTATACTTGGTCTCACTAAGCGGAACAGGGTTTTCCCATGTGGCGCTCTTAGAGAAGTCCTTGGAGTGATCAGCGCAAAATCCAGGCGCAACACCTGTTTCCATATTGAATGTAAAAATTCGTGGAATAACAGTGCCCAGAATTGGAGACTGATACGAAGTCCATACATTGGCTTTATTTATAGTCGTGGTAGCAGGTGGGCCCTCTTTTGCTTCCGCTGCAATTGCGGGGGCCACGAACTCAGAGATCGGTAAGATCCCCAGCACCATGACAAATACCAGGAACAGTGTCATGATACGCTTAAACATAGTTGTTTTCTGCATTTTATTGGTTCCTCCTTAGGTTTGCGGCTCTGCAGCTGCCGCAATGCGATGTTGGTGGGTTCGAGGAAGAAGCGCTATTTCCTTCTGCAATCATGTGTATCACCACCTCCTTCCGATTGGCTCAAGATGGCCGTTAGCCATCCTTGCGTGATTCACAGCTATTATATGCAGTTTCTTCGAAACTTATTTTATAAACAACCGGCCTCTCAGGAGGTCACTGCTATGCAACAATTATATGCAAACTATATTGGGGCCATTGGCGCAAAAAAAACTCCACCGAAAACAATTTTCGGTGGAGAATATCAGCCCTTTTGCGAGAAGAATGGCCATTGGCGTTTTGTTTTGCGTTGCATTCCTCTTTTGATGGTACCTGCAATACGATTTACTAAGTGCAATTACCGACATCACTATGCATGCTCTCGCTTTTAGGAACGGTGTCTACTGCCCCATACTCATTATGTGTCATGATAGTTGACTGCCATCAACTACCACAACTTATTAGTCTGAAAACAATCCTGTGAACTATAAGATGAGAATCCGAGCCATTCCAAGCTAGAATGCCTCGGATTCTCCTGCTGGATCTGTTTAGCCAATGTAGGCTGAATAGTCGTAGTTGTTAGAAGACCACTTTTCGGCCAATTTGAGTCCGCTATCAGACCAAAGACAAATGATCCAGTAATTCCCTGAACTTGCGGCCGTCATGTAGCTGTAGGTATCACTCATCAAAGAATGTTTATGCCCAGAAGAGTTCATCCATCCATTAAAAGCTGCGTGTACTGTTGAATATCCCTTAGCACAAACCTCGCCAGAAAAACTACCCTTCGGCCGGTCATGGCTGAAGTTACTGACTATCTCATTGCATCTAATCAGAGTGTATTCTTCCATACTGTCCGTGGTACCCCAAGTCAGAGGCTCATGCCCCTCGGATACACGGGCCTCATTGACCAGCTCAAGAAACCCATACTGCAACTTGGCATTTCCGATATCCACATTGGTAGCGCCAGTGAAGTACCCATTGGGAGAAACAGCATCAGAATTGCCATAGGTAGGGTATGCATCATCCTTACCGATACTGGACAGGACACCAGCCGCTGCGGTGGCGCCACTGGGCAGCTTCTGTCCCAACTCGCCGGTAGAAGTACCAGGGGTGGTAGGATCGGTGGGAGTAGTTTCGCCATTCCCAGAGAACACATCATACATCCGGCACAGGACAACTGCTGCCTGTCCGCGGGTCATCAGTCCATTCCCATTAAAGGTACCGTTGCTGTCCACACCTGTAATAATACTGGCACTCACAACAGCCATCAGGGCATCCTGATAGTTACTGGGAACACTGGACCAATCACCGATACTGGCCTGCACAGCTGCAGCATTGTAGCTGGGGACCTTGCCGCCGTCCTTCAGGAAATTGTAGAGGATCTGCGCCATATTATACCGGTTGACCGGCTCATTGGCGATCTCATGGATATCGGAATCAATGATGGGGGTTCCTACGCAGTAACTACTGTCACCCCTCATCACCGCCATGCAGGGTACATACCATTCAACCATCGATGGATCCCCTCCGTACGCAGAGATCAGGTAGGGGTCAACAGACCGGCCCAGCATAAGAGCGAATTGACCATAAGTCACATTGTCCGCCGGACCAAATTTCCCGTTGCTGTAGCCTGCGATCCAGCCATTTTCCGAGGCCCGATTTACAGATGCGTAGGCCCAGTGGGAGGTGGGGACATCGGGAAAGGTGGGTTTGCTGGTCGTGGCGAAGATGCCAGCGAAGATGCTGATCAGCATGGCCGCTGCCAGCAACAGGGAAATGCGCTTTTTGTTGTTCGTTGCTTTCATGTTGAAAGGTCCTCCTTAAATAATATTTCGGTTCTCCGTTCTTGTGGAGAACTAGATCCCTTGCCTCTTCACTAATATTATATGCACTTTCCCAAAATAATATTTTGTGGATGAATTTGGGCCAGGTCTTTTTTAGCGAGGAGAGGCGGCGAGGGGTTTATTTTTTTTGCTGGAGGCACTCAATGAATCCAGCCCCCTCCGGGGGCCTATGTATGGTCCGTGAGGTAGCTCAGCCCTGGCTCCGACAGTCCACAACCGCCTCGACAAACACCTGCTCTTCCTCTATATAATATATCACCTTGTACCATTTAGCAATATTTGCCTTGTGGTACAAGTTCGGCGGGAGGTTGGGGTCGTCGCAGGGCGGATAGAGATAGGGGTTGGCCCCGAGCTGTTTCACCAGTGCCCGAAATTCCTCCAGGAGCCGCCGGGCAGCCGGCTTACTCACCCTGGCGATGAAGGCTGCGTGGATATAAGTTGCCGCTGCAACCTGGGGTTAAACTGGACGCTGTACTTAGGCATCTCCAGCCGCATCCTCGATAGCCCGCTCCATGCTGGCCAGCACCTCGTCAGCAGGGACACACTCCACCCCCTGCTCCCGGTCCCGCTTCGCCCGCAGCAGGTCGGCGCAGAGGGACCGTTCAGAACTCATGCTGACATTTTCCATATCATCGCCATCCTTCCACGAAATGGAAAGCTGCTTCTTATTCTTGGCGCAGCCGGTCGGATACAGACTAATCTTGGGGAGACAGTTCTCCAGTATGGGATGCCAGAGCTTCGATACGGTGGTCTTGTGTCAATATTTCCATCTGGCTGATGGCGATGGCGTTGAGCTTTGCCAAGCGCTCGGCCTGAGACATCCCTTCTCCGATAAACACCGCATTCAGATTTTCCAGATTGGACAGGCAGACCAGCTGAGAGACATTGGCGTAGTCACGGATATTCC
>ERZ779866.4332-NODE-4332-length-10599-cov-7.368741_pt1 | contig 10599 bp, 10 predicted proteins | sample MGYA00511248_ERZ779866 | MGnify/ENA primary metagenome ERZ779866 (study PRJEB29588, sample SAMEA2155758) | human gut metagenome | biome: human gut; feature: human-associated habitat; material: faeces | place: Denmark | collected 2008/2010 ... | reverse complement strand
AGGCAAAGCGTTTGGCCCGCCGCAGAGGGCAGCCAAACGCTTTGCCGCGGTCAACGCCCGCACTTTCTTTTTTGTTTCCCGGGACATTCCCCGCCTATTCAGCGCCTCTGTGCGGTCCCCGCTGTCCCCGGCGATCCGCCGGGCACTCCGGCCGGGGGTACTGCCCTGAAATCAGAAGCACCCTATGTCAAACAATCGCTTTTCGATTTTACCATAACTTCCGCAAAAATACAAATCCCAATCCAGGAGGTAGCCTCACAGCAGTGTAGGATTACAATACATCTAGGGCAGAAGAAGAAAAGGGGATGAAGGATAAGGCCTCATCGGTTAAAGTTGGAGTTGCAGACAACAACGTAACGAGAGGGGGCCATATCCTTCATGAGCAAGAGTATAACACGGGACATGGCATACCGGCAATCCCTGATGAAGTACGCAGAAAAATGTGGCGATGGCAGTGGGTATATGATAGCTCCACCTTGACATTCCGTCCCACTGGCATTATGTTGTAAACAAGGCGGCAGTCGGATTGCCCGTCTGCCGCCCACGATAAATTTCACTCTATTTGCACCGTTTTTGGTGGTTACATAGAATTTGGGATTGTCCCGCCGGTGTCTACGTGGATGAAAACTGTCTATGTCACAATTGGAGATGCAAGTTTAAGACAAAGCTATTCTGGTAGTTACTGTTTACGATGAGAACAAGTACTCAGAAGCGTTAACAAAACGTATCGCCTACGTATGGCTTAAAGCGGAGGAAAGTTTCAGCATAACGAATATTTTTATTTCCCGAAAGTTTCGATGCCAAGTGTCCGCGGTATCCGTTGCGCTTGTCGTAGGCCTCCGCCAAGACATTCTGGGCACTTCCGGCCTGCATGGCCTGCATTTTCTTCGGCATCTCATTGGTAATGTCGATGTACATATCAGGGGCGTAGCCGACCACTTCCGGATAGGCGGGCTCAAACATATACAATTTTACACCTGAACAGGGGGAAACGCCAGGAAAAACCCCGCTTGTATGAGCACAGCGGTATGCGTCAATCACCAGATTGGCAGCAACTGGGTGGTCCGGATTCATGGGATCGCTTGTAAAATGCGTCAGTACAATGGTGGGCTTAAAATCCATCATGGCCCGGGCTAATTGAAGCACCCGCTCCTGACCTCCCTGCAGCATATGGTCGCTCCAGCCAAAAAACTGAATCTGCGCACCAAGTATCTCTGTCGCATTTTTCGCCTCTTCCCTTCGAATTGCCAAAATTTCTTTCTCGGTAGTCTGGGGATTCTTTTTCCACAGCGCATTGGACTCGCCCCGGACACCGTCTGTGAGGTCGATTACCAACACCTGCGCCCCTGCATTGGCATATTTCGCGATTGTGCCGCCGCACCGCCAAAGAAAATCCAGGGCGTGGGCGCTGACAACTAAAAGTCTTTCATGTTTCATGAAACCATCTCCAACAATAAAATATTATTTCATATAGGTTTCCCTGGGTTTATGCGCCGCCTACTATTCCAACATTACCAGATAAAGCGCCCGGTAGCGGCAGCCGGCTGGAAAGCGGTAAACGCCTCGGCATACTGGCAGCCGGGCCGGCTCCCACGGTTTCTGGCCTCGGACCCGCGGATCTCCGCCTTGCGCACATAGGCGTCATACATGTGAGTTTGGGAGGCAAACACCTTCATCGCCTCGCACTTTTTATCAAACACTTCAGAGATATCCACATAGACGCTGGGGTTAAACTGACTGATCTCCGTCATGTGCGGTTCAAAGCCAAAAATTGGCGTCTGCCGCGAGGATACGGGCAATCCATCCCGGAATCCCGCTCCAGAAGCCACCGCATATGCCTGTCGCACTGCGGCTGAAACCGCATTGTGGTCAGGATTAAACGCGTCATAGGCATCGTGGGTAACGATAAAGCTGGGACGGTACTCCCGATAAATGTGGGCAAGGCGTTCAATCTCCGCGCAGCCGATCTCAATAGGATAGTCCTTCAGTCCCCAAAACTCCAAATCGGACACTCCAAGAATTCCCGCGGCTTGGGACGCCTCGCAGCGGCGCACCTGGAGGGCTTCCTCCTCGTTTGCCCCAGGACGCTTCCAATAATCATTTGCTTCCCCACGCAACCCGTCAGAGAGCAGAATTACCTTTACCTCACTGCCCTCTGCAATGTATTTTGCAATCGAACCGCCGCACCGCCAGAGAAAATCTCCGATGTGGGCGGCAATAACCAACATTTTTTCTGCCATGGTCAACTCCTCCTCCATAGAAACCATTCCTTTAGGCCGACATGGGGGCAAAGAGGGAATGAATCAATCACTTTCCCGCTTTGTCCAGGCGATCCAGCACAACTTTTGCAAGCTCTTCATAGCCCATCTGGGACAGTTCCGGACAACTGTCTGGAATCTCCAGCTTGGCCAGACGGGCAAACTTCTCACAAGCCGCCCGGCTCATCCCAGCATTCAGCCCCATCTCTTCCACCATTTCCGCAGCGTTGCGTATTTCGTCCGTTCGCCGGCTGGCGTGAATAATCATGCGGGGCATCGCCTCATTGGCATATTCCTCCAGGGTTTTCCCCTCCATGGGGTTGTGCACCGTCACCATCATCTCCCTTAAAACACCGCACCGTTCGGATGCCAGAACAAATTCCAGCACTAACTGCTGCAATCCCTTGGAATAGACACTTTTCAGCATCTTGATCCCGGACGCGGAACCAATTGGCGTATCCAATACCTTCAATTTCATATGATATGGAGAAAATGCGTCATAAAACGCCTGGGCACCGCTTCCGCACAGATAAATGCTGACTCGATGCTTGTTTTTCTGGACATTTCCCAATACCGCGCCATCGCAGATCAGCACACCCTCTTGTCTGGAAATGGAGTCAATTTTTTTTAGTACATTAGGCGCTACGGAATTGAAGTCCACATAGACTTGGCCTGCCTGAAGATGGGGAATGATGGATTCTGCCACGGATGCTGCCACGCTGGCAGTCGTAAGCGAAATGATAAAATCAGCGCCTTTTACGGCTTCGTCAACGGATGAGGCCAGAGGAACCCCAGCCTTATCCGCCCGCTGTCGGATTACTGGTCCCCTCTTGGAATCGTCCTGCATGGCATCATATGCAATAACCCGTGTCAGGCCATCTTCTGTCAACCCGCTGGCTATGTGATATCCCGCCTCGCCAAATCCAATAAACGCTGCAATATACTTCATATATCACGCTCTCCTGTCATCCCGCCAAGCCTAGTTCAATGAAAACCTCTTCCATAAGTGCGTACTCCGCATCCAGTTCCGCCGTATAATCGTCTCCGGCCAGGAACGCCACCGTGCTCTGAGACGTCTCCAGGTATTCGTCAAACTCTTCTGTCTCCAGCAGAGCCTCCAGCTTCTCAATCCAGTAGTCCCGCGCCTCTTGGCTGACACCGGCAGGCATAGCAAACCCACGGCCGGATTTCAAATCAATATCATATCCCAGTTCCGCACAGGTCGGAACATCGGGAATAGCCTCACTGCGCTCCGGTGCAGTAATTGCCAAGGCGACCATATCTCCGGACTGAATATACGGCAGCGCCTCACTGATGGACAGATTGCCGATATCCACCTGATTGCCTAAGACCGCCACACTGTCCTCCGTTCCGTCAAAGGGTACGCAGCGTAAGGATATATCCGCTTCACTTTTCAGCATTTCCAGTGCAACATGCCCGATTCCGCCAACCCCAGAGATTGCACCAACCAGTTCCCGATTTTTCCCCTCGTTTATGATATCCTCCATGGACTGAAAACCAGACTCAGAGGATGTCACAAAGCAGCGGTAATCTACGACCAGTTGGGCCACCATGGTCAGATCCCGGTAGCTATATTCCTTTCCCTGAATATGGGGCGTCATAAGATAGTTGCTGGCCGTCGGGATCAGAACATTTTCATTCCCCGTATACTGAGACACAACAGTGCCTAATCCCACCTGTCCCGTTCCGCCATTGACATTTTCGTACACCCAGTTGACATCTGTGATCCCAGTTTGTCCCAGCAGTGCTGTGATGGTGCGTCCCCAAGTATCTACGCCGCCTCCTACCGAGTAGGGCGCAAAGACGGTTACATTTCGATCCGGGGTAAAGGCGCTACTCACAGAGGTAGCCGATCCCACTTCTGATTCGCTCTGGGGCGCGGAAGCGGCTCCATCCCCGCCGCAGGCGGGTAGTGTTAGAAGCATTGCAGTGGTCAGCAAAAATGACAATACTTTTTTCATGGTTGTCTCCTCCTTATTTCATCCTTCGCAGTTTGGCATTTTTCCCGTTCCCCCAACGTCCAACCGACCATGAGGGCGCACGGCATCATCAGACTTCTTACTTACCCGTAGATACGCTTCTTTTCAATACAGCCTTTTTAATAGGGGAATAGAAGAAGCTCACAAACGTGACCAGGAGCATTACCAGCGAAATAGGCCGAGTGAAGAAAATCGTCATCGTACCGCCGGAAAGCACCAGGGCCTGCCGGAAAGAGGACTCGGCCGTTGGGCCCAAAATCAATCCCAGAACCAGCGGGAGGATGGGGAACTTATTCTTTTTGAGAAAATACCCTATAACTGCGAAGAACACCATCACGCCCACATCAAATATCCGGCCATACAGGGAATAGACACCCACTACGCACAGGGCCATGACCAACGGCGTCAGCAGCTTCTGGGAATGCCGTAGCACCAGTATCAGGAAAGGTACCATCAGAATATTGATCAGCAGAAGAAATACATTTCCAATATACATGCTAGAGATAACGCCCCAAATCACAGGGCCGTTGCTCTCAAATAGCTGGGGCCCTGTCCGGATACCGAACATCAGCAACGCGGTCATCAGGATTGCGGTGGTGGGAGACCCAGGAATACCAAGAGCCAGCATGGGAACCATGGCCCCTCCTGTAGATGCGTTGTTCGAGGACTCTGCTGCCGCCACGCCGTCAATGGCCCCGTTTCCGTAGTTATCGCTCTTGGTTTTCCGCTTTTGATAACCATAGGCCAGCACGGATGCGATGGTGGCGCCAGCGCCTGGCAGGGCGCCCACAACAAAGCCAATAACTGTGCCGCGCAGAGAGGCGGGTGTAATTGCTTTCCAGTCCTCTTTGTGCATCAGCATGTCCCGAATGCTCACTTTGTTGGTCAAGCCATGGTTTTCCTCCGCAGCATCTTTCCCTTTGATCACCGTGCTCAGCAATTCGCTAAAGCCTAACAGTCCTACCAATACAGGCACAGTTTTCAGACCATCCACTAGGTAGAGCGAGTCGAAGGCAAAGCGCTCAATACCGGAGACCGTGTCAATACCAATACAGCCTAGAGCCATGCCAAACAGCATCATGATATAGCCCTTGGGCGGCGAATCGCCCGTCAGACCGGATACCAGAGCTAGCCCCATCAAGGTCAGTGCAAAGTACTCAGGGGCGCTAAAGGCCAGTGCCCAGCGGGCCAAGGCCACGCCGCAGACTGTGAGCAGGAGAGTGCTGATCATTCCACCGATGAAAGAAGAAAAGGTGGCACTGCCCAGCGCACGTGCCGCCTCGCCCTTCCGCATCAGAGCGTATCCGTCCATTGCTGTAATGGCCGAACTGGATGTGCCGGGAATATTGATCAGGATGGCCGTAAGAGAACCGCCGTACTGGGTGCCGTAATATACGCCCATCAGCATGACCATGGCCTCGGTAGGCTCCATGCTGAAGGTCAGTGGGAGCAGAATCGAAGTGCCCGTACTGGCTCCCATGCCAGGCAGGGCGCCAATAATTGTCCCTAAAAATGTGCCTAAAAATAAGATAAATATTGTCTCAGGATTTAAAATTGCTTGGAATCCAGACACCAGATTCGCTAAAATATCCATACGATACGCTTACCCCCTTTCAAAAGCCGAAAATGCCGACAGGAAATTTGATATAGAAAATAATGTGAAAAACAACGTAGATTACCGCTGTGGTCGCGGCCGACATCACCAGGGAATATATCCAACCGTTTTTCTCAATCAGAACACTGCTGGAAAGTAGCAGGAGAAACAGGCTGAGAACCATACCGAGTAGATTAATCGAGATTAAGACACATAGGGAAATTCCCGTGAAAACTAGTCCGCGTTGAAGTCTCCCTGGATCCTGTTCCCCGGCCCTTTTATCAAATCTGCCCCTAGTGGTCTCATACACCAGGAAAGCCGAGATCAGCACCAGAAATATGCCAATCCAGACCGGGTAAAACCCAGCTCCCAGTGAGTACTGATCCATGTAGGAGTAATTCGCCAGCGAATAGATGATCATAAATAGGCCCAGAATTCCAAAGGCAGTGCTGATGATATAGTTGCTTTTCCGGGCTGGACTGTGTTTCGTTTCCATACTTTCCCCCTTTTGTGATTTTGGAGCAGCGTAGCGCAGCTGCCCGTCTTGTCCTATTTTAGACTGAACACCACCGCGAAACGGCGTAATTATCAGGACTCTTTTCGGCGTAAGGATTAAAGTCCAAAAATTTCAATTGCGCCTGATCTTCTTGGCAAATTCACTAATAATCGCGGATTTCTGCTTCCACACGTCGCTGAATTCTCCTTACCCGTCAGATGTGAGATCAATAATTTTTACAGTTCCTCCTTTCTTTGTACGCTGGACTGCCGGTTCTACCGCGGCGTTGCAGGAAACTCAGGGTATGAATACCGACAACCAACACCCTTGTCCTAAACGCTCATAGCACCCCATCCAAAACCTCCACTGCGACAGTCTGGCATTTTGTATATTTTTTCTCTGCACCGATGCCTAAATATTATCATTATTGGCCAAAAATAAAAAGTACAAGTTTCCCCTCCGTTTTATTAAGCATTCTCTAACAATATGCGCTCTGACTACACCAAAATTTCCCAGCTCGGCTTACTAAAATTTTCAAAATCTTGAGATGAATTTTGACTTATGGTATAATAATAAAATAACTGTATCAAAATCTTTCTGCTGCATTTTTCATCGGGAGGGTGTGTAATGACGAATCGGGATTTGGAGATTTTCTCTACGGTTGCAGAATGTCAGAGCATGAGTCGCGCTGCGCAATTGTTGTATATCTCCCCATCTTCCGTCAGCCAGGCAATCGCAAAGATTGAAGCGGATTACTCCATCCATTTGTTTGATCGGGTAGGAAAAAAATTGATGATTACCGATTCTGGCCGTGTTTTGCTGGAATACGCTCATAAAATTTTAACTCTGTATGCGCAGATGACAGATGCGCTGACACGCGCCGAAAGCACGGAAGAAACTCTGCGCATCGGGGCTAGTCCATCTGTGGGCGCACTGGTTTTAGGTAACATCATCCAAAGTTTTTACGAGGAACTGAACTGTACCAGCACAAAGATCGTAATTGATCATGCCAAGGCAATTACAAGCTTGGTGTCAGATGGGATATTGGACCTTGCGTTGGTCTTGCCCAGACCGTCCGTTCAAATATTTGAGGCGATTCCTTTGTTCGAAGATGAACTGGTATTAGTGTGTAGCCCCCTACACCCGTTTGCTGAGCGGGGTAACGTAAGTCCCATAGAGCTTCAGGATGTTCCGCTGGTACTGCGAGAGAAGGGCAGCCGCACCAGGGCACAGCTGGATCAGGAATTTTGGAAATTTGGTGTCAGGCTTCGGGAACAGTGGACAAGCAACAGCACGCAGGCCATCAAGCAGGCCGCTATAAATAACGACGGCTTGGCCATATTGTCCAAATGTATTGTGCGAGAAGAACTACAAAAAGGTACGCTTAAGCAGATTACTTTGGATGGCTGTCTTCTGATGCGTACCTTTCATATGATCTATCGCCGGGATCGGGAACTTTCCCCCCCAATAGACCGCTTTTTGAATACTGCACGTCGATATTGCCGGGCACATTTAAACTGATATGCCATGTCTACCAATTCACAATTCGACAATAACAGCAAATAAACGTGTACTGTTTTGTCATCCTCCAAATTTTAGCCAACAAATCAGAATTTTTTGATGTTCTCTAATTTTAGCATTTTGCTCTTTCGCAATCTGAAATAGTTATTTTCCCGGAATAGTAGCATTGCATCTTCCAAATAATATTCAGCGCAGTTTGTTGAAAAATTTTATGGGGATATACTACTTTGCAAGGGGAAGTGTCACAGTAATCCACGGTTGATCGCATGGTGAATTGTCAAACTAAGTGCAACAGGAATCAACTTCAAAGTCCCACAGTAGTTTAAGGGCCTCATAGGGAAGTTGTTAGAGCGGCGGTTGTGAGCAGCGAGCTGTCTGGCGAAGTCATCCAAGGAGTAAAAACTGTGGCAGGAATAGAAGCGCTTCTGATCCTCGCGGTGACTACGCTCCACTTTGCCGTTGTGGCGTGGAGTATAGGGGCGAATGAGCTTGTGGCGGATACCCAGTTGGGAGGCAGTGGTCTCAAACAGAGTAGGGAAATCCCGCTTGCTGTTGGAGAAACGATTGGTAAATTCAAAGCCGTTATCCGTCTGGACGCATTCCACGCGGATTCCTCGGCGGGCATACCACTTGAACAACTTTTTCAGAAAATCCGCAGAGGAATAGGTGGACTGCTCCGGGTAGGCAGCCAGGAAGCGCAGGCGTGTGAACTCGTCAATAGCAGTGTATTGGTATAGGCGCAGCTCAGGGTCTGCAATGCAGCGGCGGGGGACCACCTTCACATCTACCTGGATACGCTGTCCGGGATAGGTCATCTGCTGGTAGGGCTTTGGCTTGTAGGCCGGTTTCTTCTCTTTTGGTGGGAACAGCCCCAGCTTTTTCATTACCCGGAACAGGCTCTCCGGGCGGCGGGTGTAGCCCCGCTGCCGCAGACGGTGCCACAGCTCCACCATGCCCAGGTTGGGATTGCGGCGGCGCATATCCCGGATCAGTTTTAGTTCTGCTTCTGTATGCTGGTTTGGATGGCTGTGGGGCCGCCGGGACTGGCAGGCCAGGGATGTCACGCTCCCATCCCAGCGGGTCTTCCAGAAGTAGATGTACGACCGGCTTTTGTTGTACTTCCGACTGGCACGGCTGACGCCGTATTTCTCCGCGTATTTCATCAGGGATTGCCGATACGCCATGTCCTGTGTTATACTCTTGCTCATGAAGGATATGGCCCCCTCTCATCAAGTTGTTGTCCGCAACTTCAACTTTAACCGATGAGGCCTTATCCTTCATCCTTTTTTATTCAACTGTCCAACATGTATTGTACCTCTACACGAAAGGGAGAAATGGCAGAGGCGCGCAGAACAGAAAGTCAGATGGGCAGAAGGGGCGGGATGGACAACTTCTATAAGGTCAGCCTGTAAAGCAGCGGAAGGAACTGGCATATTCTCTAAAAATACGGGGCCGACAAAAAAGAAGTTTGTTTCGCCCTTGACAAACCGCATGGTTCTGGTACAATATGCGCATCGCAAATAACTCAAATTTTTTAACTAAATAATTTTACCTAAAATTCCGAAAAATTAAAAGGAGTGTTTCAAATGAATTTTGAGAAGATGCGCGAGATCATTGCGGAGACGCTGAACTGTGATTTGAAAAAGGTGACTATGGAGGCCAGATTGGCTGAGGATCTAGGCGCTGATTCTCTGGCGGCCGTGGAGCTGTCCATGGCGTTAGAGGAAGAGTTCGGTGTGACTATTTCCGACGAGGATCTGCCAAATATGAAAACTGTGGCCGACCTGGCCGGTTATATCAACAAGCATGCAGCATAAGGACTTGGGGCATCGGTTCACGCCGGTGCCCTTTTCCGAGAGGAGACAGTATGGATAAGCAAGAGATCTTTGACCTGATGGCTCGGTTCGAGACTAGTTCGGTTACAAGGATGAAGGTGACCTGGGGAGGGGGCTGCCTGGAGTTGGAGAAAGGCAGTGGCCTGGTGCCGGCGGCAACGCCCGTCCCACCACCTGTCGCGGTTAAAACCGCCGGGACAGAACCTGGGCAACTTGAGGGGGGATGCATCACCGCTCCCCTGGTGGGTACCTTCTATGTGGCCGCCGAGCCGGGAGCGACCCCTTTTGTGAAGCCGGGGCAGAAGGTGAAGAAGGGGCAGACCGTGGGGCTTTTGGAGGCCATGAAGATGATGAGCGAGGTCCAGGCCCCCTGCGACTGCGTGATTGAGGAGGTTCTGGCCCAGGACGGGACGCTGGTGTCCTTTGGCGACCCTCTGGTCCGCTACCGGGAAGGATGAGCCCATGTTTAAGCGAATTTTGATTGCCAACCGGGGGGAGATCGCCGTGCGGGTCTTCCGGGCCTGCCGGGAGCTAGATATCGAGCCGGTGGCGGTGTACTCCCAGGCCGACCGGGAGGCCCTCCACGTCCAGCTGGCGGAGCGGGCCTACTGCATCGGCCCGGCCAGGTCGGCGGACAGCTACCTGAATGTGGAGGCCATTCTCACCGTGGCAAAGGCCGCCGGGTGCGACGCCATCCACCCCGGGTACGGCTTTCTCAGCGAAAACGCCGACTTTGCCGACGCCTGCAAGGCGGCGGGGGTGGTGTTCATCGGCCCCTCCGGGGACGTGATCCGGGCCATGGGCAACAAGGCCGCCGCCCGGGCGCTGATGCAAAAGGCCGGGGTGCCGGTGGTGCCCGGCTCCGACGGGGCGGTGGACACCGCCGCTCAGGCCA
>ERZ779866.4328-NODE-4328-length-10608-cov-8.479200_pt1 | contig 10608 bp, 9 predicted proteins | sample MGYA00511248_ERZ779866 | MGnify/ENA primary metagenome ERZ779866 (study PRJEB29588, sample SAMEA2155758) | human gut metagenome | biome: human gut; feature: human-associated habitat; material: faeces | place: Denmark | collected 2008/2010 ... | reverse complement strand
TGTCCGCCGCGCTTCAGCGCCGGGGCTTCCAATGGCAGGATATCCGCCCCGCCCTGGCCCGGCTGGACCGGGACATGGAGGAATGAGCTCCCGCTGGCGGCGAAAGCAGTCACCTGCCGGAGACACCCCGGCAGCATTCAATACCCGAATAATCAGAGGAAACAGAGCATGAACGTATCATTCATATCCCTGGGCTGCGACAAGAACCGGGTGAACACCGAGCAGATGATGGCCCTGTGCCTCCAGGCCGGCATCACCGTCCAGGAGGACTGCCCCGGCAGCGACGTGGTGGTCATCAACACCTGCGGCTTTATCGACAGCGCCAAAAGCGAGGCCATCGACACCATTCTCTCCGCCGCCCAGCTGAAGGACGCCGGGGAAATTCAGAAGATTCTCGTCACCGGCTGCCTGAGCCAGCGGTATCAGGCCGATATCCTGGAGGAGCTGCCGGAGATCGACGGCATCATGGGCACCGGCTGCTTCGGCGACATCGTGCCTGCCCTGGAGCAGGTGATGAACGGCCAGGAGTGCCGCCACTTTGCGGATATCAACGGCCCTGTGGAGGAGCTGCCCCGGGTGCTGTCCACTCCCCGGCAGTACGCCTATCTCCGCATCGCCGAGGGGTGCAGCAACCGCTGCGCCTATTGCGTGATCCCCTCCCTGCGGGGCAACTACCGCTCCCGCCGGATGGAGGACATTTTGCAGGAGGCCCAGGCCCTGGCGGACGACGGCGTGCAGGAGTGCATCGTCATCGCCCAGGATATTACCCGCTACGGCATGGACCTGTACGGGGAGCGGAAGCTGCCGGAGCTGCTGCGGGCTCTGTGCAGGCTGCCCTTCCACTGGATCCGGCTGCACTATCTCTACCCCGACAACCTGTCCGACGAGTTGATTGACACCATCGCCGGGGAGGAGAAGATCTGCAACTACCTGGACATCCCCATCCAGCACTGTAACGATACCGTGCTGAAGGCCATGCGCCGGCGGGAGACCAAGGCCGGGCTGGAGGCCCTGTTTGCTGACCTGCGCCGCCGCATCCCCGGCGTGGTGCTGCGCACCAGCCTCATCACCGGCCTGCCCTACGAGGACGAGGCCGCCTTTGAGGAGCTGTGCGACTTCCTGGGGGAGCAGAAGCTCCAGCGGGTGGGGGCCTTTGCCTACTCCCCGGAGGAGGGGACCCCGGCGGCGAAAATGCTCAACCGGGTGGACGCCGACGAGGCCCGGCACCGGGCGGAGCTGGTGATGGAGGTCCAGGCCCAGGTCATGGACCAGTTCAACGACAGCCGCATGGGCGACACCGTGGAGGTGCTGTGCGACGGCTGGGACGGCCAGTCCATGAGCTATGTGGGCCGCAGCTATGCCGAGAGCCCCGGCATCGACGGCAGCATTTACTTCACATCCGACAGCCCCGTGGAGGCGGGGGACTTTGTCCGTGTGCGCATCACCGGCGCCATGGACGGCGAGCTTACCGGTGAACGAACGGAGGAATGAACCATGCCTATGAACACAGCCAACAAACTGACCCTGCTCCGGGTGTTCCTGATCCCGGTGTTTCTGGTGGTGGCCTACTGGGGCTTTCCCGGCAGCCGCTATGTGGCCCTGGCCATCTACATTGTGGCCTGCCTGACGGACCTGCTGGACGGGTACATTGCCCGGCATTATAACCAGGTGTCGGACTTCGGCAAGTTTGCCGATCCCCTGGCGGACAAGTGCCTGGTGATGGCGGCCCTGTGCTGGTTCGTGGAAACCGGCGATATGGTGGGCTGGGTGCTGGCCGCAGTGCTGCTGCGGGAGTTCGCCGTGTCCGGCATGCGGCTCATCGCCGTGGAAAAGGGCCGGGTCATCGCCGCAGGCTGGTCCGGCAAGGTAAAGACCGCCAGCACCATGGTGTGCATCTGCCTGATGCTGTTCGGCATTCCCCACTGGCTGAACCTGGCGTGCCAGGGGGTGATCCTGGTGACCACCGTCTACTCCGGCGTGGAGTATTTCGTGAAAAACTGGGACGTGTTCTCCGAAAAGTGAAAAACAGATTCCCGGGCCCAATGGACCCGGGAATTTTCTGCGCCAAAATTTTACATAGATTTTACTTACCCATTACAACGGATTTGACAAAGGCCCTGTATACTGAGAAGTGTAAAAGAGCGTGTGTCAAAATGTAAAAACGACGAATAGAGGGAGTAACATCTATGGATATTTTCAATGTGCTGACCCTGGTAGGCGGACTGTGCCTATTCCTGTTCGGCATGAACCTGATGGGCCAGGCCCTGGAGCGCCGGGCCGGCGGCAAGCTGCGCAGTCTCCTGGATAAGATGACCAGCCGGGTGTTTGTGGGCTTTCTGACGGGCCTGGGCATCACCGCCATCATTCAGAGCTCCTCGGCCACCACAGTGATGGTGGTAGGCTTTGTCAACTCCGGCCTCATGACCCTGCGTCAGGCCATCAACGTCATTATGGGCGCCAATGTGGGCACCACCGTCACCGCCTGGCTGCTGAGCCTGGCGGGCATCGACAGCGGCAGCCTGTGGATCCAGCTGCTGAAGCCCTCCTCCTTCACCCCGGTGCTGGCGCTGGTGGGCATCATCTTCTACATGTTCTGCAAGGACGCCAAAAAGAAGGACACCGGCACCATTCTGCTGGGCTTTGCCACCCTGATGTTCGGCATGGAGACCATGAGCGGCGCGGTGGCGGGGCTGAAGGATGTGCCGGAGTTCACCCAGCTGTTCCTGATGTTCCGCAACCCGGTGCTGGGCGTGCTGGTGGGCGCGGTGCTGACGGGGATTATCCAGTCCTCCTCCGCCTCGGTGGGCATTCTCCAGGCACTGTCTGTCACCGGAAGCGTCAGCTATGCCGCCGCCATCCCGATCATCATGGGTCAGAACATCGGCACCTGCGTCACGGCCATACTGTCCTCCGTGGGCACCAATAAAAACGCCCGCCGGGCCGCCGTGGTCCACCTGATGTTCAACGTCATCGGCGTGGTGGTGCTGCTGACGGTGTACTGCGTGGTCAAGGCCCTGTTTGCCCCGGCTATTCTGGACCGGCCTGCCACCATGTACGGCATCGCCATTGCCCACTCCGTGTTCAACATCCTGTGCACGGCCATGCTGCTGCCTGCCGGCGGCCTGCTGGAAAAGCTGGCCATCCGCCTGGTGCCCGACGCCAAGCGCCGCGAGGAGACCGTGGAGCTGGATTCCCGTCTGCTGGCCACTCCTGCCCTGGCCCTGGGCCGGTCCCGGGACGTTACCGTTCAGATGGCCCAGTGCGCCGTCCGGGCCCTGGAAAACGCCCTGGACGCCTTCACTGCCTATACCCCGGAGCTGGCCCGGTCCATCCGGGAGGACGAGGAGCGCTGCGACCACTATGAGGACATCATCGGCACCTATCTGGTGCAGCTGAGCAGCCACTCCCTCAGCGACGGCGAAAGCCAGGAGTCCACGGAGCTGCTGAAAACCATCGGCGATTTCGAGCGCATTTCCGACCACGCCGTCAACGTGCTGGAGTCGGCGGAGGAGCTGCAAAGCAAAAAGCTGTCCTTCTCCCCGGCGGCCATGGCGGAGTATCAGACCCTGGCCCGTGCCACCCGCCGGATCCTGCACCTGTCCCTGGACAGCTTCCGTCAGGACGATCCGGTCCAGGCGGCCCAGGTGGAGCCGCTGGAGCAGGTCATCGACGCCCTGAAGGAGGAGCTGCGCACCCGCCATATCCTGCGCATGCGCCGCGGGCAGTGCAGCATCGAGGCCGGCTTTGTGTGGGTGGACCTGCTGACGGACCTGGAGCGCACGTCGGACCACTGCTCCAACGTCGCCGGCTGCGTCATCGACGCCGGACGGCACAACCTGAACCTGCACGAGACCCTGCGGGCCGCCCAGACCCAGGATCCGGACTATGCCGGTCGCTTCCGCGCCTATGCCCAGGAATATTGTCTGCCGGAGGGAGAATGATCCCGCAGCCGGAAGAATTGCATTTCGCCAAATCAAAAGGCCGCCCCATCCGGGGCGGCCTTTGCCGTATATCGGCGCTCAGATCTCCAGGTAATTCTTCACCAGCACCTGCAGCAGCTCGTCCCGGTCCACCTTGCAGATCAGGGTCCGGGCGCCGTTGTGGTTGGTGATATAGGTGGGGTCCTCGGACAGGATATAGCCCACGATCTGGTTGATGGGGTCGTACCCCTTTTCCTTCAGCGCCTCATACACGGAGGTAAGGATATAATGGATTTGCTCGTCCTTATCCTGGGCGGCGTCAAACTTCCTGGTAAAATCATCCATGCGGGCTTTCTCCCCTTTCTATTGATTCACCATCAGTATACGCTATTTTTCCGGCGCTGTAAAGAGGAAAAAACGCATTTTACCGGGTGCGCAGCTCCGCGCCCAGGCGCTTGGTGAGCTTTTTGATGACGCCGGAGGCGCACTCCTCGATCTCCGTGGAGGTCAGGGTCTTTTCCAGGGAGCCGATGGTCAGCCGGATGGTGACGGACTTCTTCCCGGCGGGCACCTGCTTGCCCCGGTACTCGTCCACAAAATCCGCTCCGTGGAGCAGGCCGTTTTCGTGGATGCCCTGGGCGATGACGTCATACATCTGGCTCCACTTCACCTGGCTGTCGAACAGCAGGGAGATATCGTAGTCGGTCATGGGATACTCCGGCAGGTGGGTGAAGGTGTTGGTGCGGGAGCGGAAGGGCTTCAGGGCGTCCACATCCAGCTCGAACAGCATTACCGCCAGATTCTTGATGCCGCAGGCCATGGCGGGCTTCCGGGCCAGCAGCGCCAGGTTGCCCACCTGCTCCTCGCCAAGGAAGATGTTCAGCCACACCACCTGGTCGGCCCACACCGGGCGCTTCTCCTGGCGGAAGGTGAAGCCCTCCATATGGGTGTAGCGGGGCATCTGCTCCACCGCGCCCTTGGCCCGGCGGAACAGGGCCGTCACGTCCTTGGCCGGGGCCGCGAAGGCGCCGGCAATGTTCTTGCGCTGGGACGGCAGCAGCTCCCGGGGATCGTAGGGAGCGCTGTAGTCGGCGTCGCGGAACACCTGGGCCGTTTCAAACAGGGAGAACTCCGTGAAGTACCGCTCATTTTTCACCACGGCCTTGCACAGATTGGGCAGCAGGGAGGAGCGGATCAGCCGCTCGGAGGGAGACGGCGGCGTGGACAGGGCCAGGATTCCGGCGGTGTCCTGCAAAATGGCGTTTACATAGGACTCGTCCATCCAGGGATAGGTGAAGATCTCCTGCATGCCGCAGCGAATGGCCAGGTACTCCTTGATCCGGCGCTCCAGGTCCTTATCCAGCTGGTTGATGGCCCCGTCAAAGGAGGTGGTGATGGGGGCAGCCTGGAAGTTCTCATAGCCCACCATCCGGGCTACCTCCTCCATGATGTCGGCCTTGATGGATACATCGCCGGTGGAGCGCCAGGTGGGCACGGTAACATGCATGTTGTCGTCGCTGAAGTCCAGCCGGAAGCCCAGCAGGCCCAGCTTGTGGGCGATCTCGTCGTTGGTCAGGTGCTTGCCCAGGCGGCGGTCCAGCCAGGTCAGGGACACATCGATCTCCGCCTGGCGCAGCTTTTCGGGATACTGGTCGGAGAAGCTGGTGACGCGCACGTCGGGATACAGCTCCCGGAACAGGCTCATGGCCAGGGACAGGGCCTGGTCGCAGCGCTCCGGGTCGATGCCCTTTTCATAGCGGGAGGACGCCTCGGTGCGGTTGTCGTACCGCAGGGCCGTGCGGCGGACGCCGGCGGCCTGGAAATTGGCGATCTCCAGGATGACCTTGTCGGTGGAGGGCAGAACGGAGTCCTTGGCGCCGCCCATGACGCCGGCCAGACCCACCACCCCCGCCTCGTCGGCGATGACCAGATCGTCGGCGGACAGGGACAGGGCCTTGCCGTTGAGCAGCTCCAGCTGCTCGCCGTCCTTGGCCCGGCGGACGATGATGTGCCCGCCCTTCACATAGCGGTAGTCAAAGGCGTGCATAGGCTGGCCGTATTCCAGCATGACATAGTTGGTGATGTCCACCAGGGCGTTGATGGGCCGCATGCCCACCCGCCAGATGCGGCTCTGCATCCGGAAGGGGGCGGGCTTCACGGACAGACCCTCTACCGCCGCGCCGATATAGCGGGGGCAGCGCTCCGTGTCCTCCACGGTAACGGTGAGTCCGTCGGCCCCGGCATCGTAGGTAAAGGGCGGCATCGGTTTGAGAGGCAGGTCATACAGAGCCGCCAGCTCCCGGGCGATGCCGTAATGGCCCCACAGGTCGGGCCGGTTGGTCATGGACTTGTTGTCGATCTCCAGGATGATGTCGTGCAGGTCCAGGGCGTCGGCAATGGGGGTGCCCGCCGCAGCGTCGAAATCGCTGAGGTCCAGAATGTGGGCCTCCTCCGTGGTGGGGAACAGATCTCCCAGGCCGATCTCCGCCGCGCCGCAGATCATGCCGTAGCTCTTGACGCCCCGGAGCTTGGCCTCCTTGATCTCCACCGGCTCGCCCTCACCGTGCCAGCGGCACATGGCCCCGGGGGCCGCCACGGCCACCTTCATGCCCGGGCGGACGTTGGTGCCGCCGCATACGATGTCGCGGATGTCGCCGCCGCCGATGTCGGTGCGGCAGATCTGCAGCTTGTCGGCGTTGGGATGGGGGCACACCTCCACGATCCGGCCCACCAGCATGTGGTCGAACCGCCGGGCCAGGTCCTCGGCCCCTTCCACCTCCACGGTGGACATGGTCAGGTCATAGGCCAGCCGCGTCAGGTCCATGTCCTGGGGCAGGTCCACGTAATCCTTGATCCAATTCAGTGATACTTTCATGTGTTTCCCCTCCTTTTAACGGAACTGTTCCAGGAAGCGCAGGTCGGCGCTGTGGAACATACGCACGTCATCCACGCCGTAGCGCATCATCACCAGGCGGTCCAGGCCGATGTTCACATAGAACCCGGTGTATTCATCCGGGTCCAGGCCCGCCGAGCGCAGGACGTTGGGATGGGGCGTGCCGCCGGGCATGATCTCGATCCAGCCCACGTGCTTGCACACGCTGCACCCCTTGCCGCCGCAGACCAGGCAGCCCATGTCGATCTCGAAACCCGGCTCCACAAAGGGGAAGAAGCCCGCCCGCATCCGCACCGGCACGTCCCGGCCGAATACCTTGGACAGGATGCTCTTGATCATCACCTTGCCGGAGGCGAACGTGAAGTCCTTGTCCACGATCAGGGCCTCATACTGGAAAAAGGCGCGCTCGTGGCGGGCGTCGGTGGTCTCATTGCGGTATACCCGGCCGGGATACACGAAGCGGTAGGGGGGCTTGTGGGTCTGCATATAGCGGACGGAGCCGCCGGTCAGATGGGGCCGCAGGCACAGCTTTTCCCAGCACTGGCCCTTGTCGTGGCCCTCCAGCCAATAGGTGTCCATGCTCTCCCGGGCGGGATGGTTGGGGGGGAAGTTCAGGTTGTCGAAGCCGTACAGCTCGCTGGTGATGTCGGACTCCTCGAAGATCTCAAAGCCCATGGACCGGAACGCGTCGTTCAGGTCGTAGCACATCTGGGTGATGGGGTGCAGGCCGCCGGACAGGGGGGCCGTACCGGGCACGGTGATGTCGAAGTCCGGGTCCACCTCCGACGCCTTCAGCTTCAGCTCCTCCCGCTTGGATTCCAGCAGCTCCGTCAGCTGGGCCTTGGCCTGGTTCACGGCCTTGCCCATCTCCGGCCGCAGACTCACGTCCAGCCGGGGCAGCTCCTTCAGAAGGCCCGTCAGCGCTCCCTGCTTGCCCAGCAGCAGGCCCTTGACCTCCTGCAGCTCGCCTTCGCTGCGGGCGGCGCGGATCTTCTCCTGCCCCTCCTGCAGCAGCTGTGTCAGTTTCTCTTTCATATGGCTCCTCCTTGATAGGATCAGTTTTTTGGGACGAAAAAAGCCCTTCCTCCCAATCACTTGGGACGAAAGGCGTATGGCTTCCGTGGTACCACCCAGCTTCGCGGCACAGAACCGCGCACTCGTTTTCCCGATAACGGGGGACGACCCGTCCGCGCATTTCCTCGCGGCAGCTCCCGGGCGAACACCGCAGCGCCTGACAGACCGGCTTGCAGCCGGCGACCGGTCCTCTCTTGGGCAGGCTTTCTCCGCAGAACTTCCCGTTCAAAGCATTTTAACATTCCATTTATATCATATTCCGCCGGAACTTGCAAGAGAAAATTGCAAAAAAACGCAAAAAGGGCGGACCCGGCGGGTCCGCCCGAGACTGTTGAAAGGCCTCGCAGAGTTCGCGGCCCGCAGGCCGCGAATAGTGTTCAATCTATTTTTCGCGGCGGCATGTACGTCGCGAAAAATACTTTGCGCGGAGAGAGTGTGTTTTCACGCATTTTATGCGTGAAAACGCGCGGGTCGGAGCGAAATCTCTTGTGTCAAAAAAGGGCATTGCCCTTTTTTGACACAATCTTCTTATATCCCGATCAGATAGAAGAAGATCAGGTTGTGCAGCAGGTGCGCCCAGGCCAGCGTCACCAGCCCTGCCCCCTTCCGCCGCAGCAGCAGATAGTATGCAGCGATGGCTGTGCTGATACACAGCTGGATCACGTTGCCGTTCATGAAAAAGTGCAGCCCGCCGAACAGCAGTGCCGGAACGGCTGCCGTCAGCCAGGGCGGCAGCGCCAGGGCCTCCAGCTCCTGGGGCAGGAATCCCCGGAAAAACAGCTCCTCCGCCCCGGCAATGAGCGCCTGCAGGACCACGGTGCCCAGCACGGCCCCGGCGGCATAGTCCCTGGGCGGCAGAAGGGAAACGGGGCGGCCCATCAGAAGGAATCCCCCCGTCAGCGCGGCGGCAAAGCCCAACGCAATGGCTGCGCCCCACAGCAGCTGCCGCCACAGGGACCTCCGGCCCTGCCGGGGCGTAAACAGCAGCAGCGCCGTGCCGCCCAGCAGCACATTATATAGAACGCTGGTCCCTGCGGTGACCCGTCCCCGGAGAAGCAGCGGCAGTCCCACCAAAAACACGGCGCATACTGCCGCCAGACGCAGCCATCGCAGCCCCCGGCTCACAGGCTGCCCTCCTGCACATAGTGATCGTACCGCTCCTGGAGCCAGGCCTTCAGCTGCTCCACCCCCTGGTCGTCCCAGGGGAAATCCTGCTGCTGAACGTCGTTGGCCGCCTCGAAGCAGTACACGGTGTACACCGCCGTATGCAGCACTCCGGCGTCCTTGTCCATGGCGAAGCGATAGCGAAAGTCGCCGATGCTGCCGGTGTACACAAAGGCCCGCTTGAACCAGCGGGGGGTCAGCTCTGAAAATTGCGGATGCATAGAATCGCCCTCTCTTATATAATGATGTCACACCAGGTCATGCAGCTGCCGCAGATCCCGGATCTCATAGTCGATCCGCAGATCACCCGGTCGAGCCGCCTTCTTGGGATTGTACCAGCAGCAGGGAATCCCGGCGTTGTTGGCGCCGCGTATGTCGCTGGACAGAGAGTCTCCCACCAGCAGGCAGTTGTCCCGGGTAATGCCGTCGATATGGGAAAAGACATAGTCAAAATAGGCGGCGCTGGGCTTGCTGGCTCCGGCCTCCTCCGAGATAAAGGCTCCGGAGATATACGACGCAATGGCGCTGCCTTCCAGCCGGGACCGCTGCACCGACGCAACGGCATTGGTGACGATGTACAGCCGGTGCTCCTGGGACAGCATCCGGCATACCTCCTGGGCATGGGGCAGCATCAGGGTGTTCTGTCCCAGCACCTGCAGATGCAGGTCGTTGCACAGTGCCGGGTCCCGATCCAGTCCCATCTCCTTCAAAAAGAGCCGAAACCGCTCTACAACCAAAAAGTCCTTGGTACACTCGCCTCGGTCAAAGGCTGTCCACATGGCATTGTTGCACCGCTCATAGCACAAAAAGCTCTCATCCGTGTCAGGGATGTCATACCGGGCGCATACCTCGTGGAACGCATGCCGGTTCCCGGCGTCAAAATCAAATAGCGTGTTGTCTGCATCCAGCAGCAGATAGGGGTATTTCATGTCATTGCTCCTATAAATATAAGGTATATAGGAGTATATCATAACCGTAAAACAGTTGCAAGAGAAAAGACATAACCGCATCTTCTGGCAGGGATAAAAAAGATGAAAAAAGAGGGAAAAAGGTGTTGACAAAAGGGGAAAGGGGTGGTATTCTAACAAAGCTGTCGGCGAGAGCGGGCGGCAGGGACACGGACGAGCGAAAAAAGTTGAGGATTCGATAAAAAAGTTCTTGACAAAGCGGCTCGGATGTGATATCCTAAATAAGTCGTCTGTGATGGCGGCTAACGACAAACGGTTTCAGAAATGTAAAGAACGTCGAAAAAAGTTCTTGACAAACGAAATCGGTTGTGGTAAAATACCAAATGTTCCGCAGGTTGCGGAGCGTGTATCTTGTAAATTAAACAATGAACGAACAAAGCACCAGACGGGAGCACATGAAGATGTGCAACTGAAGAGCTTGAGCACTGGGGTTCAGTCAATTACCCGGTGTTTGAGCAAGAGTTTATGAAGCTATGGAAATAGCTCTGTAAAAGAGATTAGCTCAGCGGAGACGCTGTGTTGATACGATTTATAGAGAGTTTGATCCTGGCTCAGGACGAACGCTGGCGGCGTGCTTAACACATGCAAG